>Ga0247841_10007066_pt1 | contig 16870 bp, 10 predicted proteins | sample LaCruzMarch2015__2_FD_192410 | JGI IMG/M metagenome (GOLD analysis project Ga0247841, IMG submission 192410) | Freshwater microbial communities from meromictic Lake La Cruz, Castile-La Mancha, Spain - LaCruzMarch2015_18m | ecosystem: Environmental > Aquatic > Freshwater > Lake | place: Spain... | reverse complement strand
TGCTGCTGGAAGAGGATGTAGTAGTTACAGGTCCAGGGGGCGCAACATGTTGTTCAACTCCGCTGTGCACCAGGCCGGTAATGGTCAGCGTGGTGCCGCTGAGCACACAGGCAAAGCCGTTTGTGTTCACTCCGGTGCAGGGAACAAGAGTTTCGCTAGTACCGTCGCATGCGCCGCTTATCTGACCCACACCCACAATTCCCTCCGCATCCTTTACGCACACGTAATTGAATGCGTTGCTGGCATTGTAGATGTAAACTGTTTTTGTCCCGACAATGGCACTTGAATTTATGCCAGCCACTGTAACATAGGCTGCACCATTCGAGCCAGTGCCTTTTGTGATGGTTATCCCGCTGAAGTTAAGCATCGCAGTTGAGAAATTATAGCTGAAGTTCAGCAGTTGCGTGCCGTTGTCGGAGATTACTACTGGCAATGCACCGCTAAGAGTGCTGCTGTTAAACGCCTCTGTGCCGTTGATTGACACGCCGGTGGATGAGAATCCGCTCGCGTTCATGCTGGATGCGTTGCCTAACACAGCCATGTCATCGTTTGTTATGATGCACGTTCTGTTTTCTCCATTCACTACAGTACCTGAGCAGTTCGCGCCGATTGACTTTGCATAACCAAAGTCAGCTATCTCATCTACACTGTAATTATCATTAACACCATTTGCGTAGAGATTGAAGACATTGCCATTTTCAGAGAACGGATGAGAAGGCCCCCCGCCTCCGCAACCACAACTGCCACCCCCTCCCGCACCGCCGCAGATAGGTTGACAACTACAACCTTGAGAAAAGGTCATATTGAAGTCAGAAGCTTTTTTGGTACCGCCGTTGTCATTTATTACATGCTTGTAGATTGTGAGTTGCATGGGCGCCACTATGGTGACATTCACCGAACTGTTGGTTGGTGAGGAAAGTGTGCCATCGCTTGCGAAAGCAGAGCAGCTCCAGTTATCGCCAGCTTGTGTGATTGATGCGTTGAGGGTGATTGACACAAACATGCAAGGAGGGGGAGCAGAGGGATTTACGTTTACCAGTGTAGCTCCATTTAGGTACGCTATTCCATTGCGGTACCAGGTGTAATTGAGTGTTAGATTGCTCTGCTCAGCATCTCCAGCAGTAATACTGCAGTACAAGGTCGAGTATACTGGTGGAAAATTAGGCACGATTGTAATTGCCATAATTCGTGGCGGTGAATTCTGGTATGGGGTGAGTGGGGCAAAATCCACAACATCGGTCGTTACCTTACCTTGCGAATTTGTGTTGTTGTAAGGATGACTTCCCCATTCACCTATGTAAAGTCCATTGCCATAGCTGGAAAGGCTGTTTCCAGTTATTTGTACACCACCATTCATCACGTTTGTGTAGATGTTGCCTTCCGGCTTTCCGTTTATGGTGGTGTTGTAGAAATTGCCGCCATTGCTATCATTTATGTAGAGTTCATCTATATCTGTGAAGTTGTTCCAGTAGAAGAGGTTACCCGATGAATTTGTATTGGCATATATAGTAACATGTTTTTGATTTGCGGATAGAAGAGTATTATTGACAAACACGTTGTGTCTAGAATCCATGTAGAGGGAAATGCCCGATCCGTTGTTGCCATTTAGTGAGTTGCTAGTGACTGTGTTATTCTCAGAATTGAAGTTAAGAAAAATACCGTCATAGTTATTGTAAATTGTATTGCCAGTTAATACGGTATTCGAAGAACCCGCTAGGAAAATACCTGCTTGAGCGTTGTTGTTTGCAGTATTACCTATGAGTGTATTGTTGTTCGAGCCACTTAGAAAAATACCGTGGTTGTTATTGTGAGCTGTATTGTTTGTTATTATGTTGTTTGTGTTTTGGAATGTGCCTGAGAAATGTATGCCTGCGTAATTATTGTAAGCTGTGTTGTTTGTAATCACACTATTTGTATTTGAGAAAAAGTTTATACCTGCCGAATAATTACCAATTATGCAGTTTTTTACAATTGTGTAGTTTTGATTGGAATAGATACCAAAATCACTACCCATACCGGTTTCAGGATGGTGGTAGCCCGTTATCGAATGGCTCGCGCAGTCTATTGTCACGTTTGCTGCGCTTACTGTGAAACAGGTTGAGCCGTTTACTGACTGATTGCTTGTGAGCGTGCAAACGCTGTTTGGAGTTGAAAGAACACCGCAGGTGCAGGGTGGTGGGTAAGTCAATGTGAGTGGTGCATAATCGGTCACGCCAATCACTTTTCCGCCAGAGGTTATGTTGCTGTATGGATAACCTGTGCCGGCGCTTCCTATGTATAATCCAGAAATTGAAGAATTGAGGATGCCAGTTATTTGGACATTACCATCTATTACATTGTACCAGACGTTTCCCTGATTTTTGCCGTCGTATGTGCAATTGTAGAGGTTTGCGCCGTTTGTGTCGTTCACATACAAGCCATTGGTATAAGTGAAGTTATTGAGGCAGATATTATTACCGGAAGAACCCGAATCAAGGTAAAGCAGATTGATTGCGTTGATGAATGTATTGTTGATGAGTGTGTTGCCCGTGTTTGCACCTGGTGAGAATACCGTCGCGTAAGTTCCGCCGTTCCCATCAATCGTGTTATTGATGATTGTGTTGCTCTGAGCGCCACTGTAGATTGATAGTGCGCCATAAACACCTAATCCGAGGATTTGAGAGTTGGAGATTGTATTGTTGAAGGCCGAGTTGAGTTGAATGCCGATCCATGAACTAGAGGTTCCTATAGAATTGACGATATTGTTGTTGGAGCTTGAGGAGATGAGGATGCCGTAGCCCGAGGTTGATGTTCCTGTGGTGTTGGTGAATAGATTATTGTTGGAACTTGAGAAGAGAACGATGCCCATGTCATAATTGGAGGTTCCAGTTGAGTTGATGATTGTGTTGTAGGAGCTTGATTCAAGGACTATACCCCGCCCCCAGTTAGATGTTGCTAATGAGTTAGTGATTGTGTTATAGAAACTCGAGGTAAGGTGAATGCCGTCGTTTGTTGGGCTTGAGACAACGTTAGCTATAGTTCCATTGTCTGCCGTATCGAAATAGATGCCGTGCTGGAAGTTTTTTATTCTACAGTTCTTGATTGTCGTATTGAACTGGTCTGAGTAGATGCCATATGTGGTTGTGACGTTGTTGCCAGTTATGCTGTAGTCTGCACAGTCTATTGTCACGTTTTCCGCCGTTATGCTGAAGCATGTTCCTGTTGCATTCACACTCTGGTTTAGCGTATAAATTATGTTTGCTGTGACGAGGGTTCCGCACGAGCTTATTGTTTCTACTGTCTGAGTTATGCACAGTTCGCCTTGCTTAAATGTGCCAGTCGGGCAGCCGCAGTGCGTGGCGTTGTCCACCAGCACCCCGTCCACGCACATCTTGGGCTTTGTAGGCGAACACTGACCCGTCACAGTGCCGTCTGCGCACGTTGCCTGCACGCAAGTCGCATTATTTCCAGTGCCCTGCTGCACACTGCCGGGATAGTTCGAGCATGGACACAAAGAAAGCATGTTTTCAAGCACTGGTGGCGTTCCATTACAATAATATCCTGGGTTATTGATCGAGCAACCGCCATATCCCGTTCCATCAGCACAAAATGCTGAGGTGCAGGAATTGCCAGATATGACCGAGCCCGGTTCGCAACCGCACGCTGTTGCATTGTCGACAAGATTTCCCGCCACGCACATTTTTGGCCTGGTGGACGAGCATGAACCACTCATTGTGCCATCAGCGCACGCCGCTTGCACGCAGGTTGCGCTATCGCCAACCCCCTGTTGCACCCAGCCTGAAACCGCCTCGCACGGGCACATTGCCACATAGACTTGGAGGTTTGGGGCGCTTATGCTTCCGGTGCAGTAGCTACCAGGGTTGATGGTGGAGCATTTCCCGTATTGCGTGCCGTCTGCACAGCTGCCCACCATGATTGCGTTCGCCAGGGGGCATAGTAAAACTACCGCTAACAGACAGAAGAAGAAATAACCCACACTTTTATTCATCTTGACACCCCTACCTATATTTCCTATAGTTATATATAAGGCTTCGTATTGAGACATGCATCGTGGCAAAAAAGCGCATCAACTAGCAGCCCGTACATATCTCAGACCATCTTGAACATTACGGGCATTTTTGGAACAGGCTCATTTGTGGTATTTATCTGCTTATAGTAAAGACCTTCTCACCCACTCTGCTAGCGCCGTAATTGTATAATCCGTTTGGATCATAGATGACATTCAGTTTTCCCTGGAGCTTGTAATCTCCCTGGCTGATAACCCTGAACCAGATATTTTTCGTCATCGTCTGCCCAGGCATAAGTTCAAGACCATATAATATATTGTTGTCGTCGCAGTTGCCATAGAGACTCGTACTCGTCGAATATTCTTCCCCTGTCGAGTCGGTCACAGATATGTCGCTGCTCGATACATAATCACTCTTTTTCGAGCCGACATTCTCGAATGTGGCGGTTACCACGAAGTAGCTGCCGAAATCTGACCCATAATCCGATACGCAGTGCCTATCTGTCGGATTGGAAAGCGTCAGCGTCAGATCATCCGTGATCTTCTCAGGTGTTCCAAAACTTAATGCAGGGCAATCGCTGTCCTTAAGCACTGAACATCCCACTGGGCAAAAGTTATCTCCTCCAACACACTCTGTGACGTTTGATTTTATGCACGCTGCGCTGCACGAATCCGGATTTGAGCACGAGTATTCAAATCCTATACCAGCAGAGCCGCAATCGGAAGCTTTGGAGCATTTCAATGTTTTGCAGCCGCCATCACAGTACATCTGCCCTTGCCCGCACTTTGATTGAAGCTCTTTCTTTTTGGCTTCGAGAACCTGCGCATATTCGTCTGCAGATGGGACTGTCAAACCGCAAGCTATCTTGGTGTAGTTGCTGTCGCCAGTCCTCAAAAACTGACCATTGGGCCCGTTTTGGATACTAGCCTCGCTGGCGGAGCCGAGTGCAGGTTTAAGGAAAGTCTTATCTCCGACTTTAGTCACATCAAAAACGGCGGTATACTCCCCCATCTCCAAGGAACCTTTGTTATTGCTGTCGATCGTCAGTTTTCCAATCAAGACACCGTATTGATCATGCGCCCCCCAGCATCCCTCCAAACTATTACCAAGAGATGGCAGTTGTATTTGAGGAGAGGAACCATCCGACGATTTTTGCCCAGATAGCGGCCCACAACACCCTACTACAAGAATTGCTACCAAAAACAGTCCTATCAATACGATTGTTCTAGTCATATGGGTCACCTCGCTCTGGAATTATGCGCAGATAAAATCAAGTTCACAAGGCCGTAAATTATGGATATGATGAATTCCACTGACAGTTTAAACAAAGCGGCTAAAATTTCCAGGAGTTTCTTCAATTCCATGTTGATCACATATTAATTTACCAAACCACAATGCGTACATTTCTTTCCTCCACCCAGCAATGTGTTGAAACTATGTCCTTTGCAGCCCCTGCATTCCATTCACATCACCTCGTTCATATCGCGAAACCTTGAGAATCATTTATATTCGAGGCAATTTATAAGTGTTATGCTGAGGTTATCCTTCCTAAAGAATGAGGTTATGCTTATCCTCTTCTTATGTGGACTGAAGTCAGCTTTTTGAAGAAGAGCAAGAGCAGCAGTGGCATACTTGGCTACCTGGATGAGCCAAAAACGCCGGTCGAGCTGCGAAAGCTACTCGGACTACACCTCGCATCGGTGAGCCGGACTATTCTCAAGCTTGAAGAATATGGTCTTGTGGAATGTCTCACACCCGAAAGTGACAAATTCCGCCTCTACAGGAGCACAAAGAAGGGGCGAAAAGTCCTGCAGAAATGGAAACATTTGGAAAACAAGAAATAATTGCTTTGTTGGAACGAGTTCCATATACATACGGCCCGATAATCGTGCAAGGATTACCGTTTTTTCGATTCGTGCTTTGATTTCGTCTCAACTCGTGTTCCTGACCAAAGCAAGTTGTTCATAAACGCCTCTGCCATCTCAATCACGGTCTTGAAGCTATGCCCTTCCAAATCATCCGCCACATTTTCTGGGATTAGAACATAGACCCACGCCTTTGGCTGTGTTTCTAGAGGATTGCTGGCGTTTGAAATCGACCTGCAGAATTGCTGCGCTGCCTTCATTTTTGCTTTTACGTTTATGTCATTGTAGGCATCTTTTTCCGATTTGGTTTCTAACAAATACATGGTATTGGCTGTTTTCACCAAAAAGTCAGGATAATACTTGCCGATGTATCCTTTGCTATCAGCATAAGGAATCGAAAACCCGTGCACATATTGGTCAAGCTTAACATAGGAGATGATGCTCGAGTCCTTTTCAAGCACAAATTCGGCAAAACGCCTTTCAAAACCCCCCTTGGAACCAAAATCAAGTGTGGGGTAAATGCACCTTTTTGTCTCAAGTGCCCTATCCAAAACGACCTTTATTTCCTTGAAATCAGACAGTTTAGCCCAAGTGACTTTCAGAACGCTTACTGGTTTGCGTTTTGATACGAATGCAGTGATCTCCTTGCGGGCGTTTGTGACAACAAACTCGAAAAGTTGGTAATTCTTGAGCTTGGATGCGTTTTCCTGAATCGAAAAGTCAATGGTTCTCCCAAACAGGATTTCAGAGGTGTATTCATCTATAATCTGTGCCACTTGGTCAAAATACCTGCTCAGCCAGCTCATGTTCCGGTTTCCGCCTATGACGTCCAGCGTTGCTGTCCTTAGGAAGTTTGTGTAGGTGAAAACCTCGTCTTTCAACAACCAATCCTGCATGAACCTTGTCTCAGGATGGAAGTCCGTGATTATCACCGACTTTTCCTGCATTTGATCAAATGGAACAGGGCACTGCGGAAGCGCGGTTAGGTCAAAATATGAAAAATCAATGTTTTCCACTGACGTATCACGAGAGGAAAGAGGCCATTGCAAGTCTAGTTTTTCAATTCTTGTAGGGTCGACCTCGATTATTGCGCGCTTTGAGTCAAGGGTGAGCTTCTTGGATTCACCTGTTGCAAGCGTGGCTCCAGCATTCTTCAAGTCATTGTAAATCTGGTTGAACTGCGGGTGCTCGACAACAAAAAGGAAATCATAGGAATTGATGAGCTGTTCGTTCTTCTTGAGTTTTTCCATGTTGAGCATTTTCTGTTCCTGATATTCTCCTTCAGTAAACATCAGGCGAATGCCTCTGCCCAACACCTGCTCGGTAAGCAAAGGAGAGTCCGAGGGTCGGAGAACCACTAGCACACAAACATTCCTGACATCAAATCCTTCCCGAAGCATCATTACGCTGACAATTATCCTGATTTCACTGTCATAGTCATCGCTTCGGAATACTTTTTCCTTGAGTAATGCATAATCCTCATCGCTTAGTGAGTCCTTCTTGCCTATGTGAATGGTGGCGATCTGCTTCCCTTCTGGGTCACTAGACTTTTGTTTCAAGTGGGTGGATATTTCGTCAGCTTCTTCCTTGTTGTCAGCCACCACAAACATTACTGGCTTTTTTGGAATGTGCAGCTTCTTGAAGTCCTCTTCAAGCTGCTTCAGTTTCTCATAACCGACCTCAAGCATATGCTTCTGTATTTCACTCAATGCAACAAGCTTTCTCGCCTCATCGCGGTAACCGGTGACCTTGAAATTCTCATTTTCGGACATTTTTTCGATTTTCTCTGAGAGGTAGCTGCTCCTTTCTATGAAAATTTGTTTTACCAGCATGTCGCGCATTGCCTCGACAAGTCCATAATCGTAGATGACATGTTTCATCCACTCCTTTTTCTTGCTCTTTGGCGTGTAGGGAGTAGCTGTGAAATCAAATTGGCAGAAAACACTGTTCTCGTGCGCGCTAACCATTCCATAGAGCTTCTCAAGCGATTCCTGCCAGCGCTTCAAATCCTTGTCAGATGCGCTATGAAGATGGTGCGCCTCGTCGTTTATCACCGTCAGGTCAGGATTGGCGGAAAGAAATTCGTAGAAGTTTTGCACCCTGTACGAATCGGATTCTTCCTTAAATTCGATTCCAAGCTCCTCCGAATACGACCTTTCCCGTTCATCTGTATCGAGAAGCTGGTGCCAATTTGTTATCATGATGAACGGCTCTTCAACGGGTTGCGTGTTTCCAGTAATGTCTTCCTTGGTGTATACGCGTAGGTTGAAGTCTCCTGCCCAATCCTTTGGCATGAATAGCTCTTTTGACAAGTCCGCAGTCATCTTGTTGCGTTTTCCTTTTTGCATCCTTCCCATGAAACTGTCAAGCAGCCTATCGAAAACGATGATTCCGGGCGCCATCAGCAGGAAGTGAGATGTGAACCGGCCATCTTTGTGCCTCAGCCGGTTGAAGTACTGCCAGACCACAAGTGCATTGATAACCCACGTTTTTCCTGTCCCGGTTGCCATCTTTATCGCATATCGCGGGAACTCTGTTTTTTCAAGCTCGACAACCAGCCCTTCCTTCTTGAGTTCCTCTTTGTCAAAAAATTCAAACAAGTCCTTTGGCAATGGTAAGTCGAGCAACTCAAAACAGTAAACTGCTGCTTCAATCGCCCTTCTTTGGCAGATGTGAAACCTATAATCTTCGTGAATGTCCTCGTTGAACCAGTATTCCAAGAGCGCACGTGTTGTTGGTGTTATCTCCCTGCCGTTTTCTGCAGGATAGTTTGCACTCGCCCACGCCTCGACCTTCTTCATTACCATTGCGGCTAAAGGATGCTTGGCAAAATACTCCTCCCCGCTCTTTTTCTTGGGCATGCATTACCTCAGGTTCAACTCTTTGACAACCGATGCGTCGTTGCCAAATACATCCACAACGCGCAGCGCTATTTTGTACTTCTTGCCTTTTTTAAGCCTGAAATCCGCAGTTGTGACGACCGGCTCGCCAGAACGCCTGTCCCGGATTGCCTGCCATCTGCTCCTGAATGTTTCCCCGTCATAATCCCAATCAACGGCCCAGAAATCAATCAGGTAAGCATAGTTCTTGCGGAGGAGTGCTTCAACTTCCTGCCGCTTTTCCTCATCCTTGATTGGGTTGTCTTTGATGATGTATTGCTCAAGCTTGAGTTTTACAAGTGCCTCATCGCCCATATCAGTCGTTTCTGGCATGGGTACCTTCAAATAAGGCTTTTCATAGAAGATGATTTTGCCAGAGTCGATTCCTGCAGCTGACGGGCTGCTTTTTAGATATCGGTAAACATCAGAGGGAATTATTTTGGACTGGATGTCTGTTGTTGACCCCTTGAGATTGGCTGTGAGTTTCCGCAAATCCTCGTCATAATTCCATTCGTAGTCCCATGCGAGAATTGCAAGATGCCGATAACCCTTGCCATCAAGCGTGTAAGCCTCCTTTGCCAAATCAAGCGCCTTCTTCGCAGTCATCGGTCTGTCTGGCTCGCACACATAGACCAACGTGCTTCGGTCAGTTGTACTTATCCCAACTCCGAGTTTGTCCTCTCTTGGAGTCGCACCATAAAGTCTGAGAACAATATTGTACATCTCGCGCAGCTTGACTTCATGCATGTAAACGAGCTGGCGTTGGTAGTTGCCGAGATTTTCAACCACAAAAGGATTTGCGTCCTGATTGACAAGACGAGCGCGCGCCACCTGAATTGCAGTTTTTGACAAGTCTGTTGTAATCCAGCGTCTGCCGAGTCTTTCTGCCACTGCTGCGGTTGTGCCAGAGCCACAGAAGAAATCAGCAACAAGAGAATTTTCATTTGAGGATGTCCTGATTATTCGTTCCACCAGCGTTTCGGGTTTTTGAGTTTGAAAACTGAGATTTTCAGTCGTGTCTGCAGGTTGGAGCATAGATAATCTCCATACGTCATCTACCGTCCTCTCAGTTCTTTCGTTATAGATAACCTTTCCATTTTCATCCTTTGCGTTCATTAACTTTCCTGTTTTTTTATCCCAGATTCTCTTTAACTGTTGTACTGCTTTTTCTCTCAGTTCGGATTGTTTTTGAAACATATAGCTATCAGTTTTCGAATAATAAAAAATAACATCATGATTAGATGCGAATCTATCAATATTGCCTTGCATCTTGTTATAGTAGTACCATATTATCTCATTCCTAAAATTTTTTCGTCCGAAAATTTCATCCATTAGCACCTTAACATAATGACCAGCATGCCAATCAGTGTGAACATAAATAGAGCCATTAACAGACAATAGACGATTCATTAACTGAAGCCTTGGCAACATCATATCAAGAAAAGAATCTAGCCCTCGCCACCAAGTATCTGTATAGGCTAGCTGTTCATTCATACTTAATTCTTTCTCAAATTCTGTTCCTCCAAGACTAATTTTGTTAGTGAAATTGAAACTTTTGCCTGTATTGAACGGAGGGTCAATGTAAATCAGATCAATTTGCCCTTCATATCCATGCGCAAGCAGTGCCTGCATTACAAGCAGATTGTCGCCCCAAATCAATCGATTTGGGTTCTTGGAGATATCTCGCTGTCCCTTATCTAAGTAACCCGAGAGTCCGCCTCCAGTTGCTTTGTTAGGGTAGACTTCTTCGGCAGTTTGGAATACGAGGTCTTTTGCAGATGGCTCCTTGCGAGGCTTGGATGCCCACACAAGCCGGGCGGTGTCCTTCTGCTTCTTCTTGGAGCTGCCCATTTCCTTGCGCTGCTGTTCAACTTCCTTTTCAAAATCGGCTTCTTCCTCAGGCATAACTCCACCTTCCACCCGCTAGGGTCAAATACGTGCTTGCTGATTATAAAAGATATAGCTGCGTCAGGATGAAGTCGACTGGGTTTAAGGTTTTGTGCCGTTTGGCCCGATTCTGCGCAAGGCCTGGATAAGGTCGCATTGATACTTCCAATCATTTGAATGCAGGAGCAATTTCTGATTCAAAATATTTTTCAAAATCAGGTATGTGTTCATACCCTGCCATCATCAGAGCCAGCTCTTGGAGGGCGAATTCAGCCGCAACCATAATTTTTATCAAGTGATTTATCTTTGAAATATACTCTCGGTAATACATAATCTCTTGCTTTTCGCGATCAATAAAAGTTACCATGCCCGATTCCTTATCAATTAATTGGCCATGATGCCCTAGTGCATTTCTTATAATCGGATCAAATGGTTTGAACAAATAAGGATAATCAAAATTCATTTTCATAAAATCAAGAATCTTCGCATTAGACAACTGATTCGGTGGAATATTATCGGTCCATTTGCACTGATTTCTGCACAAACTAAGCGCACCGTGCGCTATTGGTTTGAAACTTATTGAAATTATATCCTCATATAGCCCAGTATAATATGAATTAAATTTTGGGGCGTCATCAATGAACTGCTGCTTGGTAATATTTATTGGCTCAAGCACATAATTTTTCTCATTAACTTCAACAAAAATTTCATTGGTGACCCTCATCTTCAAAACATATTCATTCAGATCAAAAAAACGTTTTGTTGGATTTATGCCAAATTTGTTTAGAACATCGTGATACATATCTATCGATTGCCACCAATAATCAGCCAATAGCCGCATCTGACTAGTGCCATTTTTGAGAGTGCCATACAGGTCTCTACGAATAAGTAGCTGTTTTTTTATTTCATCTGGACCTGCTTGCTTTACATTTAAAGCAAGTTCCTGCACGTGTTGCTGGAAGTTCTTTACACGTTCTTCTTCACTCTCTTCCATAATTTTTTTTGTAAAGGCCTCAAAGACATCAGTCATTCAAACACCTCGTAGTTTAAGTTCTAAGCCGCACCAGTCGGCTTAAGCAGTTGGAGTAGAATTATTACAAGAACAATGACATATGCGAAAATGAAAATAACCGGCACCACGGATTCTATCTTTGTCAATTCCTTCCGCTGCAACTTATCATCTTTTTCACGCTCCTTTGCAAACATCGGATAAGCGAGCTGCTTCTCAATCGATAGCAGCACATCAAATTTTGCTTCATTCAGGCGCTTATACGACCGAATATTTTCGCTCCAAAGTACGCATATTGTAATCCCGAGGACACAGAAGCTTGCGGATATTGGCCAGGATATATCCTTGAGATACGCGGCTATCCCTGCGAGGGCAGTGGTGGATGCAAGATAGAAGTTGTTTGCAGACTGCCTCCAGCCAGTTACATCACTGGTCGTTCTTGCCAGAATATCATATTGCGTTGCAAGTAAGCCTAGTTTTTCTTTAGGCACGTCAGGTATTGTAGTGGATTTCATATTTTATCGCCTCCATGTTCCAGTCAACTACTTTGCCACCTGCGTCATATACTTCTCTGGGCACGCGCTCGTCGCCCTTAATCTTGACTGCATAAACCGGTTTGCCCAGCTTTTTAGCAGTCTTGAGTTCCCACTTCACAGCTGCACGAGTGTGCGTGTCTTCTCCGACAACAACGATTACGACATCGGAGTCACCTATTTTCGCTGTCATTGGCGTCTTCCAATTGCCGCGATACGGCCTTTTTGGAGAATTGTCCTCAGCTTCAACACCATACTGGTCAGCTTCAACTTGGTAGCCGAGCAGCCTTGCGGCGCCCCGGTCTTTCGAGTGATGGCTGATGAATACTTTCGGAGCATCATCTGATGAGTCGTCTTCAAATTCTGTCAAAGGCTTGTGACCAGATTCCTCCGCAGGGCTGAGCCCATAACGGCTGCCTGCGTAGGAAGGCCCGCCTCGCGAGTATCCTCCACCCATGGTAATAGACCTCCTTGCTGGGCAAGAGTATCGATTCCTGCCCTATTTATTTCACGAAGATTGTGAACGATAGTATCAATGTCCGCTTTGCCAGTATTTTTCCAAGTGCCGTTTTCCAACCTCAGCCCGTTGAATGCCGCCAAAAAGTGCGTTTGTGTAACATAACCATCAGCTGCTGGGAAGCTGCGAATGTGTTTTGGTGATGATATACCATACATGAACAGCCTCGGACTCCTTTTCCTAATCGCCTTTGCATATCTCCTCGCACTTTCATACACTAGGCTATTACCGCGTCGTACATAGTCCCCTGCGTGGAATACCAACGTGTCAAGTCCCATCCCAAGCAAGCCATCAATGCTGGTTTCAACTTGCTGCATAGACGCGCCTTTCACCAAGCCATAAAATTCATGATCAGGGCAAAGGCGCAGCAATTGCGCCGATTCCTCAAGGCAGCGGGCACACTCCTTCTCCGCAGTTATTCTCTTGTCCTCATAGGTTTCGCCATCTATTGTCATAGCTATATCTGGCTGTAGCGTGTCTATTGCGTCTGCATACATGCTGATAGTGCATTTGCGAATTGCTTGGTCGGGCATGATAGTCGAGAGTATGACTTTTCCATTATAGTCGAGGTAATTATGGATGCCTCCGGCTGCTTTTATTTCTGCAAAACGACTGTTGAATCTCACGCCCGTCGGGGTTATTAGCTCCTGCATTTTCACAACAATGGTTTGGGCCTTGACCTCTTTTGCTACAACAAGCGTCATATTTTCAGATAGTTTGACTACTGGCAAGAGAGGGAAAGACGACTCCAAATACTGATGTGACAACGGTGCCATGGCGTTCACTTTGCACAGGTGTTTCTATGTACCCTCACCAGAAATTCTGCGTTTTAACTCGTCGGCTTTTTTCTGTCGTTCTTTTTGTTCGTTTTCTATCTGGTCCAGCTCATCCAAATCATGCATAATCTGTGCCGTTTCCCTCAAGATCACATTTCTCAGTTCGTACATGTGGTCGGACGGCTCGTTTTTTTCCTTTACCATGCATTCCGCGATGGCTTCCGCGACATTTAGCGTACCATAGAATATGTAGTCTCGAGTGGCGCTAAACGCAGGAAACGCGGTGTTCGTATAAACCTCGATCCCCTTTTCCATATCAAAACTGACCAATTTCAGAGTTATTCGGTCGCCTAAATCCTGGAATACGTGCTTGAATTTGTATTTTTTTCCATTAATTTTTATGGACATTTTTCGGTGGATTTTTTTTGGGGTTCTGTTCTTCTGTGTCTCAGGTTCTTGATGCACCTGAAATACCGGCTCAGACGAAGGATCTCTCTGCTCTATTTCCATCTCCATTTTTTGAACTGCGCCGGCGCCGCTAGGTGTTTTCATTGTTGGTAATGAATACTGTTTCAGTTCTTCTGTGCGGTTTATGGCTTTGGCTATGCTTTCTAGTTGCTGTTCCATTTTTTCCTGAACATTTTCGTCAATTTTGGATGATTCGTCGTATTTTCTGGCTTTGATTATGAGTGGCTTGATAAACTCAGCCATAGCTTCCTCGACTTCACGGTAAAGGGTGTGCTCTTTTATCCATTCGCGTTTATTATGGGTTACAGGAACATGATCCATGTGGAGCTCGCCTACAATTCTCCTAACAGTCGGATGTGGATTGAATCCAATTTTTTCGTATTGTGCGATTAATCGACCTCTTCTAAACGTGTTAAAACCGTAGTATCCCTTGTTGCCGGCTCCACCTGGATTTTTCAAGAGGCCGACCCACCCATACACTTTATTGCCTCCAGTCAGCTTGATGTTAAATTCGTTTTTTCCTTCAGCAGTGAGCTCTTGGTCGTGTGGTTCGCAAAAAGTGGTATTAACCTTGATCTTTACCATGCCCTGTTCAATGAGGGGCGCATAGCGCATTCCAAGCTCACCTTTCAGATTGGTAACGATATTGGGATAATATTTTATTTTCAGCTTTTCAATCAAAATCCGAGTCCCGTGTTCATCGATATCGGTGCCATCAGAAACCTGCATCGGATGTTTCCAATCTTGTTTTTCCACATCCCATAGGTCCTCATCGTACACCAATACAAATTTCTTATCCACACCAGTTGGTGTTGTGGAAATCGTAAATTTTTTTCCTAGACTCTGAGCCGCGGTCTTTAGTCCAAGCCCAAATTCACCCAGCTGGTATTTTTTTTCCGAATGTGCAAGTCGCAGAGAATTGGCAGCTTCCTTTTCATTCATGCCTTTCCCATTATCTGCCACGCTGACGCCTTCGGGACTGAGATTGATTTCAACCAACAGATCTTCACCGTCAATTTTTGCATCAACGGAATTGTCCACCAACTCGGAGATTGCCTGTACCACGGTATAGCCAGAGAAGGCTATCTTTGGCATAAGGCTCTTGTCGGGCGTTATATCGATTATTTTTGTTTCGACTGTCATCTCCTCACCGCGTTATAATATAACCAAAAAGCTTATAATACATGACTCATTTTATAAGAATTGTGGATTTACTATAATCTATCAATTTTTAGCCGAATATCTGCCTTTTTGAATAATTCACAACAACCCACACTCGAAGCCAGCGCCTTCAGGCGCTGGCAAAGGTAGCTTCTTTTTCGCACAATATTTTCCTAATCCACCCGCAAATCCACGCCTATAAGTGTGGATTGTTGACGCGGTAGCGCGCTCGCGCCGGGGCGCGGCGGGGACAATCCGCTAAAATCGCCATCACCCCTGCGTGGTTTGCTTGCTTTTCAACATCCCCAGCAATTGTTCCAGCCGCTTCAGCTCCGCGTTCTGCATTTCCTTCTCCCTGCCGTCAATTGGCGAGTTGCACCCATGGCAGTTGCTGCTCCCCGCCGGATTCAGCGTCTTGCAAAACTCACAGTTGAGGTTGGCAGCGTAGGGAATCGCCTTCTCCTCGGGCTTTATTCCGTACATCCGCTGCATGACCAGCTTGGTGTCTTGTGCGCCCATGTGCACGTAAACGGCACTCATGTCTGAAGCCGCACACCAACCGAAATACGCATTAAGCTGTTGCTGGCTCCAACCGCCGATAGCAAGGCAGCTGGCCCTGCTTTTTCTGAAAAAGTGGAAATTGTGCTGCTTTTTGATTCCAGCCTTGTCTATAAGTTCCCGCAACCTGGCACTCGCCTTCCCATACAACCAGAGCTTGCCCGGCTTTGCCCCATAGAAAACATACGCATTGGGGTCATCTTTCATGGCATGGGCATTTAGCCATTGTGACAGGTAGCTTGCGGAAACCACAACATAGATGTCCCGCGAACCTGTTTTGCAGCCGGGGTCGTCCGGGACGTGGATGGTGGCGCCATTGCGGTCAAGCTGGATGTCCTTTACCTTAAGCGACATTATTTCTCCAATGCGCATGCCGCTGTCATATAGAAGAACGATGAAAGCCCGGAGCATCGTGTCATTTGTTGCGCTTATCAGCTTGTAGATGTCCTCAATCGTGAGCATTTCCTTGCTTGAGTAGCGCTTTGGCTTCGGGCAGCTGCATTTGAGCCATTCCGTTTCCGGCGGGTCCTTGTAGGATGGGCATTTCTTCAGCCAGCGGAAGAACACCTTCAGTATGTTCTTGTGCGTCATCCTGGTGTTGGGGGCATATTTTGAGCGCTCAATGCCTGCCACGGCTGCCATAACGTCCTCGGCCGCCAGTTCCTCCCAGTGCTTTCCATTGAGGAATTGGGCCCAAGATACCAACACCTTCACGTACTTGTATATCCTGGAGGGCGATTTCCCCTCTGCTACTTTGGCAATGCGGAAGCCCATGATGAGCTGCTTGTCCCGCTCGCTTAGAAGACGCCTAAAATCGCCAGGTTGTGGCGGATTTTCTAGTTTTGCACAAAGGTAGCCCTCAGCATCAAAGTTGCTTCCGTATATGTTTCCCGTTGCCACGCTTAACACCTCTCTTCCAGACCAGTATCGTCGGTGTTAAGTGTTGACTTATGGCAGAGTATATGGGTATGGATTCGTGAAAAAAGGTATCCAGCCCACGGCCCCCTATTTTCTGATTTTTATCGTCGTAAAGAGTAAACGCAGGCATTTTCACAACCTGCTATGCTCATGACGATGGATGGTTATTGCAGGCGATGAGTTTAAATAAGTTTCAAACGCCGCCCCTGGATACTGTGCTGCCCCGCAATGAGTAAGATTTTTAAACATTTGAGTAAATAACTTACTCATGTTAGAAAGCATCATCACATCC
>Ga0247841_10007065_pt1 | contig 16871 bp, 13 predicted proteins | sample LaCruzMarch2015__2_FD_192410 | JGI IMG/M metagenome (GOLD analysis project Ga0247841, IMG submission 192410) | Freshwater microbial communities from meromictic Lake La Cruz, Castile-La Mancha, Spain - LaCruzMarch2015_18m | ecosystem: Environmental > Aquatic > Freshwater > Lake | place: Spain... | reverse complement strand
CTAATGCTTTGATCCTGATGCACCCGCATGGAATTATCAAAAGCAAGCGTACCCGAACTATGCGTTTCGTCCACTTTTACCCAAAAAGCCTGCATGGGCGGAATATTGGCAGTAACTCCTATCGAAGAATTGTTGTTATTACTGGTCCCGGTATGATTAAGAGCATTATAAGTATCGAAAACATAGGCAGTATTCCCTGCATTTTTTGAACGAAACCACATCGATGGTTTTACATAAGTTGTACCTTCATTGCCTATAGCCGATTCCCAATTTACGTAGGATGGATAAGGATTCCCGACCAGATTGAAGCCTTCTTTCGCAACTCCCGCATGACGGGTTAAACCTATGGATTGACCACCCGAATTCAAAGTTCCTGTAAAAGTGACAGCTGTAGAAGTGGCGGGTGAAACAGCTACATATCCTTTCATTGCTACCATCAACCCGCTTTCGATGCTCCATGCAGCCGTTTGTTCGTAATAACTTTGTACGGAACTTGCTGTATGTATGGCACTTGTTGATGCTGATTTTACAGGACTTGAAACATACCAATTTCGGCCTGATGTCATATATTGTTTTACATTTGTAGTGCCGCTAACGGTTAATCCTCCCGTCGGATTCAAATCTACAAAAGTTCCTGTACCTGTGGCATCGCTTAGTATATTGAAGGTGGTGTCATTCAGCGTTTTTCCGGAATTGAGCGTGAGTTTTCCCTGTGGATTTATATTCAGTAAATAAGCTGTTGCATTATCGGCAACAGTAACTAAATTTCCATTGGATATGGTGATAGAACTGGCATTTGAAGTTGGAATTGATGTAGCAGCATTCCATGTAGAATTATCGTACGAAGTTTCCCAGGTCGTTATTTCATTCCAGTTGCCGGAAGCTTTCGACCTAAATAATTGCGCTTTAAACAAAATACTGAAACGATTCATAGAAGAATAAACTCCGGAGGTAAATGTATAGGGATTTCCGGATGTCAAATCAAATTCTTTATTTGGGTTCAACACATTATCTTTCAATACTATTTTTGTGTTTGAATTGAAATCGGTCATTTGAGTTAATCTGATGGTGAAAGTGTTTGCCTGTCCGGTATAAAATCCCAACGGCACAATTTCATTGGTAGTCACGCTATTCAATCCATTAATAACCAGCTCTTCAGTGCCTGCCATGGTGTAAATTTCAGGTATTGCCACATTTGCATTCGACATTTTCGGTGAATCGTAATCATCATAACCATTCGATGCATTTTCATTGAAAAGAATAATTGCTTCGTCGTTATTTGTACCATTCGATACTTGTAAGCGCAACACTTGTTGGGTAGAATTTGAAAGTGTAGGTGCTTTGGTAGGAGTTATATTTTTTTCTCCAAATAGATTTGCAATGGTTATTATTCCAATTAATGCAAGTATTAGCCTTGGGGAATCAGCTGGTTGTAGAAATGTTTTCATTTGTTATAAGTTTAGATTGTATCTTGTGTGACTTGGACATAATAAAAATAAGAAGTTGGGATTACAAATTTTCGCAAGCTCAAGACAGCTGGTTTTCAATAACGAACTGCACCATTTTGCGAATGGTTTACAAGGGACAAGCGGTTTCCTAACCGCTTTTTTACATTCTATTTTAAGCGACTGGGAAGTCGCTTGTCCCTTGTGTGACTTATAGAATTTGTGTCCTTTTAGGACATCTCTTAATATGGAAAGCGGAGCATTCCTTCCCACCCGACGAAGCGAAAAGACGCTTCGCCGAACAACCTACGCTCAACTAGGATGGATTAAAAATCCAAAGAATTCAGAAGTTGGGATTGCAAATCCCAACGACGAATCCCACCATTTTGAAAGAAATTAATGATTATATATCCGTTGGGTCTGGGGAATCGTAATCATCATATCCATTCGATGCATCTTCATTGAAAATTATAATGGCTTCATCATTGTTTGTACCATTTGAGACTTGTAGTCGAAGCACTTGTTGGATGGTATTCGAAAGTGTAGGTGCTTTGGTAGGAGTTACATTTTTTGCACCAAATACATATACAATAGTTGTGATTCCAATTAATGTAATCATTAACCTTTGGGAATTAGATGGATGTAAAAATATTTTCATTTTTTATAGGTTTAGATTGTCCCTTATGTGACTCAGATAATAAAAAAATAACAAGTATATATTGCAATTTTTCGCAAGCTCAAGACAGCTGATTTCCAACAACGAACCCAAACATTTTGCAAAAAATTAATGATTATATATCCGTTGGGTCTGGGGTAATTAAAATCCTAATGTGATTGCGTATTCAATTCCAATCGGTGCATTATATCTTAACGTATTATTCAATTTATAATCTCCATAACCCAATCCGTAGAATAAGGAATTTGATTTATCATTTCCCATACTATATCTAATACCAAATTCTCCATATAACATAAATCTTGTTCGATTCGGCAGCCCAATGCAGACCGAATGATATCCTGATAAATTAGATTCCACACCGTAGGACAAATTAGAATCATCAAATAAAAGATTATAATTTATCGAATTTTGAAAAAATAGTGATGAACCAATCTTTATATTTAATCCAAGACCAAATCCATAATAATAACTACCACTTTTAATGCTGCCCATTAACAGAGGAACTGTAATTGAGAAAATATCACCAATTTTTTTCTTCTCTTTTAAACTAACAGATAATTCTTTGTCAGTACAACTCATGTTTCCATTATATGATTTATATCCTTTTTTCTCTAATTTTACAAAAACCATATTTTGTTTCAAAAGATAATTATATGGTGTTAACCAACTTCCATATTATTGATATATACAATTGCCCCAATAGGTTCTGAGTAAATGTTTTTTATTGAATTGCATTCATTTAATTCTATAAAGAAGCTGCTCACTTTCTGATTGTCAACTTCTATTTTTTGAGATGATGATTTACCATCTTTTTCAACTGTAAAAAGATGATTACCAAAATTTAGATTTCCATTGTAGGGCGTTTTTCCAACAGCAACTCCATCAATAAAAAGATTTACCCCACTAGGAGTAGAATTGATAGTTACTGCTCGTCCATTGGCTAGTGTTTCATTTATTTCGCCACTTTTCCCCTCTGTAACATTAACCGTTTTATTTACATTGGCATATCCAATTTTCCTTAATTCAACCTCATATTCCCCAATCAACAAATCCTTTATCGTATTCGGTGTCGTTCCATACTCTTTCCCATTAATTGTAATATTTGCACCGGTTGGTGAAGTGATTACATCCAATGAACCATAAATGGGTGTGGGTTGTAAGTTTATTTTTTTTACATCACCTGCTGTAAGTTCTATATCTTGCTTGGCTGGTCGGTGTTTGTCAAGGCGAGCTTCTAAGCTGTAAACACCTGCATTCAGTCGTCCTGTCCAGCTTGCAGTTGCTTTTTGTTGGTTATTAATGTATAGCGTGGCTTCTGCAGGAATAGTAACAGTTAGTTCAGCAAAGTTGGGTTGCATGGTAAAGCTTACTGACGTTGTTTGTCCGTCAGTTACTGTAACTTTTTTTGTGGCTGGTTGGTACATTTCCTTCATTACCTGCACCGTATGTTCGCCACTGGCTAATGCTTCACTTTTTGTAGGAGTGTTTGTAGTCAGTGTTTTACCATCTATTATTACTTTGGCATCTTTCTCTGGTTCAGTGTTTATGGTAATGTAACCAAATGCCGGTTTTAGTTTTACGTTCAGCTCTTTTTTGTCGTTTGTTATTTCTACTTTTCCTACTTCGGAGTGATAGAGCGGTGCTTCCACACGGTAAATATAACTGCCGGGCTTCAACTTGTTTTGATAAACGCCTGTATTTGCATTTACATCATTGATATACACTGCAGCATCAGCTGGTTCGGGGTTTATCACCAACCACTGACTTTCGATGGTTTCTTCTACGGTAGTTATTACTTTGCCGGTTACCAATGTCATTACATAAACTGTTGCTTTTTCGATGGGTAGCGGGTACATATAATCGCGCAAAATGCCCAATACCGGATGTTTAATGGTCAGTCGTTTAGCGCCATAAGGTACGTAAAGCCAATATTCGCCCACCTGTGGCACAGCAGCCATAATGCCAAGTCCGTCGGGCTCCCAGCTAAAACCTGTCTGAGTTGTTTCAACTTTAATGATAGCACACACATCGCCATTTTGGTCTTTTTTGGGGTAATCGATACGGGCAGTCATATCGTTTTGCACCTTTATAAATGACTTAACAGCCATGTTGCTTTGTGCCAAAAGTGTAATTGAGAGCAGGTTAACAAGCAGAATATGAATTGGTTTTTTCATAATTAAATTGACTGGTTTTAAATTCGTTACAAAAATAATGAAATTTTATTTAAAATGGTGATTCTGAATCGTAAATTTTTAATTGATAATCAATTTACATTATTTCATGGGACATGCTAGAGACGGAGCGCGCTCCGTCTCTATATAATAATCAAATAAAATACTTCATTATCATTACAGAGATGGTTATAATATCTAATCTGTTTTATATCTTTGCAATCTATTTGCAAAATGACTTAAAAAAGATATAGGAAAAATTATTATCCAAATTGACCTTTAAGCATTTTATTACCTTGAATTTGTAAAAATACACAATAAATTTAGTCTTAAAGTCCCTCAAAACCAATGAAATCCTATTACCTTCATATTATAGAAGGTTTCCGAAGGACGGAAGTGGTCGTGGATTCATGAGCCTGTAAAAATTAAAATACAATGAACTTCGATTCCAAATCCTCCCGTCGCGATTTTCTTCGACATTTGTCAATTATTACAGCTACTACTGCCTTAACAGGTTTGTCGATTGATAAATTATCTGCCAAAAACCCCCAACCACGTAAAGTTGGCTCAAACGAAAAAGTAAATCTGGCATGTATTGGTGTTGGTAACCGGGCTAATGAAATTATTAAAGAATTTTACAATACCGGCCATTGCAATATCGTTGCGCTGTGTGATACCGATATGGGAGCTCCTCATACTGTGGAAATTATGAATAAATTCGCGAATGTTCCTCAGTTTCAGGATTACCGCAAAATGTTTGACAAAATGGCAAATAAAATTGATGCGGTAGTTATTGGTTTGCCCGATTTCAGTCACTTCCCTGCAACCATGTTATCTATGTCGTTGGGCAAGCATGTGTATGTTGAAAAACCTATGGCTCATACTTTCAATGAGATAGAATTGATGATGCGCGCTGCTAAAAAATATGGCGTTGTCACTCAAATGGGTAATCAAGGTCATTCCGAAGCCAATTATTTCCAGTTTAAAGCTTGGAAAGAAGCCGGAATTATCAAAGATGTAACATCCATAACTGCTCACATGAATAATTCGCGCCGTTGGCATAAATTTGATTCGAATATAAAAAGTATGCCTGCCGCAGAAACTGTTCCAACTAGTTTAGACTGGGATACATGGTTAGGCACTGAGCAGTTTCACGATTATAACAAAGATTATATAAACGGTCAATGGCGCTGCTGGTACGACTTTGGAATGGGAGCTTTGGGCGATTGGGGCGCACACATTTTGGATACAGCACATCAATTTCTGGAACTTGGCTTACCAACCGAAATAAATATGGTCAGAGCCAACGGACACAATAAATTTTTCTTCCCGTACTCGTCCACCATTTTATTCAAATTTCCGGCACGTGGCGAAATGCCGGCTTGTGACGTGACTTGGTATGATGGACTTGACAATTTGCCACCGGTACCTCAAGGTTACGGTAATGTGGTGCTCGACCCCAATATTCCACCACCGAGTAATGGTCAAATGATACCTTCGAAGCTCAATCCGGGTAAAATTATTTATAGCAAAGAATTAACTTTCAAAGGTGGCTCTCATGGCAGCATTTTATCAATTATTCCGGAAGAGAAAGCCAAAGAAATGGAGTCAAAATTGCCCGAAGTTCCAAAAAGTCCATCCAACCACTTTGCTAACTTCTTATTAGCATGTAAAGGTCAGGAAAAAACCCGCTCGCCGTTCGAAATTGCCGGACCGTTAAGTCAGGTTTTCTGCCTTGGTGTTTTGGCTCAACAATTGAACACAAAATTGATTTTCGACCCAAAAACAAAGCAGATTACCAATAATCCGGTTGCAAACCAGCTGCTTACAGGTGCTGAACCACGTAAAGCGTGGAAACAATATTACAGATTATAACCGACTTTAATAAAATGGAGGCAATTAACAGACGACAATTTATTAAAGAAATGGGCATGATAGTTGGCGGGGTACTTCTTGCTACAAGTCCTTGGTTTTCCGCTTTTTCCGATCAAAAAAACACGATTGGATCTATTGCACGCATTGGCGTAATCGGGCCAGGGTCCAGAGGTCAGTTTCTGATGAGTTTTATGGCAAAAAATCCAAAGGTACAAATCGTAGCCCTTTGCGATATTTACCAGCCGTCAATAGATGCTGCTCTAAAAATTGCTCCCACGGCTAAGGTTTATAGTGATTATCGCCGTTTGCTCGAAAACAAAGAAATTGATGCAGTGGTGATAGCTACTCCGTTGGATAAGCATTACCAAATTGCAATGGATGCTTTTGAAGCAGGAAAGCATGTGTTTTGCGAAAAATCAATAGCATATTCTCTTGAGGAAACCTACGACATTTATCAAAAATATTTAAAGTCAAATCGTGTTTTTTTCGTTGGTCAACAACGCCTATTCGACCCACGATATATAAATGCTATCGAAAAAGTTCATTCGGGTGAGTTTGGCGTTATAAGTGGAATCCGCACTTTCTGGCATCGTAATAACGATTGGAGGCGTCCGGTACCTTCACCCAATCTTGACGAACATATCAATTGGAGGCTCTATAAAGCACATTCGAAAGGAATTATGACAGAGCTGGCTTGTCATCAACTACAAATTGGAACTTGGGCATTGCGGCAAATTCCTGACAAAGTAATGGGGCATGGTGCCATAACATATTGGAAAGAGAAACGTGAAGTTTATGATAATGTGAGTTGTATTTACACGTTTGACAATGGAGTTAAAATGAATTTCGACTCTGTGTTGTCCAATAAATTTTATGGACTCGAAGAACAAATTTTATGCAGTAAAGGTACTATTGAACCCGAAAAAAGCAAATATTTTTTTGAGGAAATTCCACCTGCTCCTGCATTTCTACAAATGATAAACGAAGTGGAAAATGCAATGTTTGGCTCTTTACCTTTTGCCGGAACGAGCTGGGTACCCGAAACAGCAAATCAAAATACCGGACATTATTTACTCAACAAAAAACCAGAAGGCGATGGTACTTCGTTGATGCTCGAAGCTTTTGCCGAAGCTGTAATTACCCAAAAACAACCACCATTAATTGCCGAAGAAGGATATTATGCCACTCAACTCAGTTTACTCGGGCATCAGGCTATGGAGGAAGAGCGAATGCTGGTTTTCCCTGACAAATTTAAATTGAATTATTTGAATCATAAGGCAAACCAATTTACCATTTAATGTAATGTTAATGAAGGATATAACAATTTCTGCTAATCGAATAAAAAAAGAACTTATTACACTTCTTTTTTGTTTTTTCATTGGTTTTATTGCCAATGTTGGAGCAATTATTTATTATAAATCAGCAGCAACCGAAATTATAACATCGATACCTTATGTGCTGGTTTTTATGTTTGTAATATATGCTATGTGGGGTTTGTTGCGTTTAATTAAGTGGGTGGTATTCAGTTATGTGATCAAAAAATAATTTTCATGCAGTATTTCCATAAAATACTTCCCGACAACAAAAAGCTATTTTATGCATGGTTTTCAGCCATGTTTACGAGGGTAGATTTGATGATTTATGCTGATGCAACACGTGAAGATTTAGAAGTAATTGCTAATAAAATTGAGATTGAAATTGCTAGAATTGAATTATTCGCAAATCGGTTTGACGAAACAAGCGAACTAAGTAATATTAATAAGAATGCTTATGAAAATGAGATTTATGTATCTGAAGAATTATTTAAAATAGTTGCTGATTGTCAGATATATAATTCGCTTACACTTGGATATTTTGATATTACAATAAATTCATTTAATCAGTATGCTGAAGGTGCAAAGTCGATTCAATTAGATAAACAAAAACAGACTATTAAATTTCTTCATCCGGATGTACAGCTAGATTTGTCAGGGTTTATTAAAGGTTATGCATTACAATCTATTCGCGAAACGCTTAAAGTTGAAAGTATAGATAATGCTCTGATAAATATAGGGAATAGCTCAATTCTAGCCTTGGGAAATCACCCTAATGGCGTAGGTTGGAAAATTAGTAGTTCGGAAATTAAAACGGCAAATGAATGTGTCCTAATAAACCAATGTTTGACCACATCGGGTAATAATGAACAGACGAAATGGCCAATAATGCGTCCACAGACTGGTGAAATTATAACAAAACCTAAGCCGGTTTCAGTAATTACTACCGATTGCTCAATAGGTGAAATTCTTTCTACCGTTCTATATATTGCAGGGAATAATGTAAAGGAAATGATTTTTAAACAATTTGATGCAATAGAAATACAATGGTAATTTACAGATTACCAGTTTAATAAAAAATAAAATTTACTCACGAAAAACAATAATATCAAAACCAATGAAAACAACAAAATTAGTTTTATTTGCGATGTTAGCTACATCGATTTGTGCATTCTCACAGGAAAAGTGGGAGTCGCTTTTTAATGGAAAAACCACGACGGGTTGGAAAGTTTTGAATGGTACTGCCGAATATACCGTAAAAGATGGTGCAATTGTAGGAACTTCGAAATTAAATACACCCAATACCTTTTTGGCTACAAAAAAAATGTACGGTGATTTTATTCTTGAGTTGGAATTTAAAGTTGACGAAGGTCTAAATTCAGGTATACAATTTAGGAGTAATAGTTTGAAAGAATACAATGATGGTCGTGTACATGGATATCAATGCGAAATTGATCCTTCGGCAAGAGCATGGAGTGCAGGTATTTACGACGAAGGTCGGCGTGGATGGCTTTATCCAATGGAAAAAAACCCAACATCGAAAATTGCATACAAAGCAGGTGAATGGAACAAAGTGCGTATTGAAGCCATTGGAACAAGTCTGCGTACTTGGTTAAACGGCATTCCTTGTGCAAATGTACTCGACAATTTGACTGCAAGTGGATTTATTGCATTGCAGGTGCACAAAATTGGTAATCCCGAAGAAGTGGGCAAAACTGTACAATGGAGAAATATTCGTATTTGTACACAGGATTTAGATAACTTAAAAACTCCTTATAAAAAAGAAATTTTTCAGGCAAATTGCATTGATAATACAGTTTCGGAAGAAGAAATGGCAGCTGGTTGGAAATTGTTATGGGATGGTAAAACAACCGAAGGCTGGCGTGGCGCAAAATTGACAACATTCCCAACAGGTGGTTGGATTGTTGAAAATGGCATGTTGATAGTGATGAATTCAAACGGAGCAGAATCTACAAACGGTGGCGATATTGTTACAATTAAAAAATATAAAAACTTTGAATTAAGTGTCGATTTTAAAATTACAGATGGTGCTAATAGTGGAATTAAATATTTTGTTGACACAGAATTAAATAAGGGACAAGGCTCATCCATCGGTTGTGAATTCCAAATTCTCGACGACCAAAAACATCCTGATGCAAAACTAGGTGTTAAAGGAAACCGTACTTTGGGTTCACTTTACGACTTAATTCCAGCTCCGGGCGATAAGTTTTTCCGCAAATCAGATTTCAATAATGCGCGTATTGTAGTGAAGGGCAATAAAGTGCAGCATTATTTGAACGATAAATTGGTGGTTGATTACGAACGTAATACGCAAATGTTCAATGCGTTGGTTGCTTATAGCAAATATGGAGTTTGGCCTAACTTTGGAAATGCTGCCGAAGGAAATATTTTATTGCAGGATCATGGCAACCAAGTATTTTTCAAAAATATTAAGATTAAAGAATTGTAACTGATAGTATTTTTGATTGAAGGTGTTATTGTTTGCAAAACAGATGTTTATGTCTATAAATTCACATCTTCCAACATCGCATGAGTATGAATGAAACAAAAAGCGTGGGGTTTTTAATCCCACGCTATTTGTATAGATATTTTTATAATTTAGAGATTTTATTCAATGCTATTTTATTGATTAGCATTTTCAAACTTTTTAAACCATTCTAATAGGCTCTTGCAAAAATTACTCTCTGTGAAGATGGTTTTCCTGTTACCATACACGTTCCGGGCGTTTTGTCGCCTTCCAAAGGAATACAACGGATAGTAGCTTTGGTTTCCTCTTTGATAAGTTCTTCAGTTTCGGGTGTTCCGTCCCAATGACACAACAAGAATCCACCTTTTTCAATTTCGATTTTAAATTCATCGTACGAATTGACTTCACGAGTAACTGATGCACGATAATCGAAGGCTTTTTGGAAGATATTGATTTGAATTTCTTTCAACAAATTGCTAATGTATTGATCTACATTTTCTAGTGAAACGGTTTCTTTAGTCAAAGTGTCGCGGCGGGCAACTTCTACTGTGCCATTTTCAAGGTCGCGTGCTCCCATTGCCAATCGTACCGGAACACCTTTTAGTTCGTATTCGGCAAATTTCCACCCCGGCTTTTTATTGTCATTATTATCATATTTTACACTGATGCCTAATGCTTTGAGTTTCAAAGTAATTTCTGCAACTTTTTCAGATATGGCAGCCAGTTGTTCTTCGTTTTTGTAAATTGGCACAATCACAACCTGAAATGGTGCTAAATTTGGTGGTAATACCAATCCATTGTCATCGGAATGTGTCATAATCAAAGCTCCCATTAATCGGGTAGAAACACCCCACGAAGATGCCCAAACATAATCCAACTTGTTGCTTTTATCCATAAATGTGACGTCAAAAGCTTTTGCAAAATTCTGACCAAGAAAGTGAGAAGTACCAGCTTGTAAGGCTTTCCCATCTTGCATCAACGCTTCAATACAAAATGTTTCGAGTGCACCTGCAAAACGTTCATTGGCTGATTTTACACCTTTAATTACAGGAACAGCCATAAAACGTTCGGCGAAATCAGCATAAACTCCCAACATCTTTTTTGTTTCTTCCAAAGCTTCTTCTTCGGTGGCATGTGCTGTGTGACCTTCTTGCCAAAGAAATTCTGTTGTACGCAAAAACAAACGAGTCCGCATTTCCCAGCGCACTACATTGGCCCATTGATTCACTAAAATCGGCAAATCGCGGTAAGATTGAATCCAACCTTTATAGGTGTTCCAGATTATGGTTTCGGAAGTTGGCCGAACAATTAATTCTTCTTCAAGTTTGGCTTCAGGATCAACAATTAAACCTTTTCCATCGGGACTTGCCATAAGGCGATGGTGGGTTACCACAGCACATTCTTTGGCAAAACCATCCACGTGTTCAGCTTCTTTGCTAAGAAAGGATTTAGGAATAAACAACGGAAAATAAGCATTTACATGTCCCGTTTCTTTAAACATACGGTCGAGTTCGGCTTGTATTTTTTCCCAGATTGCATATCCGTAAGGTTTTATTACCATACATCCACGCACAGCTGAGTTTTCGGCCAAATCGGCTTTAATTACCAAATCGTTGTACCATTGCGAGTAGTTTTCGCTGCGCGAAGTTAGTTCTTTCAATTCTTTTGCCATATTCAATAGTTTACAATTATCTTTTTTAATTGGGGTGCAAAGATAATCATTTTTCAACAAAAATATTTCAACACAACCCTTAGAAACTAAAGGTTGTGTCTATTTAATTGTTTTATTTTACAGGGATATTTTCCAAAGTTGCCAATAAGAAATCCCAGAATTTTGAAACTGTGGCGATATTCACTTTTTCATCAGGCGAATGTGGATAACGAATGGTTGGACCAAATGAAATCATATCCATTTTTGGGTAATGAGTGCCCAAAATTCCACATTCCAAACCTGCATGAATGATCATAACTTTAGGTGTTTTGCCATATTTGTCTTCGTACACCTTGGTCATTTCGCGCAAAATTGGTGAATCAAGATTAGGTTTCCAACCCGGATAACCACCTACTAAATCTACTTTTGCACCGGCTAATAAAAACACACTCTGAACCATTGAAGCCAATTCTTCTTTACGCGATTCTACTGAACTTCTCATCAATGAACGAAGTATAATACTGTTACCGTCCGATTTAATAATAGCCAGATTATTAGAAGTTTCAACTACTGTAGGTAATTCGGGAATGAAGCGCATTACGCCATTCGGACAAGCCGTTACACCGTTAATCAAGTCATCCTGAACTTCTTCTGGAATCAATCCCGAAGGTAATTCAACTTGTTCTACCTGAAATGAAATTTTATCTTCAACGCCTTTATATTCTTCGATAAATAATTCCTCACAATCCTGAACAAAACCAACGATATCATCAACTCCATCGGCAGGAACAGTGATAACTGCAAATGCTTCACGTGGAATGGCATTGCGCAAACTACCACCATCGATACTAGCCAATCGAGCTTCAAAATCGGAAACAGCTTCTTTCAAAAACCTGAACATCAGTTTGTTTGCATTTGCACGTTGCAAATGAATATCAACACCTGAATGTCCGCCTTTCAGACCTGTGAGTGAAACTTTGAGTGCCACATCACCATCTTCAATTTCCACTTCTTTGTAGCGGAAAGTTATATCACCATCAATTCCACCGGCACAACCTACATATAGTTCACCTTCATCTTCCGAATCCATATTGATGAGAATATCGCCTTTCAAGAAATACGGCTGAAGTCCAAAAGCGCCAAACATACCCGTTTCTTCGTCAACAGTTACAAACATTTCGATGGCAGGATGTGCAATATCAGTTGATTGCAGAACAGACATTGCTGCAGCTAAACCAATGCCATTGTCAGCACCTAAAGTAGTATCACGAGCCGTAACCCATTCACCATCAATATATGCATCGATTGGGTCAGTCTGAAAATCATGTGCCACGCCACTGTTTTTTTGTGGAACCATATCCATGTGTGCTTGCAAAACTACTGATTTTCGGTTTTCCATGCCAGGAGTAGCAGGTTTACGAACTAAAACATTTCCAATTTCATCACGCAAGGTTTCTAACCCCAGTGATTTTCCGAAATTTTCGAGAAAAGCACCAATTTCTTCTTTTTTATGCGAAGGACGCGGAACTTGAGTGAGTGAATAAAAGTTTTGCCAAATCGCTTTAGGCTCTAATTGGCGAATGTCGTTTGCGGTCATATTATTATTAATTTAATTGTTTTATAATCAGGTAAATATATGTATAAATAAAAATTTATAAAGTTCAATATTGTATTATAACATTAACTCTTACTTTATGTTGCAATTTCATGAAACATTCAATTCAAATTAATGATTGCTAAGTTGCATTTTCAAATTAGATTATTTTCAAATTTTCAAATCAGATGTTGCATATTTAAACATTCAATTTTCAATTGCAAATATCCACATTTTTTTTTGATTTACCGATTTTTTTGGTATTGTATTTTGGATTATTGAGATAAAAAAATGTTTTTGATTGCCATTTTCCTTCATTTTTTTTGTCATTTTCAATTAATGAAATTTTTCTGTAATTAGTACTCAAAATGCAATGTCAATCAAAAAAAAATAGGTAATTTTGCGCTCAAATAGAAAAAACAACAATTTTTCAGACTTTCACCTCAGATAATAATATAATATATTCAAATACAATCAATTGTAAGTTTATAGCTTGTCAATTGTAAATTAATTTCTTATGCAACAAACGTATAAATTTGTGACTGCCGAGGAGGCAGCAAGCTATGTAAACGATGGTGACATCGTTGGATTCAGTGGATTTACACCTGCCGGATGCCCAAAAGAAGTTCCAACTGCAATAGCAAAACGTGCTGAAGCCTTTCATGCCGTAGGAAAAGAATTCAAAATCGGAATATACACCGGAGCATCCACCGGTGACTCGTTAGATGGTGCTTTGGCACGAGCAAATGCCATTTTATTCCGCACACCTTACCAGTCGAACAAAGATTTACGTTCAGCTTTAAACGCAGAACGTGCTCCGTATTTCGATATGCATTTGTCATCAATTGCCCCACATTTGCGTTTTGGATTTATGCCAAAACCAAAATTTGCCATAATTGAAGTTTGCGATATTACAACTGATGGCGAATTGATTTTAACTACCGGTGTTGGAATATCTCCTACTATTGCACATTTGGCTGATCATATTATTGTGGAATGGAACCATAAACATCCTAAAGAATTACGTGGCTTTCATGATATTTTTGAACCACTTGATCCTCCTCATCGTTTGCCAATGACACTTTTAACACCTTCCGACAGAATGGGTGTACCGTTTATAAAAGTTGATCCTTCGAAAATCCTTTGCGTTGTAGAAACATATCGTGATGATGAAGTAAGTGGTTTTACTCCTACCGACGATGTGACTGATAAAATTGGTCGAAATGTAGCTAATTTCCTTGCAAATGAAATCAAATCAGGTCGTATTCCAAAAGAATTTTTACCAATCCAATCGGGTGTAGGTAATATTGCCAATGCAGTAATGGCTTCACTAGGAAAAAATCCGGATATTCCGGTATTTGAAATGTACACCGAAGTAATTCAGGATTCAGTGATTGACTTATTAAGAAACGGAAAAATCAAATTTGCAAGCGGCTGTTCTTTAACTATTACAACTCCTGTATTAGAGAAAATTTATGAAGATCTTGAATTCTTCCGTGATAAAATTGTACTTCGTCCACAAGAAATGTCAAATAGTCCCGAATTGGCACGTCGTTTGGGATTAATAACTATAAATACAGCATTGGAAGCTGATATTTTTGGAAATGTAAACAGCACCCATGTGTTGGGATCTAAAATGATGAATGGAATTGGCGGGTCTGCCGATTTTACCCGTAGTGCTTACATTTCAATTTTTACAACTCCTTCAACGGCAAAAAAAGGAAATATTAGTGCTATTGTTCCAATGGTTTCGCATGTTGACCAAAACGAACATTCAGTAAACATTATTATTACTGAACATGGAGTAGCTGATTTGCGTGGAAAATCACCTATTCAACGTGCTGAAGAAATTATTGAAAATTGTGTTGCACCTGAATATAAAGCTATCCTGAGTGGATATTTAGAATTGTCGGGACCTTGCCACACACCAACTGATTTACACGCTTGTTTTGGTATGCATACTCAATTTATGAAAAGTGGTAGTATGCTGGATACCAATTGGGAAAATTATAATCAGAAGGATTAAAACAATCAAAAAAAGGACCTACTCAAAAGATTTGAGTAGGTCTTTTTTTTGTCAAAATTTAAAATTTATAATTTATAATTCATTTCGTGTAAACATCAGAAAATGAACTTGATATATTTTCAACAGTTGTTTTAATGTTTTGAAATTTGCCAAAAACTACGAAAGGAATTACTTTTGCACCAAAATTAGAAAAAAACAAACATGAAAAAAAATACAATCTTATTATCTTTTTTATTTCCAATAGCATTAATGGCTCAAAATTTCCAAATCCATTATGATTTAGGAAAAAATCGGAATTATATTACTTCTACATTCGAGATGTTTAAACCCGATAATTGGGGTAATACATTCTTTTTTGTTGATTACGATTATAACTTGGATGCTAATAAAAATGTTGGCATGTCGTATATGGAAATAGCACGCTGTATTTCGTTAGGAAAAGAAAGCCCATTAAGTGCTCAAATAGAGTACAATGGAGGTTTGTTTGGAACGCCTGATAGCGTGGTTAACCCAATAAACAATGCTTTATTATTTGGATTGGATTATGGATGGCACAATAGTGACTTTAGTAAAACCGCCAATCTTAAAGTATTGTATAAATATATTGTTGGTAAAAACCCGGTTTCCTTTCAGATAACCGGTGTGTGGGAATTAAATTATTTTAAGCGCAAATTTACTCTTTCTGGCTTTGCCGATTTCTGGCGCGAAGATAATATGAATTTTATGGATGCTAAAGGAAATCCTTTGGCTATACCAACTAATACCAAATTTGTATTTATGACTGAACCTCAGCTTTGGTACAATATTTCACCTAATTTATCAGTAGGTTCAGAAGTGGAAGTGGCATGTAATTTTAGTTCTGTTAAAGGCTGGAAGATTTGCCCTACACTGGCTGCAAAATGGAATTTTTAGGTGAAATATAATTAATTGAGTATTGTATCAAGTAGTTATTCATATTTTAGTAAAAACTTTTAAATATCAACTGATTTGCTTTGAACTTAAAGGTTTTTTCTACACACTCCATCCAAAGATGTGTTATGTGTGCTAATCAAACACGTACTCACACAATTTTTATAATGTCAAAAACTTCTCAAACCCCTACCAACAGTAACATTATCGTAAGATTGCCATCAAAAAAAAGTGACAAGTACCGTATTTTTATGCAATAAATAATTAAAAAAGAGAAATGTCTTTTGTAATCAAAACAAATTTCCTACATTTGCAAGCTTTTTTTTGAAAAAATAATTTCAAACATTATATCGTCACTTATGAAAAAACTTTTCTTCCTTTCTTTTCTGATTGTTCCTTTTTTGTTGATTGCACAACCCAAAGCAGGTTATTATTCAGCGGCAATAGGCAAAAGTGATGCAGCACTAAAATCTCAACTTTATAGTATAATTTCTACAGGAACTACAGATGTAGGTTATGCCGGGTTATATAATATTTATCCAACAAGTGATAAAACTGCCAGTGGAAATGTCTGGGACATGTATTCAACTTGCACTTGGACTCATGGTGTAGCCAAATGTGGAAATTATTCTATAGTTTGCGATTGCTATAATCGCGAACATTCAATACCACAAAGTTGGTTTAACGAAGCATCACCTATGGTTAGTGATGCATTTCATG
>Ga0247841_10007064_pt1 | contig 16874 bp, 16 predicted proteins | sample LaCruzMarch2015__2_FD_192410 | JGI IMG/M metagenome (GOLD analysis project Ga0247841, IMG submission 192410) | Freshwater microbial communities from meromictic Lake La Cruz, Castile-La Mancha, Spain - LaCruzMarch2015_18m | ecosystem: Environmental > Aquatic > Freshwater > Lake | place: Spain... | reverse complement strand
TATTTGGTATCTTTGCCCAGTTCACTCCTCCGTTCGTAGTTCTTGCCAATATCCCGCCGGATCCGCACAGTATACCCGTTTGAGAATTTATAAAATAAAAATTTTTAACAGAACTGTTGAGCGGGTATCCTATCGGATACTCAATCCATGCAGGTTGTGAAAACACGTTCGTATTCATTGCTGAGAGAATCACTAATGTTACAAATAACTTTTTCATATTATTAATTTTTTGTTTTCCAAAACCCACGACCGAAGCCGTGCGCTTTCCGTAATTTACTTTATCAAAAGCATACGTTTTGTCTCCCCGTACCCCTCCGTCGTCAGCCTGTAAAAATACACTCCGCTCGCAAACCTCGTTCCCTGCCCGTTGGTCAGGCAGGCATTCCAAACCGTCTCATAACTCCCCGCCGTCAGCCTCTCATTCACCAGCATTTCAACCTCCCGTCCCATCACATCATACACCGCCAGCCTCACAACCCCCGCCCTCGGCAATTCATATCGAATCGTTGTTGTGGGATTAAACGGATTCGGATAATTCTGACTTAATGAAAATGCCGAAGGAGTTTCAGTGCTGATGTTTTGTATTCCTGCAAAATCCGTTAACGGTCGGCGCCATACTGAATATTCAACTCTTCCCGCGTATATATAATTGCCAGTAATTAACAATGCTCTGACAGTTGAAACAATATTAAATCCTTGATTTATACCAAACCAGTTGGTCCCGTTATTTGTTGATTGATAAACACCATTATATGCAGGACCTGAAAAAACATTATTTCCGTATGTTGCCAATGAAAAAACAGTTACATTATTTATAGTTGTCTGAGTCCAGCTCGAACCGTTATTAGTAGAATAATAAACTCCGCCATAATTAGGCATGTATTCTTCCGAACCTGCAAAAATAAAATTTCCACGTGTAGCAAAAGAATAAATGTATCGGTCAGTCAAGCCGGATTGAGTCCAGTTAGTTCCATTGTTGGTTGATAAATAAACGCCGTTATTAGTCCCCGCGAAAATATTATTTCCGAGTGTAGTAAAGCAATAAACCCATTGATTATTTAAAGATGTTTGCATCCAGTTCGCACCGTTATTCGTAGAGATATATACACCGCCGGAATAAGCAGGAGAATTATATATTCCGGCAAAGATTATATTTCCAAGGATTCCAAGAGCAGTAATATGTTTATTATTGGTTTGAGACCATGTGCTTCCGTTATTAGTTGAAATATAAACACCGGAACTTGTCCCCGCAAAAATATTATTACCGAGTGTCGCAAGATTATAAACATTTTGATTGTTTAAATTAGTTTGAGACCAGTTTAAACCGTCATTTGTTGATAAATAAACGCCATATGTCCATGTCCCCGCAAAAATATTATTACCAAGTAAAGCAAAAGATGAAATAGATTTATCTGTTCCCATTCCATTCGACATCTGCACCCACTGGCTCTGACAATTACGAATTAAGAATGTAGAATTAAATACTAAAATAGCAGAAATGATGAAAAGTAATTTGAAAATTATTTTTTTCATAATACTTATTATTTAGGTTTATTGCCTCCTTGCGGAATATACATCTGTAATGAGCAATAAAAAATGCAAATTTCGCAACGATTCACAACATCTCCACCGCTTTCCTTTTCAGCTCATTAGTCGTGTGGATATACTGAATTGTCGTTGTCCCATTACAATTATACAGGATTATAACTCACGTTACTGTCAAATTTGATAGTAACGTGAGTTTTGTAATTCTATTTATGGTTTTGAAGTGAAATGTCTTAATTGTCCGCTTCCCCGGAAAGCCGGTATTGTCCTTCCGTCTCGTAAAAATTCGCCGACCGTAAGACTATTCACGCCTGCCTGCTCGATTGAATAAGTGTAACTTCTGTTTGGTGATAAATTTGTTAACATCGGCGATAGCATGCTCAATGTTATAGAATTGTCCGAAGTACACAGATTATAACTAATGTTACTTACCGTATCCCACATTGAAAAAAACAGTATGTTGGAAATTGATTGTTTTTGAAATGAAAATATTGTGCTTAAATCCACATTTATTGCATTGTCTTCCGGTGTCAATACGTAAGGCGCAGGGGATATATTAATTTGTACGTTTGTACCTGTTTTTGGTAAAATATTTGTTTGCTGGGAGTTCCCGTACGTACCATCGGACGCAGTCAATAATGTCGGTGTGAATTCTACAGGAAGATTTTTTGGCATAAGAACCGATATATTATTGGTTGAATAAGTTTCAATTGCCGTCGAATTCGAAAAATATGAGATTCTTCTGTTGTAAAAATTCAAACCAAACACGGAAGTTGACATATTATTTCCCTGAGGTTGATTTATTACACAAGTTACAGTTTCTTCATCAGCCGGTATCATTTCCTCCTGCAGGAATGTAACTTCGGTTATTGCACCTGAAACTATTGTTACATTGTTTTTCGATGCAAAATATTTGTAATCATTCACATGCTCATTAGGGTCTGTTGTGTATGATAAAAAGTAAATTTTACCTGTTAATGTCAAATTTGGTGGTGCATTGACTAATATATCGGTTACTGATGCTCCAATATCGCGAATACCGGTAAAATCTTTATCATCGTCCATAAAGTACAGTTTTCCTTTTGGCTGAGGAGTTATTGTCGGGTAGTGAACAGATAAATGATAATCAGATAAGCCCTGATTTATAAAAACAGATAAGTTTATAACCAAATTATCAGTATTTACATTCTTGTAAATGGCTTCATACTGTCTGACACTGTCCTTAATATATATATCATAAGGCGAAGTTACATTATCAAATGAAAATTTTCCGTCTGATAACGTTGTAAAAGATTTATCCTTAATCGTAATTTTTACATTATCGAGAGGTATGTTCAATAATCCTCTGACTAACCCTGATACACTTACAGTTCCGGGCGGATATACGGGCGAGTTACTGCCGCAGGAATTAAAAATAGTAACGGAGAATAACAGTAAAACGAGGACTAAAACACTTTCTGCTTTCATTTTTTTGCTCCTTAATTTAAATTTTAAAGGAATATAAAATTATTCTATATTTTGCTTTGGGTTAAAATAATTAAAATTTATATAAGCATTCTGAATAATCGTTTGTTTTAGTTGCACGAAGATATTGATAATATATTTAAATAACAATAGATATTTCCGAATTGGCTGTGTTTTTGGTTAATCTATGCTGACAAATTCACGGGGTTTCATTGTTTCTTTGTAAATATCACCTGAACAGTTGACTTATCAGTCGTAATCGTTTTAATCAACTTTCCTTCCTTGCATTCCCACGTTATTTTACCGCTCCAGTTTGAGCTATTAACGTTAAGTACAAACTGTTTTCCTGAAAACTTTCCGTTTATCAAAGTCATCCCGTCATACCCGTTATCGTCAGTAGAAAATCCTGCTATGGCGCCGCTGTTGTTCGCAGTCAGCATTATTGTTTCAGAATCTTAAGAATTTATCGCACTAAAAGCATTTTCCTCGTCTCCCCGTACCCCTCCGCCGTCAGCCTGTAAAAATACACTCCGCTCGCAAACCGTGTCCCATCCCAAACCGCCTCATAACTCCCCGCCGACTGTCTTTCATTCACAAGCATTTCAACTTCCCGTCCCATAACATCATACACCGCCAGCCTCACAACCCCCGCCCTCGGCAAATCATACCGAATGGTAGTCGAAGGATTAAACGGATTCGGATAGTTCTGATTTAATGAAAATTTCTCTGGTATTTCTGTACTGATGTTTTGAACGCCAGTAAGAATATCGGATAGATAACGCCGCCAGGCAGATTGGCCATAAGTCCCCGCCAGGATGTAGTTGTTTGCTATCAATAACGCATTAATTGTCGAAACGGAATTGAATCCCTGATTCTTTTTAATCCAGTTGACACCGTTATTCGTGGAAAGAAAAATTCCACTGTCAGATGTGCCGGCAAAAATATTATTTCCAAATGACGCTAAAGAATTTATAGTATTAAAATATAAACCTGATTGTGTCCAATTTGCACCGCTATTTGATGAAATATAAACTCCACTATCGATTGTTCCCGCAAATATTTTATTTCCTGCTGACATAAGCGATATAACAGTTTTATTGTTCAAAGAAGTTTGCGTCCACGTAGACCCGCTATTTGTAGAGATAAAAATTCCGCCTTCAGTCCCAGCAAAAATATTATTTCCATTTACGGCAAGGGAACCTGTACAGTAACTCAAACATTGATTCCAGCTCCTGCCGTTATTTGAAGATAAATAAATACCATAATATGTTCCTGCAAAAATGTTGTTTCCAAGTACAGCAAGCGATGGAACAAAATCATTATTCAGATTTGTTTGAATCCATGTAACGCCGTTATTTTCAGAACGATAGACTCCGGAACCCCATGTTCCCGCGAAAATATTGTTTCCGCCGGAGCCGGGACTTACAGCAAAGGAAAAGACACAATTATTGTTTAAGGAAGTCTGTACCCAGTTTACTCCGTTATTGCTTGAAATATAAACACCGCTATAATAAGTTCCTGCCAGCATGTACTCTCCGAAAGCAGCAAAGCTCATCACAGTCTGGTTGTTTATTCCTGTTTGACTCCATTCAGTGCCGTTATTTGCAGAAAAATAAACGCCGCTATAATGAGTCCCTGCTAAAATATTATTTCCACTGGCAGCAATTGATAGAATACTTTGATTATTCACACCTTTTTGGTCCCAGCTTTCACCGTAATTTGATGAAACATAAACGCCTGCGTCCCATGTTCCCGCATAAATATTATTTCCGCTGACTGAGAGTGACCAAATCCATTGATTGTTCAAAGCTGTTTGTGTCCAGTTAGCACCGTTATTTGCAGAGATATAAACGCCATTACCATTTGTTCCGGCAAATATTTTATTTCCGGATGACGAAAGAGAATAAACATCTATATTCGTCAAAGGAGATGGCAACCAGGTTACGCCTCTATTAGTGGAAATATACACGCCGTAATTATCTAATCCTGCAAATACATTATCTCCCCTGACTGCGAGGGATAAAACCGTAGCTAAAAAACACCTTGACCAGCTTAAGCCGTTATCTGTTGAGCGATAGAGCCCATTCATATCCGTCCCTGCAAATACATTGTTATCGAGAATTGCAAGGGAATACACTCCTCCAATATAAAAAGAAGTATGTGTCCAATTCGCACTATTATCAGTAGAGATATAAACTCCATTTTCTCCGGTTCCTGCAAATATATTATTTCCTGATACAGCAAGTGAATAGACATTAAGGTTTTTCAAAGAAGTCTGTGTCCAGTTTCTGCCGTAATTTGAGGAGTAATAAACACCTCCTGAACCCTGAGGATAATCAGCCACTCCCATATAAACATTATTTCCGTTAACGGCGATACAATGAATATCTCCACCAGCAGGACCATCATACTGCATCCACTGCGCATTTGCATGTGTACTTATAAATATAACCGCCAGAAATGTTAAGATAAGTTTTTTCATAATGTAAAATTTAACGAATTAATAACATTTTCTTCGTCTCCCCAAACCCCTCCGCCGTCAGCCTGTAAAAATACACACCGCTCGCAAACCGTGTTCCGTCAAACGTCGCCTCATAACTCCCGGGATTCAGTGTCTCATTTACAATTGTTTGAATTTCACGGCCGCTAATATCGTAAATGGTAATTTTAGCATTACCCGTATTTAACATTGACCATTTAATTTTTGTCATTGAATTGAAAGGATTCGGATAGTTTTGTGACAATGAAAATGAAGATAAAAGTTCCGTACTGTTATTTTGCATAATTTCGGAAAGCCCCCGGCGCCAAACAGAATATCCGGCTGTTCCGGCAAATATAAAATCGTTTGATACTAAAAATGCACTGGTTGTGGGATTAGTATTGAAGCCCTGATTTTTATATGACCAGCTTGCGCCGTTATTGGTTGAAAGAAATACATTACCTGAAAAATAATTGTAATTTTTTGCTCCGCCTGCAAAAATATTATTCCCGCTGATATAAATCGCAGTTACAGACTGATTATTCAAAGCAGTTTGAGTCCATCTCATACCGTTATTTGTAGAAAGATAAACACCGCCAGTACCGTCAGGGGAATTAATTGTCCCTACAAAAACATTATTTCCGTTAACTGCAAGCGATAGAATTTCCCGGTTATTGAAACCAATTAAAGTCCAGCTTATTCCGTTATTTATAGAATAATAAACACCTTGACTTGTTGTTGATGCGTAAATATTATTTCCGCTGATTACAATATGGCGTATATAATTATTATCCAAGCCAGCTTTAATCCAATTTGTTCCGTTATTCGTTGACAGATAAATACCTCCACCGTCAGTTCCTGCAAAAATACTACTCCCGCTGACTGCAAGAGAAGAAACATCTGTATAATTCAAACCGGCTCGGGTCCAGCTTGCTCCGTTATCCGATGAGATATAAACGCCATTCTCCCATGTTCCTGCAAATATATTATTTCCGAGTACCGCTAATGAATAAACAATTCTATTATCTAAAGTAGTTTGTGTCCAGGTTACTCCATTATTATTTGAGAGATATATGCCGGCACCTTCTGTTCCCGCATATATGATATTTCCGTGTGCCGCAAATGAAATTATTCGTTGATTATTCAATGCGGTTTGTGTCCAGCTCATGCCGTTGTTTGCGGAAAGATAAATGCCGAATGACCCTGCCGCCGCAAAAACATTATTCCCTTGCATTCCTATAGTACTAACTGAACAGTCATTTAATGCGGTTTGATTCCAGCTCATACCGTTGTTAGTGGAAAGATAAACACCGTTACTTGTTCCTGCAAATATATTATTATCAATAGTTGCAAATGAGCGAACTAATAACTCATTTAGGGTAGTTTGTGTCCAGTTTTTGCCGGTATCTGCAGAGACATAAACTCCATTATTATAAGTAGCTGCAAAAATATTATTCCCGCTAACTGCAACGGACTTAACCCATTCATTATTCAAACCTGTCTGAGACCATACTGCGCCGTTATTTGTAGATATATAAATGCCGGTTTCCGTTCCGGCGAGTAAATTATTCCCAAATGCTTCAAGGGACATAACCCATTTATCATTCAAACCAGTTTGTATCCAGTTTGTGCCGTTATTAGTGGAGCTCCAGACACCCTGACCGGAACCGGCGAAAAGAATATTTCCTATTGTCTCAAAGCAATCAACTCCCTTATAACTTAAACCGGTAAGAGTCCAGGTTGTACCGTTATCTGATGTGATATAAATGCCGTTATTTGTTGCCGCAAAAATATTATTTCTGCTTTCTGCAAGTGAGATGATAGACTGATTATTCAAAGTAGTTTGCGTCCAGGAAGCACCGTTATTCGATGAGAGATATACGCCATTGTTAGACATTCCCGCAAAAACATTATTTCCAAGTACCGCAAAGGAATTAACATATCCGCCATAGATACCTTCACACTGAACCCACTGGCAATGACAATTTTGAATTAATGCAGAGTTAAGAATTAATATTGAAGAAATGATGAAAAGTAATTTGAAATATATTTTTTTCATAAAATTAAATTATCTGATTTCTGATAAAATGACTCTATTCATTTTATCAGCAACATACGTTTCGTCTCCCTGTACCCCTCCGCCGTCAGCCTGTAAAAATACACTCCGCTCGCAAACCTGCTCCCGTTAAACGTCGCCTCATAAGTCCCCTCCGCCTGCCTTTCATTCACCAGCATTTCAACCTCCCGCCCCATAACGTCATACACCGCAAGCCTTACAACCCCCGCCCGCGGCAATTCATATCGAATAGTTGTCGTAGGGTTAAACGGGTTAGGATAATTCTGACTTAATAAATATGACAACGGCTCTTCAGTGCTGATGTTTTGAATTCCAATGATTTCCGAAAGTGAGCGCCGCCACACGGATTGCCATCTTGTTCCTGCTAAAATATAATTATTTGTAATATAAAATGAACCAACCAATGGGATAGTTCTGAATCCCTGATTTTTTTGTGTCCAAGTGGCACCGTTATTTGTAGAGAGATAGATACCGCTATCTGATGTTCCCGCAATAATATTATTCCCACTAACGGCAAGCGACCCAACAGATTGATTATTTAAAGCAGTTTGTATCCAACTCGCGCCGATATTTGTTGAGAGATAGACTCCATAATTAGATGTTCCCGCAAAAATATTACTTCCGCTTATAGCAAAGGAAAATACTTGTTTATTATTAAAATTTGTTTGAGTCCACATTAAACCGTTATTCGTGGATAAAAAAATACCGTTATCGGTGCCCGCGAAAACATTATTTCCGCTGACAGCAAGGGAATAAACATCTTTATGAAGCAATGTAGTTGGTTCCCAATTAGCTCCGTTATTTGAGGAGAAATAAAGATTCCCCGGACCGAACTGAACAGTTGTTGTCCCGGCAAGGATATTATTTCCGCTGGCGGCAAGAGAAATAACATTAGTGTTCGTCAAAGCGGTTTGAGTCCAGTTCAAGCCATTATTCGTTGAGATACAGACTCCGATATTTGTTCCGGCAAAAATATTATTCCCGAGTGTCGCAAGTGAAGAACACGACAAATTACGCAAAGTAGTTTCTGCCCAGTTTGCCCCGTTATTTGAGGAAATATAGACACTCGAAGGATTACGATAATCCGCAGTCCCCGCAAATATATTATTTCCAAGAGAGGCAAATGTAGAAACTAATCTTTTATTGAAACCGGTTTGAGTCCAGCTCGAGCCTAAATTTGAAGATAAATAGAAACCATCTAATCTTGTTCCGGCAAAGACACTGTTTCCGCTGACGGCAAGTGAAATAACATACTTGTCAGTCAAATAAGTTTGAGACCAGTTCATGCCATTATTAGTGGAAAGATAGATGCCATTACCGTAAGTTCCGGCATAAATATTATTCCCATTGACGGCAAGAGACAAAACAGTTTGATTATTCAATGAAGTTTGAGTCCAGCTAAACCCATTATTTGTTGAAATATAAACTCCGCTATTTTCTGTTCCCGCAAATATGATATTACCACTTACGACAAGTGAATAAATATAGTTATTTGTTAAAGAAGTTTGGGTCCAGTCAGCACCGTTATTCGCAGAGACCCAGACGCCGCTATAATATGTTCCTGCAAATATATTATTTCCATTTACTGCAATTGATAGAACAGCCTGATTATTCAAAGAAGTCTGAGTCCAGTTTGTGCCGTTATCAGTGGAAATATATACACCACTATTAAGCGTACCTGCAAAAATTTTGTTTCCGTTTACAGCGAGCGAATTAATATATTGATTATTTAAAGATGTTTGTGTCCATGTAATACCATTATTTGTAGATTTTAAAACGCCTAATCCGTCTGTTCCCGCGAAAACGTTATCTCCAATTGTTGCAAGTGACCAGACCGAAGTACTATCCAAAGCAAAACAAGTCCATGTATTACCGCTATTAGTGGAACGGTAGATACAACCATTATGCATGAACGGATCATACGTTCCCGCAAAAACATTGTTTCCGTTCGCGGCAATCGCCCCAATCCATCCCCCATAAATCCCGTCACATTGTACCCACTGCGCATTTGCGTTCTGCACCGGAAAAAGAAGCGCGAGCATTACCAATAACATTGCTAAAACAAAAATTATTTTATTCATAATGTAAAATTTAACGAATTAACAACATTTTCCTCGTCTCATTAAACCCGTCCGCCGTCAGCCTGTAAAAATACACCCCGCTCGCAAACCTCGTGCCGTCAAACGTCGCCTCATATCTGCCGGCGTCGAGTTTTTCGTTTACGAGTGTCGCAATTTCACGGCCAAGCAAATCAATAATCTTTAATGAAGCATTTCCGGCAACTGACAACTGAAAACGAATAACTGTTGTGGGATTGAAAGGGTTGGGATAATTCTGGCTCAATGAAAATATTTCCGGTATTTCAGTGCTGATATTTCTTATACTTACTACAACGGGATTATAATAAATTCCGCCTGTATTGTAATAAGTGCTGTTGCCGAATCCGCCCCATGCAATCATTTTATTCCCTGTCCAGACAGACGAATGATGCCAGCGGGCGTTTGGCGCATTTTCGGTTGTCATGCTTGTCCATGTATCTGTCGCGGGGTCATAAATCCCGCCAGAATTAAAATATATAGAACCATTATATCCGCCCCATACAATCATTTTGCTGCCGGTCCAGACTGCCGAATGCCAGTCCCTGCCTGAAGGCGCGTTAACAGTTGAAGTAGGCGTCCACGTATCAGCAGCGGGGTCATAAATTCCGCCTGTATTGTAATAAACTGTATTCGCGTATCCGCCCCATACAATCATTTTGTTTCCTGTCCAGACAGCTGTCTGCCATATTCTGCCGGCCGGAGCGTTATTGGTTGAAATAGGCGTCCAGGTGTCTCCTGCGGGGTCGTAAATTGCGCCTGTGTTATAATAGTTTAAAATATTATATCCGCCCCAGACAATCATTTTGTTCCCTGTCCAGACTGCCGAATGGTATTGCCTTCCCGATGGCGCATTAGCTGTTGTTGTCTGTATCCATGTGTTTGAGGAGGGATCATATAGTCCTCCCGTATTTAAATAGCTTCCGTTATATCCTCCCCAGACAATCATTTTACTGCCCGTCCAGATTGCCGAAGGGTAATTTCCGCCGGAAGGGGAATTTGCGGTGGCCGTAGGCGTCCACGTATCCAAAGCGGGATCGTATACGCCTCCCGTACTTAAATAACTGCCGTTTAAATTTCCGCCCCACACAACCATTTTTGTACCTGTCCAGACCCCGATATGCGCCAGACGTGATGCCGGTGGGTTCGTTAAGGATGTCGGAGTCCATGTATCAGACGAATAGTTGTAAACTCCTCCTGAATTGGTTGATAATCCTGTACCTTCGGCTCCGCCCCAAATAATCAGGCTTGTTCCCGACCAGACTGCCGAGTGACGCTCACGTGCAGACGGAGCGTTTGTTGTTGAAGTTGCAGTCCATATTTCCTGTGAAAAACAATTTTTAATGAACAGAGAGTTACCGCGCGGGGTTGGAACAAGCTGAATAATAAATAACGCAAGAACTAAAAAAAAATATTTTATTTTTTTTGAAGAGTCGGAAAAATTATTAACACTCGTCATATTTGTTATTTTTTTTGATTTATTTAAAATAGTTATAAATTTAAATTTTGTATATACACCAAAATGTGTTTTATTAACATTCGCTGTATGGATTTCTGATAAAACGACTCTCGTCACTTAATCAAAAGCATCCGCTTCGTCTCCCCGAATCCCTCAGCCGTCAATCTGTAAAAATACACCCCGCTCGCAAACCGTGTGCCATCCCAGACAACAGTGTACGTTCCTGCGTTGAGTTATTCGTTTACCAGTGTTGCAATTTCGCGACCAAGCATATCAAAAATCTATAATGAAGCATTTCCGGCAACTGACAACTGAAAACGAATAACTGTTTCGGGATTAAACGGATTTGGATAGTTCTGGGATAAATAATAAATTTCCGGGATTTTACGGGAAATATTATTTCCAAATACATTCCCTCCGTTTGTAGTCCGGTAAATAATATTGACATTATTATATCCCGGAGGTGCATTACTTCCTACAGCCCAGCCTGTTTGATAATTGACAAAAGAAATCGAATGTAAATCTTCAGTAATTCCGCTTATCTGAAAATACCAGTTTGTTCCCGCATTTGTTGTTTTTAAAATTGTACCTGCCCTGCCGGCAGTCCAACCGGTATTATTATTAATGAATTTAACACTTTGTAAATAGTTTCCTTGCGGCAACGGATTCTGCCACACCCACTGGCTCTGACAATCGCGAATTAAAAATATAGAATTAAATACTAAAATAGCAGAAATGATGAAAAGTAATTTGAAAATTATTTTTTTCACAATACTTATTGTTTAGGTTTATTGCCTCCTTGCCGAATATACATCCGGAATGAGCAATAAAAAATGCAAATTTCTCAGTAAATCACAGCATCTCCACCGCTCTCCTCTTCAGCTCATTAGCCGTGTGGATGTATTGTATTGTCCTCGATACACTAATTTATAAATTGTGTCTCAGACCGACAGCGATTCTGAAATATTCGCTTTCACGTTTGAGTGTATTCGCATGCCTGCCGGGCAGTAATATATTATATCCGGGATTTATCTCTAATGTTAAATCTTTATTGATTGGAGTTTCCACACCGAAACCAAAATCCACCCCGAAAGCTGTTTCCGGGCTTTCGGGTAAATAATATCCGGTGTAACTTGTTCCGTGATACACATAAATCAGCCGCATATTAGAATTCAGATATATTCTTGAACTGCTGTTATTTAAATATATCTTCGGACCTATGAAAACGGAAATCCATCGCGATGTTGTTTCATAGTCTGATCTGCTGTCAAACATATCAGTAATTTTAAAATGTGACAATATAAATTCAATGTTTCCGGATATTGAGATATTGCTTAAAACTTTGTACGATGTATTAACTGTAAATCCATATCCTGTGGAATAGTAAGAATCCATACTTCCATCCTTTGGAAAAATAATTGTCGGTAAAAAAGCGACTGATAATACGGACAATTTTGTTTTTTGTGCAACAATGGAATCAACTGTGGAATCATGTTTTGTTTGCGAAAACGCGGAAGAGAATGACGTGACAATAATTACCAATGCTATCAGGTTTTTCATAATGCTTATTTATAATATTTTTTAGATAAAATGAAGTACCTGATTCACATCATAAATTATGATTTAATTTTGATAAATATTGATTAAAGTGTGAATGACATGTTTATATTACTCAATAAGAAAAATTTCTGCGAATACACCGCCGATATAGATATGAAGACAATTATTGTGCTGATTATAAGGTTTTTCATTCGTCAAAAAATTTATGGTTTCGTAAACAATTAGTATTTGAAGAAATTATCGTACTAACAACATTTTTCTTGTCTCCCCGAACCCACCCGCCGTCAGCCTATAAAAATACACACCGCCCGGAAACCCGGAAGCATTCCACAGAGCTTCATAGATACCGGCGGACTGTGTTTCATTCACAAGTGTTTGAACTTCTTGACCGAGGGTATTGAATATTACTAATTTCACGTTTCCCGCGCGGGGCAATTCATATCTTATATTTGTTGAGGGATTAAACGGATTGGGGTAGTTCTGATGCAATAAATATGACACAGGAACGAGTTCAGAAATTTGCTTTATTCCTATAATTTCCGAGTAAGTACGTTTCCAGACGGACTGTGCAAAGCTTCCCGCGAACAGAAAAGTATTTGCGATTGCCAAGGAGTAAAATGTCATATCCAAAGTAAATCCCTGATTTTTTTCAATCCATGTAATTCCGTTATCGGTTGATAAAAATATACCCGAGCCATCTGCTCCCGCACCATATACACCCGCGCCACATTTAAGACATCCCGCAAAAATTTTTCCGCTGTTCAACAAAAGCGTATAAATAATTTTTCCGTTCAAACCGACCTGAGACCAGTTCGAGCCGCTATTTGAGGAATAATAAACACCATTACACTCCGTTCCCGCATAAATATTATTTCCGCTGACGGCAAGGGAATAAACAATCTGATTGGTCAAACCAGTCTGAGACCAGGTTGTACCGTTATTAAAAGATTGCCAGACTCCATATCCGCGTGTTGCGGCATAGAGTGTACTTCCGCTGAAAGCAAGTGCATAAACTGTTTTTTCGTCCAATCCGACCTTCAACCAGGTCGAGCCGTTATCAGGCGAGCGATAGACTCCTCCTGTTCCCGGAGGAGTTCCCCATGCTGTGCCTGCAAAAATATAACTGCCGCTTACTGCGAGCGAACGGACAGTCTCGTAACTCAGGGAGGTCTGTGACCAGGTCGAGCCGTTATTAGGGGACAGCCATACGCCGTAGAGATTTGTGCCTGCAACAAGATTACTTCCGCTGAGGGCGAGCGAATAAACAGTTTTATCGGACAATCCAGACTGAACCCAGCCCACGCCTACGTTGGTTGAGCGATAGACGCCATAATATGCCGTTCCTGCAAAAAAATCTACAAACCCGAGCGACAGAAGAGAAAAAATCGATTTATCGTTTCCCATTCCAGTGGAAGACGGCACCCATTGAGCATTTGCATTAATGCTAACTAAAATAATAAATACAGCGACAAAGACCTTAAAGGAATTTTTCATAGCAATTATAGTTAATTTTACATGACAAAATCACTCCGCATTCCGGAACAACGGATATGAGTAATTTAACAGATGGTCTATTTTAAGAACAGAGTGATGTATGCCTTATCATGTCCTTCAACCAAATTGGGATAAACAAAGTAAGTACCCGGATTCAGTTTAACACCGACACCTTTTGTCATATTATCACAATTATACAGAACAGTGTTATACTGGTCGGTAATCCAGAATCCGGCATTAAGTCCGGAAACTTTAACTATTGTTACGATACCGTTAAGCTGTATGCCATCGCATCTCAAGGTGGCATCTGATCCGTGGCCCCGTGTTTGTTCACCCATAAGTTCAGTTTGGGCATAGCTTGTGCAGGTAAACAAAATAAGCAAAGAAGCAAGTGCGAAAATAACTTTTACTGTGTTTTTCATAATTTTATAATTTTAGTTTTAATGTTAGTTCAATAAAAACAGAATAACTTTATTGAAAGCATCCGCTTAATTAAACGCATAAAACAGAAAATACGATATAATTAAACAGAAATAAGGATTGCGGTTAAATCTAAAGTCTGAGGATTGCTAATAGTTCGGGTTTTATTTCGGTATTTTTAGCTGGTAAGTATTTCTCTTTGAATATTTCGTAACTTTGAGCGGGTTTAAAAACCTGAACATTAACAGCGGCAGATTTATTTTGAAAGATTTTACGAACAGATAAAGCGGAATATTTTTTTACAATAAACTGTTCGGCGTCATCATCTTCGCTTATAGACTGGCTAACAGAAATAAACGGCACAACAAGGATTATAAAAACAGTAATAATTTTAATATTTATTAATGATTTCCTCAAAGCCTTAAAATTATGTCATACTGAAAAAGATATTTTTAATTATATGGATTAATAATTATTTGGAGTATAATAATTATTAATCTATTAACTATCAAGCAGTATTTAATTACACTCTGCGACAATTTCCTTGCCAAATTATCTGATTGGCACAAGACGTTTATTTTTTTTAAAATCATCCGTTGATAATCTGCAGAAATAAACTCCGCTCGGGAACTCGGAGGCATTCCATTCGGCTCCATAAGTTCCCGCTTGCTGTTTTTCATTCACGAGTGTTTCAACTATATGACCGGGGGCATCAAAGACAATCCGTTTTACAAAACCTCGGGTCACCTCCAAGATTAATCGTTGCCCAGTTCAGTCCTCCGTTAATAGTTTTATAAACCGTATCATGCGCTGCGGTTTCATATGCCCGTTTTGGCTCATAGCCATTTAATTCTTTAAACTGTTGCAACGCCGGGGCTCATGTGTGACCGTCGTAATCATTCTTTTTAAGACTCAGCGCTCCAAAACGCTTTCGTCGCTCAAATTTCTCAAATGTGAGATAAAAATCATTAATTCTTGCAATAAAAACGAATGAAATATCAATATATCTAATTGTTCTAACAAGTAGTTATATTGTTTTTAAGGGCGAACTATTTAGTCTATAAACGATCATTTTGAGTTCTTTAATATTCTGAACGTTTCTTACAAATACTATTTTAACCCGAATATCTTCACGTCGCTGAGCCTGATGTAAAAATAGTTCCCCGTGCAGATACTCGAATATAATTTTACTTGCATAAAATAGGTTGTCTTAATTCCGGGTGATGGAAATTCAGTTGCTTCAGCTGAGTTAATTTGATTTAAGCCCTGCAAGCTAAATAATGTTACTGCCGTACCGGCATTCAGATAGTATATTTTAATTTCTGATAAGTCGCCGTCGGTAAATGCGCTTTTTTCAAATTTCCCTGCAGTAAACTGGCTGAAATCAAGAGTATCCAGATAAAAAGTTCTCACTAAAAAAGTAGAGCATGTCCCTATTATACTGTCAACTAAACCGGGTTTTTGATAGATTAATGTTTGCGACAGAGGCTGGGCTTGCGTTACAGGATTAGTTTTATCCCCGGTGCATGAAGATAAAACCCCGAATAAAAGTAAATAAATAGATGCATAAATAATATTTTTCATATTTTGTATTATAATTAAAATTTGTTTTAATAGAAATTAATATCATAACAGCAGTTTGGGTAATGGGCATTTATCGTAAAATCATATTTATTAATTTTCAGAAAACCTGAAATACCGAAAAGGAATAAAAATATAAAGTCGTCATTATGATTCAGTCTGAACAGCAGTAATCGGATAAAAACGGAGGAAAAGGCATTTTATTCATAACTGCCATCATGGGCATCGCTAATATTTGCGCCATAAGCAACTGAATAATGGAGAATATCATCCCGCGAATCATATTCGGATCGGGAAGTTTTTTGCTGAAGGTAAACCCGTATGCCATTACCATTACGATTTCGACCATGAAGTGCATTATCCAATTCCGCCATTTTCCCGCTTGCCTGCCTGCCGATAGTTTCTTTGAGTTCTTCCGGAAAGTTGCAAAGCCGGGTAAATCGCTCCTTGAGTTAAAGCATCTCCACCGCTTTCCTCTTCAGCTCATTAGTCGTGTGTATATATTGTGCTGTGGTCGATATATTGCCGTGCCCGGCTAATTCCTTCACCGTGTTAATATCCGTGCCTGCACTGATTAAATTTGAAATGAAAGAGTGCCTGAGCGGTTGACATATTTGGTTTGAATTAATGATATAATTCCATGATTTAAGCATTCTATTTTCCCTTCCTCAAAACCAAAAATCCGATTACTCCTGATCA
>Ga0247841_10007063_pt1 | contig 16876 bp, 14 predicted proteins | sample LaCruzMarch2015__2_FD_192410 | JGI IMG/M metagenome (GOLD analysis project Ga0247841, IMG submission 192410) | Freshwater microbial communities from meromictic Lake La Cruz, Castile-La Mancha, Spain - LaCruzMarch2015_18m | ecosystem: Environmental > Aquatic > Freshwater > Lake | place: Spain... | reverse complement strand
TGTAGGGTCTTCAACAAAGCTCAGACTGTGCAGGACCCTGATAGCCCTCTCCTTTATGTCTCTCTGAGCACCGAAGAAGTCGATTAACTGTCCGAAGGTATTTTTGTTGAGGGCTATAGCAAGGGTATTTATGGTAAAATCCCTCCGGTGCAGATCAAGTTTGAGCGAGCTGTGTTCCACTGTCGGGAGGGCTGCGGGTGCTTTATAATATTCGAGCCTGGCTGTTGCAATATCAACCTTGAAGCCGTCCGGATAGATTACCTTTGCTGTTGCAAACTCTTTGTGCGGTCTCACTTTCACCTTGAATATCTCTGACATCTCCTCGGCAAATATGATCCCATCACCTTCGATGACAATGTCGATATCATAATTTTCATTACGTAAAATGAGGTCTCTTACAAAACCCCCCACAAGATAGGCGTGATACCCCATCTTATCGGCAAGGTTCCCGATTTCAATGAGTTTTTTCAATGTTTCCCTGGCTAACCTTTCTTCCATAAGCTTCTTTACGTTTTTTCGTTTTTTGTACATATCGTGAAACTCGAGCTTGCCAACAACTGCCTTGGTGATTTCATCCTCTAATATTCTCAGGAGGTCTGTTCTGGTAATTGCGCCTACCAGCTTCCCTTCTTTTGTAACAGGCAGGAACCTCTGATTATTCCCGATAAGAAAGTCCTTTACCTTCTCGATAGAATCCTCCGGCTTGACCGTTGAAGACTCGGTAGACATGTATTCCCGCACAGGTATGTTTTCCAGTTTGTGAAACGCTGCTTTTTCGACAATCTGTTTTGTAATTACACCCGCAACCTTTTCATTTGATACGACGGGCAGGGCGTTTATGTTGTATTTGACCATAATGCTCTTTGCTTCAGCGATGGGGCATTCGGCATCAATTGATTTTACAGGGAAGAACATGATGTCCTTTGCCTTCCAGGGAGGTGTGATATTGTATTTAAGAAGCCGTATGAGCTTATCCTTCGCTTCGATGATGGTCATATCCTTCACTGTAGAAGAGGCAGCCTCCTTGTGGCCCCCGCCTCCAAAGAGAGAGAGGATATATCCTGCGTCAACTTCTGCTATTCTGCTTCTCCCGATCATATATACCCTGTCTTCCATCCTGAAAAGGGCAAAGACGACATTGATGTTTTCCATATCCCTGAATTTATGAACCACCACCGCAAGGTCACCTACATATTCTTCTGTTGAGCCCTCAGTGATCACTATGTCTACACCGTTTATATTGTAAACGGAGGCGTTGCTGATGAGGTCATTCAGAAGAAATACCTGTTCCGGTGTCAATTCTTTTACGAGCATATCTGAAACGATATTTACGTTTGCACCCTTTGAAAGCAGAAAGGATGCGGCAGCAAAATCTTCGATTGTGGTGGAAGGGAAAAGAAAGCTTCCCGTTTCTTCATATATGCCGAGCATGATCACCGTTGCTTCTTCCGGGGATATGGTAAAATTACGCTCTTTGATTATGGATACAAGAATTGATACTGTTGCACCTGCATGTCTTATAAATTCTACATCTCCCTTTATATCGTCGCCGGTCGAGGGGTGATGGTCATATATGTGGATTTTGGCCTTTCCTGCCTCCACAACCTTTGCGAATTCCCCGATCCTTCTCTTTTGCCTGGTATCGACAAGTATAAGCGTATCGATTGTGTCATAGTCTATGCGCTTCGTTTTTTCGATATCAAATATATAGAGTGTGGAGTGAATGAGAAATTCTCTCAGGGTTTTTTCCTGTGAACCGGGAAATGCAAGGATCGCGTCCGGGTACAGTTTTTTAGCGGCAACCATGGATGAAAGGGAATCGAAGTCGGCATTGTTATGTGAAGTGATAACTTTCATGACCAATATTATTAGTTATTAGCGGTGATTATGCAAGAACGAAATATGGCTCAACAGGATGAAATTGCTTGTAAAGGGTGCTGCCGGCAAGACTGGAAAAATTAACATTAAACTGAAACAATAAAACTTCACCAGAAAACTTTTATCTGATATACTCTACTTCTACTAATGCAGAAGGATAAAATAAAACATACACGATGCCTCATTAGAGATCGGCGACCCTATGATTGATGCGCAGCACCGGGGCCTTTTCGAGCATGTCAACGGGTTTTTCTGCTTTCTGGACAGATACTTCGGGAAGTTTCTGGATCAGACGGAGGGGGTTGGACCATGCAGCACAACGGGGAGGATATGATGAAGTTTATCGAATGGGATCAATCGCTGTCAGTAGATATTGAAGAAATAGATAACCAGCATAAAGGTCTGATAGAAATGGTTAACCTTCTTGAATCCTCAGCAAAGGCCACTGACCGGCATAAAATCTGCTTTGAAATTGTTATGAAATTAAAAAACTACTTCAATGAGCACTTTATGACAGAAGAGCGGTATATGATCGAGTATGATTATCCGGAACTGGTGGCACACAAGAAAGAGCACAACGAGTTTATAAAGAATGTTCTGGACTTTGAAATCGCGTGCGTTGAATTTTATTCTCCCTACACGCCAATGCTCGATTTTCTTAAAGAATGGTTTGCAAAACACATAAAAAATACCGACATGAAAATGGGTATTTTTTTGAAAGAAAAAAGGTAACAGGCCTGCCTCAAGAAGGAAGATTCAAGGTTTTTATTTTTTCCCTTTTACAAGTTTTGGCTTGGCAGGTGTTTTCAGTGCCAGATTGTCGAGGCCATATTCCCTGAATTCTTCTTCATATTTTTGGATCAGAGGGAGCTCTTTTTCGACGCGTTCTTCATCAGACATTGCTTCAACGGCTTTCGCTCCATACTTTGCAACGAGATCGCGCCGTGAAAATTCGAGGACCAGTCCTTCCCACAAAGCATATTCGTGATAATCACCTATAATTGCAAGAATCTCCGTATCGTTTTCAAAATCTTCTGTGTGGAAGTATTTTTTTGATTCTTCATCGTGTTCAGCGTAGTTTTCATATCCAAAATCCTTTGCCAGAGAGAATAGATATTGCACAATCTCTTCGTCCTCACCACTTGAGTCGCCTGGAACTGTATTCGCCATCCAATCCCCGAGCATAACGAGTTTTAGAAGTGATTTATACTGTTTTTTTGTGAGACTTACTTTCATTGTTTCCTCCTTGGATATCTATTTGACGATTACGGCTCTGGCAAGATGGAGATATTTTTGTGGTATTCTTTTAAGACCTTTTTTGCGAATGGACCGTTCGGCTCGCTGTCTCTGAACAGCTTGCCCTTAGCCTTTTTTGCGCCCGCATTATATGCGAAAAGGACTTCGTGGAGACTCTCAAAATCTTCCACCAGTTTTGATATATGATGTGTCCCGATCTTTATATTGTGATCAGGTTCAAGCAATTCCCTTGAACCTTTGAATTCAAGCCCCTTGTTCTTTGCAATCATTTTTGCCAGGGAAGGCTTTATCTGCATCAAACCCTTTGCACCATCACGCGATGTGACGTTGTGTCTGAAATTACTTTCGACTTTTATTATTGCTAAAACGAACCGGTAATCGAGATCATACAATCTGCACTCATCGTAAAGCGTATTTGCCATTTTTGACAATCGTTCATTGCTGAGCTTTACCTGTTTGTCTTTTAAGAAATTTACTATTGCATTGATGACTGTTTCTTTATTGTCGTCACCATTGCAGAAAGCCTTTGTGGCAGCGAAGTGTGTAGAAAATAAAAAAATAGAGATAAAGAGAGGTATGAGAAAAAAGATATATTTCCTTTTAATTTTCATGCGAATCTACATTCTAATACAGGCAGACGACCAATGTCAACTGTCATTTTTCAAATTTCAGTTCCTGGCTGGTTGTTATTCTGTTTATGTTGCCTTATATTAACTGTATTGATTTGCGGAGGTTTTTGAGATGGCTGAGAAGGTTGAACTGCCGATTATGGGCATGAGCTGTGCTGCATGTGCTGCCCGTATTGAAAGAGAATTAAACAAGCTTGAAAATATTAAACAAGTGAGGGTCAATTTCCCTCTAAAAAAGGCTGTCATCATTCCTAAAAAGGATATGGAGCTCAAAGAAGTCATTTCCCTCATACGTGATATCGGGTATGACGTAGATATTGAGAGCGATGTAACGGTCAGGGCACAAAAAGAGGAGAAAGAATTAAAGAGGGCGTTTATCTGGTCGGCATGTTTCAGCGCTGTAATCATGGTTTTTTCCATGTGGATGGTCCTGCCGTATAATAATTTCACCCTCTTCTTTTTAACCCTGCCGGTGCAATTCTATTTCGGCATGAGGTTCCATAAACCGGCAGTGCTTAATCTGAAACATTTTGCCGCGGATATGAATACACTGATATCGGTTGGTACGTCAGCGGCCTTTTTTTACAGCGCCTTTGTAACATTTTTCCCCCACGTTATTATGCGTGCCAATATGGAACCGCACACATATTTTGACTCAAGCGCTACTATAATTACCCTGATTCTATTCGGAAGATATCTTGAATCCAAGGCAAAGACCAGAACGTATACTGCCATTAAAATGTTATACGAATTATCCCCGAAAGAGTGTGCGCTTATCCGGGATGGAAAGGAAATAAGGGTATCTGTTGATACCATTGAAGCGGGTAACTATGTATTAATAAGGCCCGGCGAAAAGGTGCCTGTTGACGGCGAGGTGACAGAAGGGAACACATATGTGGATGAGTCGATGATTACCGGCGAAAGTATCCCGGTCCATAAAGGTGTCGGTCATGAAGTCATCGGGGGGACAGTAAACGGCAAGGGTTCGGTGGTGGTAAAAGTGACGAGAATCGGGAAGGATACTGTTTTGTCCAAGGTTATCCGGCTTGTAGAGGAGGCCCAGTTTACAAAGGCCCCTGTCCAGAGACTTGCCGATCAGGTGGCGGGTGTTTTTGTGCCTGTTGTTATTTTGATAAGCATTGGAGCATTTTTTGTATGGTATATTTTCGGGCCTGAGCCGAAACTGACGAATGCCCTTCTATCTTTTGTGAGCGTTCTGATTATTGCGTGTCCCTGTGCCCTGGGTCTTGCAACGCCCACGGCAATCATGGTTTCTTCAGGGGTCGGGGCTAAAAAGGGGATATTGATCAAAAGCGCAGAGGCCCTTGAACTTACCAGTAAAGCACGGTATGTGCTTTTTGACAAGACAGGAACACTTACTGAAGGGGTGATTGAGCTTGCCGATGTGGTTCCGCTCAGCGGGTATTCGGAAAAGGATATCCTGCATGCGGCCTATAATCTTGAAAAACAATCTGAACACCCGTTCTCAGAGGCGTTGAGGAGGAAAGCAGAAGAATCGAAGATAGAATCTGCCGGGGTGGATAATTTCCAGGCTATTCCTGGAAAAGGGATTAAAGGCGAAATTGATGGAAAGACTTATTTTGTCGGCAATGCATCTCTTTTTGAAGAAACAGGCAAATCCCTTGATGACGGAATCGTGCAGCAATTACAGGCAAAAGAAAGAGAAGGCATTTCGCCTGTAATTGTTTGGAATGACGATAATCTCATGGGAATCCTTGCCTTCAGCGATACAGTGAGGGCAGAATCAAAAGGGGTGATTGACGAACTGAAAAAGATGGGTATTGAGGCGGTAATGATAACCGGCGACAGCATGGAAGGGGCAAAGACCATAAGCGCGAAGGTCGGTATCGAAAAGTATCATTACCGGATTCTCCCGGACCAGAAAGCCCATATCGTTGAAGATTTTAAAAGGAGAGGTATTACCATCATGGTGGGAGACGGGATCAATGATGCACCGTCTCTGGCGACTGCCCATGTCGGTGTTGCTATGGGAAAAGGGACGGACATTGCCATCGAGTCTGCCGATGTGGTTCTCATGAAAGGGCAGCTTTCAAAGCTGATAAGCCTAATCAAGCTCTCCCGGAAGACCCTGTGGGTTATCAAAGAAAACCTTTTCTGGGCCTTCATATACAATATTCTCGGTATCCCTGTCGCCTTCGGCGTCCTTTATCCGTTCTTTGGCATACGGCTTGAACCTATGTACGGGGCGTTAGCCATGATGATCAGTTCGGTGTCTGTGGTGACCAATTCTCTGCGGCTAAAGTTATTCAAGGATTGACAAAAGAGCTAAAAAGACGTATCTAAATACATTACATAAGCCTGTAGCGGTTTGCTGACGGTTAATTGCTGAGGGCTAAAAGCTAAAAACGGAGGTTATTATGAGTAATGCAAAAGCAGTGACTGATGGTGAGTTCATGGGTATGGTTCTCGATTCAACGACGCCGGTTCTCGTAGATTTCTGGGCAACCTGGTGTGGACCGTGCCAGGCTATGGGACCGGTCATTGATGCCGTTGCTGCTGAATATGAAGGAAAGGTAAAAGTCCTCAAGATGAATGTAGACGAAAACCCTGTAACCCCTGCTAAGTATGGCATCAGGGGAATACCCACGGTTATTCTTTTCGACAAAGGCGAGGTTGTTGACAGAATTATCGGATCACAGCCGAAGACGAGTGTGGTGAATCTGGTGAAGAAGGTTGTTGTCTGATATGGATGATAAGAAGAGAGAAACCTATTTTAACAGGGTTGAGCAAGAGCCATTTGCCAGATTGCTTAACATTAAGCTGAAAGAAGTAAGCGAAGGATATGCGCTCTGTGAGATGGAATATACGGAGCAGATGGATAACATCTATGGCTCAGCCCATGGCGGCGCCATGTTTTCCCTCATTGACGAGGCCTTTGAGATATCGTCCAACAGTCATGAGAATATTGCAGTTGCCCTCAATATGAATATTACCTATATGCGGCCTCCCAGGAAAAACACTCTCCTTACAGCCGAATCAAAGGAAATCAACAGGACAAAGAAGACAGCCTCTTATTACATAACTGTGCAGGATAGTGAAAACCTGATTGCAGTCTGCCAGGCATTGGTGTTTGTTAAGGATCAGGCGATACCGTTTCTGCCTTAAAATGGTTTACTGTTTTGATTGTTCTTTCGGTGTAACGAGGATACGTGCCTTCTTTTCCTTTTCTCCTTCTACCACAACCCTGTCTTCATTGACATAATAGGTAACTGTTTCGCCTGTTAGCTTGTCCTGTCCGGAGTACACTATTACGTTTCCTTTTAATACGATCTCGCCTTTTGCATTTTCAAATATGGCCTCATTGCTTGTTGCGGTTCTTTCCTTTTTAACAATTTTTACGTTCCCCTTAGCATGAGCCCTTTCTATTTCATTGGTTTCTTCGCTCATATAGGCTTCAATCATATCAGAAAAAATGAAAAGGTCTTCCTGTCTTGCAACAACACTTCCTTTAAAAACAACATACTTTTCCTTGTCAAAACCTTCCATCGTATCCGACACTATATCGATCGGTTTCTTTGTATCAAAGAAGGAAAGCTTGTCTTCTTTGTCTTCCTCCTGCGCTTGCTGTGTCTGTGGCTGGGCTTGAACCATCTGAGGTCTTAAATCAATATCCCTCTTCTTTTCTCCTTCAACCGGATAGAGGGGTGCGGATAGGGGCGCGTCTGCTTTTGCTAATTGGAGGGTTTTTCTTTCCCGTGCGGCAGACTTTACAAAAAGACTTTTTGGATATTGGGTTCGCAGAATATTAGCGAAATATTCGCCCTTTTCCATTTCACCGAGCGCTCTGTAGGACATACTGATGTAGTAGAGCGCTTTATCTGCTCCGTTCATATCGGGGTATTTTTTTAGAAAGTACTCAAGCCTTATGATGGCGGCGTTGTATTTGAAAGTTTTGTAATAAAACTCGCCGACATATACCTCACGGTCGGCAAGTTTTTGTGTCAATTGTTTCATTTTTATATCCACGACTTGTGCATAACTGCTCGCAGGGAATCTATTTTTCAGATATGCGAACTTTTCTAAAGCCTTTAAAGTATAAGCCTGGTCGCGGTCAGGGGACAGAGACAATCTTTCATAGCATTCCCCCGACTTAAGGAGCACATAAGGTGCATTTTCGTCTTGAGGGTGAGCACTCAAAAAGTCCTCATATACCCCTGTAGCCAGTATATATTCTTTTTTTTCAAAATATGCATCCCCAAGCTTTACCGAAGCGACAAACGAGATGGGATCAAAGGGATAGTTTTCACGTATTGCAGAAAAGTTTGCTATAGCCTTATCATATTTTTTCTGCTTCATGAAATTGACGCCTTCTACGTAAAGATCGCCCGGATTGCCCGTCTTTTTTACAGTTTTGGAGCTGCATGATACGAGCAGAAGGCATGATATTAAAAGTATAATAAGCTTTTGCATGCTTAATTATAACAGAAGAAAATTAATTATGCTATCCTTAAAGTATTGTGGAAATACGGAGAGCTATAGAGAAGGGATTAGATTATTTCAACATACAGTATAACGATGAGATTTTAATAAAACTATGTTTTTACGTAGAGGAACTCGGGAAGTGGAATGAGCATATAAACCTTACCGGCATTAAAAGCCCGCTATCTATCGTTGGAATACTACTCTATGACGCATTTTTTATGTTCAGCAGAGTGAAGGAGAACAGGGTCATTCTCGATATGGGTTCAGGGAACGGGATCCTCGCCATCTCCATTAATATATTAGGCGAAACATACGAGCCGCAGGAAGTATTTTCTGTAGATAAGAGTCTTAAGAAGATTCAATTTCAAAGGCATATTAAACGAAGTCTTAATTTGAAAATGTTCGCCCCTGTCCAGGGAAGAATTGAAATGCTCGAGCCCATAGGGGTTGATGCGCTTGCTGCAAAAGGGTTTGGAACCGCCGATGAAATCATTGAAAGTGGAGGTAGGCATTTGAAGCAGGGCGGGCGGGCCTTTATTGTGAAAGGGAAAAATGAAGCACCCCGTGATATTGCAGGCTTTTATCTGGAGGAAGATACATTATACAGTCTTCCTGAAAGAGAAAGGGTGTACAGGCTTTTCGTTTATCAAAAGATCTGATTACAGCTCGTCTTCTCCTATCTCTTTGAGTGCTATGAAATATTTTTTTATATTTTTATTGTATTCAACGAGTTTTACGTCGAATTCTCCGGTTTGTCCTGCCTCAAGTTCCATAATATCGAAATATGTATTCATCGCTCTGCCGCCGGCATCTATTAAATGTACGGCAATATTGATCAGCATTTCTCTCTCGGCAGTGTTCCTGATCTTCCCGACTACCTTCGCCCGGAACGGTAATGTTGTTTGTGCACAGCAGCCCGGTGGAGAAAGAAAAAAGGTTTGCCCCTTCAATTCAAGACCATCGGGGAGTATTGCACCGGCATATTCAGGTGTTTCTACCGTATATTCATCCATGCTAAAAACCGTTCTATGTTCTATGTTCAACGTTGAACCTTGAACCCTGAACGTTGAACTGCCTTTTACCATTCACGGTTTTTAGTATACCAAATTTTTCGCTGTCGTTGACATGCAAATTTTTTTTCTATAGAGTAATGTAAACTGTTATGGTCAAAATTGGCGTCATCTCTGATACCCACCTTGATAGAGTTTCCGATGAGTTTAAAAACGTCATGGAAAAGATTTTTCACGATGCCGATATGGTAATCCATTCAGGCGATATGACAAGCCGAACGGTCTACGATTATCTTTCGAATTGGGACCTGAGGGCTGTGAGAGGAAATATGGATGATTTCGACTTGCGGGACATCCTCCCTGAAAAAAGAGTTGAAGAGATAGGCGGGAAGAAGATAGGGATTATGCATGGGAGAGGTTCACCTTACGGATTAAGCGATTTTGTTTTTAAAGAGTTTCAGGGTGTTGACATTATTGTTTTCGGACATTCCCATGTCCCTTTCCATAAGAGAAAAGGGAATGTGGAAATGTTTAATCCCGGCGCTTTTAAGGGTTCTTCCGGGCAGGCAGGCACTGTGGGCTTGATAGAAATCGGCGACAAGCTAACGTTTCGGCATATAGAGTTAAGATAATCATAAAGGAGCCGATAATACTTGTATAAGACAAGAATGTGTGAAGACATGAAGACAAGAGGCTGCTTATTTCGACATCCGTTCTCAACTTCTCAACTTCTCAACTTCTCAACTTCTCAACTTCCCGGCATTTAAGTATGGATACCATTTACCTTTCATTTATCTGGCATATGCATCAGCCTTATTACAAGAATTTGTATACGGGAGAATACCTGCTTCCCTGGGTTCTGCTGCATGGTACAAAAGACTATTTTGATATGCCTTATTTATTAAAGGATTTCAATGGTTTGAAGCAGAACTTTAACCTTGTTCCTTCACTGCTCCTGCAGCTTATCGACTACGAAGACCTGGATGTAAAAGACAAATATGTTGAGATATTCAAAAAGACACCGAAAGACCTGACTGATTCCGAAAAGGTCTACCTGTTAATGAATTTCTTTAATGCACACTGGGACAACATGATCAAGCCCTTCCCGCGGTACTTCGAGCTTTTGAGGAAGCGCGGCTTTTATTACCCCAAAGAAGATATCAACAAGATAAGGAGTTATTTCACGGATGAGGATTTTCGGGACATACAGGTACTGTTTTTCCTTTCCTGGATAGACCCTCTGTTTTATGAGATGTATGACAGCCTGAAATATCTTAAGGCGAAAGGGAGAGGCTTCAGCGAAGAAGACAAGAAGCTTGTTGCAGATGTGCAAAAAGGCATTTTAAAGGGCATTATTCCGCTCTATAAAGAACTCTCAATGGATGGCGCTATTGAATTATCTACCTCTCCTTTTTACCACCCCATAATGCCTTTGCTTATTGACAACCGGGTGGCAAGGGAGGCCATGCCGGATGTTCAGCTTCCCGAGAAGATATTCAGTAGACCCGAAGACGCATCTGTCCAGCTTAAAAATGCTAAAGATCTTTTTTACAATGTATTCCAGTTCAATTCAAGGGGGATGTGGCCTCCCGAAGGCTCTGTGAGCGACGATGCCCTTGCATTATATATGGAACACGGCGTTGAGTGGCTTGCTACGGACGAGGAGATACTTTATAGAAGCTTAAACCTTGACTGCAGGAGAGATGGCAATGGTTTCCTCCTGAACCCCGAGGTTCTTTATAAGCCTTACGTATATGAGAGAGACGACAGGCGGATTCATGTTGTTTTCAGGGATAAGTCTCTCTCAGATCTGATCTCCTTCCACTACTCAAGATCGGACCCCAAAGATGCTGCCACGGATCTGATTAACCGGGTAAAGAGCATCGGAAGATCTGTTGCAGGCAAGATCCAGAAACCCCTCATAACAATTGTCATGGATGGCGAGAATGCATGGGAAAGCTATAGGAATGACGGCAGGGATTTTTTTCAATACCTCTATGAAGGGCTCCTCCGTGAAGAGTCCATTATATGCCCCACCGTTTCTGAATATCTTGAAGATGCAAAGGATACGGGCACTTTTCATCATTGCTTTGCCGGCTCCTGGATCAGTAACAATTTTTCTATCTGGATCGGCCACGTAGAGGATAACACAAGCTGGTCCCTGCTCACCGAAACAAGGGATTTTCTGGAAGAGGCAGACCCGGGCAAAAGCAATAGCGATGCCTGGGAATCTATATATATTGCAGAGGGAAGTGACTGGAACTGGTGGTATGGGGACGAGCATGCATCTGAAAACGATGAGATATTTGATTTTCTTTTTCGTGAGAACCTTTCCAATGTGTACAGATTTCTTGGAAAAGAACCGCCTGAAAGGCTCAATATACCGGTTATCCTTGAAGACAGGGAAGTAAAGCCTGTGCGGGAGCCGGCTAATTTTCTTCAGCCTGAAATAGATGGTAATGTGACAAATTATTTTGAATGGATAGGTTCAGGTCTCATTGAAGGGAAGGGACACGGGGTGGCCATGCATGATTCTGCGCTGCTCATTAAAGGATTATATTATGGTTTTAATGAACTCTCTCTCTTTTTAAGGGTCGATACTGACAGATCGTTTGTCCAGGATGCTGAGGATCTGTCTTTTGAGGTAGGGCTGACCGTTGAGACAGGGTTGAATGTGAAACAGACTTTTGTGGCAACTTACGGCGTGAAAGGGAACATTGTTAAAAGCACCTTTCCGGTAGAGGTGGTATTTTCAGAGGTTCTGGAAGTAGCAACCCGTTTCGAATCCCTTGGGGTTAAAGCAGGGGATAAAATAGGGGTTTGGATTTCATTGAAAACGAAAGAAATGATTGTTGACCGTATTCCCGTAAGGGGGTACCTCATTATTACGGTACCTTCAGAAACATTTGAGATGGAAATGTGGTACGTTTAAAACCAATTTTGAATTGCGAATTGTAAATTTTGGATTTGCTTCATCCTTTTGCTTTCTTAGGCTTTTTATCAGAAGGGGATGGGCTCTCTGAAGGAAGTTTATCTGCGATAATTCCGGTTTCTTCAATAACTGCGTTGATGGCTGTCATTAAAAAACTTGTGGCTTGAGCAGGGGTGCAGTTCTTCGTAGCTTCCAGGGCAATGGCAACTTTGTGCGCTTTTGTGATTGCATAGTAAGTGAGTGACTTTCTTTGTTCTTTATGGATCGTGTTTTCGCTTCCGGTATTGGTATTGTTAACCTGAAAATGAAATTTTGCATCCTTTATTTTTACATTTGTTTTCTGTGCTACCCTTTCTGCAAATTTTTCAAGCTCAAGCTTTTCTCCGTTAGGCAGATCGAAGTTCGGTGCATCGATCACATTAGATTGCCCCCATCTCGAGGGGTTTCTTCTGCTGTCGACCCATGTGGGTGAGTAAAATCCGTCTCCCTGGTGTACATTTACGACGTAATCAGCCTTTTTGATCAACTCCCTTGCCATATTTACCACTTTTATATCGGGATTCTTGCTGTTTTCCGGTTGATCGAAAAGGCGATTCATGTCTCCCCCGGGACCATACCGCTTCTTCTTCTGGTTGGCTATTGTATTTAAACGGGGAACGATGATGAGGGTCCCCTTCTTTAATTTGATATGTGAATACTTTGCTGCAACTATCGGGCATGCCCTCTCATCTCCATGTATGCCCGCGAAAACGAGAAGTGTAGGGCCGGAATTTTCCCCGTGAATAGTATATACCGTTACTTCCTGATTTGTTCCACTGAAGAATTTTTGTATCTTCTTTGACTGCTCAGATGTTGCCGCTGATGCTGTAGAAGTAAAAACAGTCAGAAGGAAAAGCCCTGCCAATAAGATACAGGATAGGGTTAAGGTCTTTTTTGAGTTTTGAGAGCGTTTCATTAAAACATCGATTCGCCGATAATCTGCCATTTTTGCTGTTCTTTTTTCAGATAAAATATCTTTGAGCTTTCAGTCTTAAAATTATCGGAATTGTACTTTTGGTGGAAACGCACAACGGCAACTTTTCCGCCGTATTCCGGAGGTATGAAAACTGCGGGCTCTTCAATAGAGATCTTGATAAATTTTTTATATCTGTTAACCCGCTCTTTTTGTTGTTTAAAGGCAGCGAAACTCATTCCTTCGCCGCTTATAAAGTCGTGCGAGTAAAGGTTCAGGAATTTCTTTGTGTTTAAACTTTCCCATGACTGTTTCCAGGAACTGAGGAAAGCGCTTATTTCCTTCGATAACATATCCTGGTTTGTTTTGTCTGATATCTTTATTTTGTTTACAACGATTATGGGGGTTCCCCTCGGCTTGATAAGTTTTGAGATTTCTTCCAGGTTTTTGTTGTCAACAACTATACATCCTTTTGTATTGGCTATATCTTTTCCGATATTTTTTTCAGGGTCATGCCCGTGAAGCCAGATGCCGTTCCCCTGCCTGCCTTCTTTTCGTGCCAGGAAATTGGGGTAGTTCATGACAAAAGCGCCAAACCCGTATTGTTTGGGCAGGCTCTTGCCTGGAACAAACCTCAGAAAGAAAAAAACACCCTCAGGCGTTGCCTCGTCACCCGGTTTTTGTTTGTCTCTGTGATTTGCACCTGTGAGACATGAATAACTTTTTACAAGGGTGAAGGCATTATTCACAAAACGGAAAAGATAGAGGTTTTTCGTGTCCTTTTCGCAGAGAAGAACATATTCATTTGCCGCAGCAAAAACCATGGGGGAGGGGATTGTGTTGGAATCAAACTGAACCGGGGGTGCAGCCGGAGGTGGTGGTATTTTGGCCTTTGCATCAACCTGGGGCTGAGACTTGTCTGGAATAACGGTAGGTTTAGGCTCAGGCTTGGACTCAGGCTTAGGTTCAATTTTCAGTTCCGGCTTGGGCGCCGCCTCTTCCTGCTTCGGCTTTTCCGGCGGCTGAGGGGTTGCGGCATAAATAATCTTTTCCTGTTTTTCCAGCACCTTAGCTAAAAGTCTTTTTGTTTCCTGCTGTTCCCGCACAAAAAGGATCAGGAATGTGATGCTTGTGAAAAAAAGGATGACTGTGGTAATGAGGAGTACCTTCGGTGATAATAGTCTTAAAGAATTGTTTATTTTATTCATTCCCGATTCGGTTTTTGGTAGTATGTTTTGCGAAACGTATTTTATATGTAATTGATATCCTTTGTCAAGGAAAGGATATCTGAAAAAGTAATCCGTCAGTTTTCTTGGGCAAATTGCCTGATAGTGGTCTCCGGATACTGGATGCCGGATAAAACCAGCAATAACTAAATAGTATTTGGTATATTTTTCTAATCCAGCATCAAGTATCTGGTGTCCAGCATCGAAACTGAGGGGATATCTAAAACAGCAATCTCAAGTAGTTGCAGATTTCATGAAGATGATAAAGTATCTTCGCCGATGATTTTCCATTCCGACCCTTTTTTCTGGAGATAGAGCACTTTAAGGGAGTTATCTGAAAAGTTATCGGAAGAGTATTTTTGATAAAACCTGACAATGACGACCGTTCCGCCAGATTCAGGCGAGAGGAAAATGCATGGTTTTTCAATAGTAATGCGTATAAACCGTTTTGTTTTATTAACTTTTTCTTTGATATGCTTAAAATCATTTAGATTTTCTTTCTGAGTACCGATAAAGTTGTTGGAATAATGAGCGAAAAGCTTTTCTGTATTTATGCTTTCCCAGGACTGTTTCCATGAAGCGAGGAAGGATTCTATCTCTCTCTGCATGTTTTCCCGGACAGTGTTGTCAATATAGTCGATTTTCCTGACTATCACAAAAGGTGCTCCATTTTGCCCGATGATTGCGTGGATCTCCTTCAGGGAGTCATTTCCAACGGCAATCCCGAGTTTTGTATTTTCCGGATCGCTGCTCAGCCCCTTATTTTTTGAATGCCCATGAAGCCATATCCACCCGTCTTTCCTGCCCTCATTAAAATCCATGAGGTTAGGGAAGTTCAGGACATAGGCCCCATACCCGTAGACAGGACGAAGGCCGTCGCTGGAAATAAATCTTGTGAAGAAAAAAACACCTTCAGGGATAGAAGGGTCTTCATAGTGCTGGTTATAGCTGTGTATTTTCCCAATAACACAGGGAAAGGATTTCAGAAGATCGAAGCCGGAATCCCTCTGTTTGTAAAGCTGGACTGTTTTGGTATCCTTCTCACAAATGAGGACATATTCCCCTGGTTCGGCAGAGATGAGATAAGAGAGGCTGGAAGATGCAGGTGTTTTTGAAGGGGTTGACACTACTTTTGGTGTTATCGGTGTTTCTGCTGCTTTAATTTGAGATGTCTTTTTCCGGGAGTAATCCATTATTTTATGAATTGTATCAGTGTAAAAGAGTGCGAAGACAAGACAGAGAAACAGGAAAACAATGATACCGAGCGGAATGAAATATTTTTTGCCTCGTTTTGCCGGCGAACCTGTCTGTTTCAGGAATATGATACTCTCATCGTTGATGACATTTTCCACGATTTTCTCATCCACAATATTTTTTGATTGGGAGTAGAGAACGAGCAGACATCTGTCGCATATCATATTAATCAGTCTCGGACAGCCCTGCGATGTATTGAATATAAGATTTACAGCTCCATCAGAGAACTGAAGGGAACCCTTGGAGCCGGCCTTATAGAGCCTGAAGTTTATGTATGCTCTTGTTTCTTTATGTGAAAAATTTTTGAGCTTATATACGACAGTGATTCTCTGAGACAGATTTTTCATATCCGGTTCGTGTAATATATCCATAAATTCAGTCTGGGCAAATAGAACCGTGTGGAGAATCTTTTCTTTTTCGGTTTCGATATTTGAGAGGATTCTAATCAATTCCAGCAAGTTACGGGAGAGTACCTGCGATTCATCTATGACAAGGATCGTATCCTTGCCTTTTTTATGCTCTTCTATGAAAAAATTGCTCAGGCCGTCAAGAAGACTCTTTTTTGATGAGTCTTCCCAGGAAATACCAAGCTCTCCCATGATTTCTTTTATGAATTCCGTTTCATCCATTATAGGATTGAGAATAAGTGCGGTATTGTACAGGGTTTTATCGAGAGAGTTAAGGAACATTCTGGAGAGAATCGTCTTTCCGCTGCCTACTTCGCCATATATAAGGGCAATCCCTTCCCTCTGACCGAGAAAGAATTTAAGATGCTCGAGAGATTCTTTATGTGTCTCGGATTCGAAATAGAAATCTGTATCAGGCGTGAGGCCGAAGGGCTTTTCTGAGAGTCCGAGGTAATCGAGGTATGGAATTTCCATGGATTAAATCAATTTTATTTTTTTTGGATACAATATGCAATCATTATTTCATCTTATCAGATATTCATATATAATATTCAACTATGGTGCTTTCCATCATAATCCCCGCTTATAATGAGAGAAATTTTATCGAGGAAGCCATCCGCAGGGTTACGGATGCGCCTTACGATAAGGAAATTATTATTGTCGATGACGGGTCAACGGACGGAACGAGGGAGTATTTAGGTTCAAGGTTCAAGGTTCAAGGTTCAAGGTTGGAGACGCGGCAAGACCGAACCGGCGAACAGGCGAACCGGCGAACCGGCGAAGAAGGGCATAGCGCTGAGAGCGAAGAGAAGCCCATCACCCATCATCCCGGACAAAAGCACTCCGGGGCAGGCCCATCACCTGTCA
>Ga0247841_10007062_pt1 | contig 16878 bp, 14 predicted proteins | sample LaCruzMarch2015__2_FD_192410 | JGI IMG/M metagenome (GOLD analysis project Ga0247841, IMG submission 192410) | Freshwater microbial communities from meromictic Lake La Cruz, Castile-La Mancha, Spain - LaCruzMarch2015_18m | ecosystem: Environmental > Aquatic > Freshwater > Lake | place: Spain... | reverse complement strand
GAATAATACATTCATACGCAAATTGCTGAGATATTTCTTGACAATGCTTTATTTATCGATTATTGGACCTATCAATGTTTGGTATATAATACAGATAACATTGATGATGTTCAGTCATTCCCACTTTTGCAGATAAGTAGGATTTTGATAGCTATATAAATTACAGCATTTTTTGATGTAACAGGCAGAAGCATAAAAAAGGGGGATACTCATGGCTTTGATAAAAGAACAAGAAAAAAAATGTCCCCACTGTGGAAGTAGCATATGCCGACGGGTAAGAAGGCAGACAAACTGATTGTGACTAAACTCCTTCCGACATCAAGGATTTATGAGTGCCAGGAATGCTATGGATTTTTCATGAGTTTCTTTGGAAAGATAATAAAAACTGCTGGGTAATAAGACCATCTGGGCCGAATCTTACCGCCATAAACATAATGATCGAATCCTTTTCATGCCGACATTTTTCCATACGGGAAATGAATGATGAGATCCGGCAAAAGCTTCCTCGATTTGTTGGAGCCATATCTTTTCTTGAAATATCGGCAAGATTTCAGTAAATTAACTCTCATATTACTTCCCTTGAAAGAACGTCTATATGAAAATCTGTCCCAGTTGTAATTTTGAAAGACGACCGATAGACGAAGGTATCATCCCTGAGACAGAATGTCCTAAATATTGATTTATTCCATGACTTACATGGACATCTGGATAAGAGAATGGCCATTGCCGCTGGTATCCTGCTATGTGTAATCGAAGGGCGTCATGAGGGACATGTTTCTTTTGATTCTGATTCATCAGGCATCAGTTGGAGTGTTTCCTCTACGGATAACAGCTCGGATAGTGGTGGAGGCGGCGGCGGATTCTTCGGCGGTGGGGATAGTGGGGGAGGTGGTGACTGATTAGGATTTCAGCTGCTTCATATGCTCGATTCGTTCACTTATGGCTACCATCAGCATGGTGAGATCCTTTTCATTCAGTGACGATAGAAAGTTCATGTCTCTGTCCGTCTGCATCAGCTTTACCAGCTTTCCCGGAAGTTCAGTCCTTGTCAGATCACCAATGTGTCCTTTCCAATATAAAGAAAAATGAGATTCCATGTATGTGCAGAAAGGATATTTCACATGCTAAATTCACAACACATCGTAATTGATCACTTTGTCGAGGAGTGCGATCTGCCTATCACGAATCATACGGCAGCAAGGAAACGCAAATTTCTGAAGTCATTGCTTGGTCGGCAAAATTGGCATTGGAGAATATTTCCAATTCGGATGCCCTTTATCATAACGTTGACCACACCACCATGGTAACATCGGCTGGCCAGTCCATCATAAAAGGAAAACATCTGTGTGAAGGCGGCGTCTCTCCGAGAGATTGGTTACATTTTATGTTAGCGCTTCTATTTATATTTACTAAGCTCCTTATTATTACGTATTGCCCATTCCACAGCTTCTTTTTCTTCCTTGTTTAGCAGGAATTGCCGGCGGTACGGGATACGGCTGGTAAGTTCACCACCTGCACAGGACCAAGCCTTGAGGAAGTTCAGCAACGATTTAAGCGATGGCGTGAGGGGAGGAAGCGTGGCACACCCATCCCGACAGGTGTAATCAAACAATTGGGCTTTCTAATGTTGGGTGGACCTGGTGAAATAAAAGAGTCTGCACAACAAAGTCTGAATTTTTCTGGTTCACTACAAATGGATGCGATGAAAATTACCATCGGCATTCGTATTTATCCCAAACACCGCTTTAGCAAAACTTGCACTGTCAGCAAAGGTAAGTACTTCAGCCCATATTCAATGAACTGCACCAACAACCCAACATCTTGTATTTACTGTTAATATGGCTGATTTCTTATGCACCTACCAGGTTAACACCAATAATTGATATGGCTGGTAAGGCTCACTTCTTCAATGCCTCTTCCAAAAGCGGGATGACCTGCATCTTTCTTGATAGGACCTTCTCCCTGTAAATGGAATTGTCGACGATCTTGCCGCCGAAGGCCTTCTCGAAGCTTTGGGCTGCAGCCGCATTGCCCACGAAGAGAAGGTCGCTGGCTTCTTTCATGACGTCTGTCAGCATCATGACTATCATGGCCAGATTCTCTGAATCCTTCAACTTGTTCATTTCTTCCAGAATGGAAGCTCGCTTTGGTGTCAGATCATTCAGGTCCACGACCTCTATCTGGCCCACACCAAACTTGGTGCCGCTAAAATTGAACTCCTTGAAGTCGCCCATGAGAATGTCCTTGGCAGATTTGGAGGCAACGTTGGTTTTAATCCTGAGAATCTCAATACCGAACTTCCTGGGGTCGACGCCCACGATCTTGGCCAGCTTTTCCACCACAACCACATCGCGCGGAGAAGTCGTCGGCGACTTGAAAAGAACCGTATCAGTAAGTATTGCGGACATCATCAGCCCGGCCATCTCCCTGCTGATGGGAACTTTGTTCTGTTCATAGAGGTTCGCGACAATTCCTCCCGTAGCGCCCACGGGCTCGGTAAGGAAGAAAATGGCCTTACTGCGGATAAAGCCGTCAATCATGTGGTGGTCCACGACCTCAACAACATTCTCGATGTTGAGATTGTCCACAGCCTGATCCATATCGTTGTGATCTACAAGGATTACCTTCTTGCATCGGTGTTGACAATCGGTGATCTTCTCTGGATAGGAAATTTTGAAGTAATCCAACACGAACTTAGTCTCATTGTTGAGGTCACCGGCCACCGCGGGGAAGGCTTCTTTCACCCCCATAATGTTCTTAAGGTTGGCATAGGCAATGGCAGAGGCTACAGTATCGGTATCCGGCCTCTCGTGCCCAATTATTATCAGTTCATCGGCCGCGATTGCAGGAGCTGTGAATACAACGATTGCAATGGTGATGATGAGGGCAGTGAAACATGTTTTGACGGAGATACCGCCTGATTGAAAGAGGCTTCTGCTTGTCATCTTCCTTTTACCTTTTCTCAGCAACCCAGTTTCCACAATCCAGCCCTTTGCATTGGTTACATTTTTCAAAATGGGATGTTTTCCCGGGAAACTGATAACTCGCATGGAATCATCCACTCCTTGTTCACATAATGAAACGTTCATGACGGCTTGCCGTCACAAAGGGGGATGAAAATGCGAGACCCATCCCCACCTTGATCCTCCCCTTGAAGGGGAGGAAATATTTTGATCAATGAATTCAATTATTAAGAGGTACATTTTCAGGTGAAAGGAGCGTCGCTCCGCTGCGGCATCCTTTTGGTCTACTCCTGCGAGTATCAGGGTGTGAATAGAATGGAATATATTTATTTCTTTATAATCGCTTCGCTGAACCATTTTTTTGCTATTGTATCCGCACTTCCGTCTTGCTTCATTTCATCGAGGACCTTGTCAATGGCGTTGCGCAATGATAAGTCGTTTTTGCGAAAACCGACGGCGTAGAGTTCCTTCCCGAAATTATCGGTGAGAATGACAAAAACGCCCGGTTTTCCGGCCATATAGTAGCGTCCGACCACCTCGTCAACGATGACCGCGTCGATGCGCCCCCTCTCCAAATCGCCCATTGCCGACTGGTTATCAGGGTATCGTTTGATTTCCCCGATTTGCATGGCAATCGTCCGTTCGGCATGGAGGGCCAGGTCGCTTGTTGAGCCAAGTTGCAGGCCGACTTTCTTCCCTTTAAGATCGGCCTTGCCGCCGATTATTGAACCGCTTTTGACGATTATTATCTGGCGGTTATCGAGATAGGGCCGGGAAAAAATGATCTGCCCTTTACGTTCCGGCGTGATAGAAAGTCCGTTCCAGATCATATCGATCTCGCCTGCGTTGAGGCTTGCGATTATGCCGTCCCAGGCCACCGGTTTGAAAATGACCTTCAGCCCCAGTTTCTCCGCCGCCCTTCTGGCCAAATCGACATCGAACCCGACCAGTTCGTCCGTAGCGCCGATCTCTTCCACCGCTTTCCTGTCCAGATTTATCTGATAACGGACGGTCTTGTCATCGGGCTGCTTACGAAAGCCCAACGGAGGAAAGGCGTCGTCGAGGCCGACAACGAAATAACCCCTTAACCTGGCTATCTCCAGGGATTGATCATCGCCGCCTCTTCCGAAGCACCCGGCTATCAGCGTAATTCCTAAAACCAACGCCGCCAGCGCCAGCCAGAAAAAAGTCCTCCCCCTCATTGCCTGTCTTCCTTTATCCCCCGTGGAAATAATGCGGTTTAATCATGTGTTCCGGCGACAGGATGTTTTCCAATTCGCCCTTCGACAGGTAGCCTTTTTCAAGGACCAGATCACAGACCGACTTGCCCGTTTCCAGCGCCTCATGAGCGACCTCCGAGGCCTTTTCATATCCGATATAGGGATTGAGGGCCGTAACCAGCCCGATACTCCTTTCAATGTTGAGGCGGCACTGTTCCCGATTTGCCGTAATCCCTTTAATGCAGCGATCCGCCAGCGTGAGGCAGGCATTAGTTAAAAAAGTGATGGAATTGAAGAGGCTGAAGGCGATGATAGGCTCCATCGCGTTCAACTGAAGCTGTCCCGCTTCGGCGGCAAATGTTACGGTTATGTCATTGCCGATAACGTGATAGGCTACCTGATTCACCACTTCCGGGATTACGGGATTTACTTTTCCGGGCATGATCGTCGAGCCGGGGGCCATCGCGGGCAGATGAATCTCGTTGAATCCGCAGCGCGGCCCCGACGAGAGCAGACGCAAGTCGTTGCATATTTTTGACAGTTTAACCGCTACCCGCTTCAATACCCCGGACAGTTGGACATAAACACCCGTATCCTGAGTGGCTTCCACCAGATTGACCGACGCCTCCACTTCGATTCCGGTAAATTTACGCAGATTGAGAATCGCTAGGGCAGAATACTCCGGATGGGCGTTCAACCCCGTACCAATGGCTGTCGCCCCCAGATTTATCTCCCGTAATAACTTCTTGGTTTCCTTCACCCGCTCGATGTCTTCCCCCACCATCACGGCGAAAGCCGAAAATTCCTGCCGCAGGCTCATGGGAACGGCGTCCTGCAACTGGGTTCTGCCCATCTTGATGACATCCCTAAACTCGATGGATTTATCCTCGATGGCGTCGTAGAGATAATGCATCGATTCCAGGAGCTCTCTGATTTTGAATATCAGGGCCAGGCGAATCGCCGTCGGATAGACGTCATTGGTTGACTGACACATATTGACATGATTATTCGGATGGATAATGTCGTAGCGCCCTTTTTCGTAGCCGAGCCTTTCGAGGGCGACATTGGCGATCACCTCATTGGCGTTCATGTTCGAAGATGTCCCCGCCCCGCCCTGGATCATATCGACAACAAACTGATCGTCGTATTTCCCGGCGATCACTTCTTCGCAGGCCGGTACTATCGCCTTGGCGATTTCTTCAGGCATCAGCCCAAGTTTGGCGTTGGCGCGGGCGGCGGCCTTTTTTATGTAGGCCAGGGACTGCACCATGAACCGGTATTGACCAAGCTTTATACCGCTGATCTGAAAGTTTTCGACCGCCCGCAGGGTTTGCACTCCATAGTAACAGGAGGCGGGAATTTCCCGTTCTCCCAAAAGATCGTGTTCGATGCGAAAGTTTTTCTGGGTCATATCATCTCCTTTTCAGAAATTTCACCCGGTTTTAACGGCAAGCCCTCCCACTTCGTAATAACGACCGAAGCCAGGCAGTTGCCGATTACGTTCACTGTTGTCCGCCCCATATCGGCAATGGCGTCAATAGAAAGAAGCACCGCTACGGCCGAGAGCGGCAATCCGAAGGTGGGCAAAAGACCGGCCAGGATAACGATGGATCCCCGCGATATCCCCGCCACACCTTTGCTGGCCAGCATGATCGTAACGCCCATGAACAGTTGCTGGCCTATGCTCAGTTCGATTCCAGAGGCCTGGGCCACAAACACAGCGGCAAGAGGCAGGTATAACGTCGTCCCATCGAGATTGAAACTATAGCCGATCGGAATTACAAATGATACAATACGGCGTGGAACGCCGAAGGCCTCCATTGCCTCCATAGCCTTGGGCAGGGCGGCCTCGGAACTGGTCGTCGAAAAGGCGATGATCGCCGCCTCTTTGACGGCGGCGAAAAACTTTAGAACGGGAATCCTGCAGATGAGCATTACCGGAATCAGGATCGAGATTACGAAGACCAGCAGGGCGAGGAAAAAGGACATAATCATTGTAAACAGATGAACCACGACGGAGATGCCCTTGCTGCCAACTACGAACGCCAGCGCCGCCCCCACGCCTATGGGGGCGAAGCGCATGATAATCGCCGTGTATTTGAACATGACTGCCGTGAGGGACTCGCATAAATCGATTATCGGCTTTTTTTTCTCCCCGATCATGATCAGGGCAATTGCAAAGATTACCGTGAACACCACGACCTGCAGGAGGTCGCCTTTGGCCGCCGATTCAATGAAGTTTTCCGGAAACATGTGCACCAGGAGCTCCGAAAAACTGTGTGCCTTTCCGGCAACAATCGTTTCCCTCCCGCCAACAATATTCACCCCGTCTCCCGGCCTTATCAAGTTGACCGACAACAAGCCGATGAACAGGGCGAATGTCGTCATGACCTCGAAATAGATAATCGCTTTGAGTCCCATCCTGCCGACGGCCTTGATGTCGCCGTGTCCGGCGATGCCGACCACCAGGGAGGCGAAGATTATGGGAACGACAATGGTCTTGACCAGGCGGATAAATATCACGCTCAACGGTTCAAGGTTAACCGCGAAAGAAGGGAGGAACACACCGATCAGCAAGCCAACTGCCATGCCGATAAATATCTGATTCGATGACGATATTTTTATCAGCTTCATAATGTATGCTCAGAACAACGAGAATTCGTGCATCTCCCTGGCCACACCTGTTCTGACGGCAGTTTCCCGCACCGCCGCAGCCACGTCTTTCTGAACCTTTTGATTGAAGACACTGGGGATGATGTAGTCCTCCATCAAGCACTCCGGCTCGACGCTACCGGCGATAGCCCAGGCGGCAGCGAGCAGCATTTCCCGGTTTATCACCCGGGCGTGGCAATCCAGAACGCCCCTGAACAGGCCGGGGAAACAAAGGACATTATTGATCTGGTTGGGATAATCCGATCTGCCGGTGGCCATGATCCGCACATACTTCTGCGCCTCTTCGGGCATGATCTCGGGCGTCGGATTGGCCATAGCAAAGATGATCGGGTCTTTCGCCATCTTTTTTATGTCTTTGGCATGGAGAAGATTGCCTTCCGAGACACCGAGGAACAAATCGGCGCCTTTGAGGGCGCGGAACACATCGCCTTTGATCAGTTCGTGGTTGGTTTCCGCAGCAACCTTTTCCTTGATGGGATTCATGTTTTCCTTCCGGCCCCGGTACAAAATGCCCTTGCGGTCACAGCCGATAAAACGCGTTGCCCCGGCTGCCCGCAAAAGATTTATGGCCGCAATTCCGGCCGCGCCCAGTCCGTTCACAACCACCAGAATGTCTTTTATATCCTTGCCGGTTATTTTCAGGGCGTTGAGGAGCCCCGCCAAGATCACCACCGCGGTGCCATGCTGATCATCATGGAAAACGGGGATGTCCAGGATTTCCTTCAGGCGATTCTCGACCTCGAAACAACGGGGGGCGGAGATATCCTCCAGATTTATGCCTCCGAATCCGGGGGCGATTCTTCTCACCGTTTCAATGATTTCGTCGGGGACTTTGGTGTCCAGGCAGATGGGGAAGGCGTCAACGCCGCCGAAGTTCTTAAAGAGGAGCGCCTTCCCTTCCATTACGGGCATGGCGGCCTTCGGCCCGATGTCGCCCAGTCCCAGCACGGCGGTGCCGTCGCTGACAATGGCAATGGTGTTCTTTTTGATCGTTAGATCGTACGCCCGCTCCGGATCTTCATGGATGGCTTCGCAGATGCGGGCGACGCCGGGCGTGTAAGCCATGGCAAGATCGTCGCGGCTATTCAGGGGGATCTTGCTCTTGATCTCTATCTTTCCCCCCATGTGGGCCAGAAAGGTGCGATCGGCGATATCGATGACGTTTACTCCCTCTATCCGCTTCACGACGTCGAGGATCTTTTGCATCATGTCGTGGTCGGCGGTGCTGACGACGATGTCTCTGATAATGCAACTGTCTCTAAAGCCGACGATATCGACAGCCCCCAAGTTTCCCCCGGCCTTACCGATGGCGGAGACAACCTTTCCCAGCATCCCCGGCTTGTTGTTCAACTCGATACGCATCAAGATGCTGTAACTTGCGCTGGTAGTTCTGATCATAACTCACCCTCCCCAAGGTATTATAGACTGACAAATTTTAGCAACTGCCGTAATTATGTCTCAAGTGCTATTCGTGACTCAAGACATCCTATTGATATGAATTCCCTTTTCAAAGCCGGGAGTATAAGGCAAGGAAATCTTGCATGTCAAAGGAAATTTGATGGTCAAACGGGGAATAATTAACGGAAAGTTGAGGAAGTATGCGTTGAGGGAACTCATACCCCCGACCGTCAGAAATATCAACCTCCTAAATACGAATGTTTCAATCGCAACTCAGCAAAATGAACAAATTTTACCTTTATCACTTTGATACTATTCAAGGCCTCCCTCAAAACATGGTATTTGAAGGGATTGACTGCTATTCATTAAATAATGACATGCACTGATACTTCATCATTCTTATTTGCTAGCCTTAAGCCAATTTAGTGCTGCATCCTTGTCAGCGTAATCAAAGTGCCTTACTTCGGCCTGTATAAAATGATCGGCAACCTGCGGCATGATCGATAGAAAAGTGCCATCTGTTACGGCTGCAATCTTCTTAACTTTCTGATGATGGTTCTTGACAAATTTCATATGGGAAAGGAATGCTGCAAAATTATCCCATCCCGGGAAGGATTTGGCATAAATCATCAAGCCATTAAGTTTGCCTTTTTCTTTGATATAAGGATCAACTTCTTGGATTAATTTTTCAAAATCTACTGATTCCAAGGGGCCATTAGGCATAATAATCAATATACTCTCCGCGCGATTTAATTCGTATTTAAGCATTGGCACTCTCCAGTCTTTAATCGGTCTAATACTGTTTCAAGGGCTTTACGGCAGACTCCTTATGCCGTCCACTCTTTCTCTTCAACCTTCCAGTTCTATTTTTTTGCCAGTTGTCTTGCCCAAAGTGTCAGCCAGATGACGACAAATATCATCATGGCGACGCCAAGCTTATATGCCACCATTGCCCACAGCCAGATAGTGCGGATTTCCTGCCAGGTAACGCTTTCACCCCAAAAGAAAAGCATTCCTGAAGGCTGCCTTGGTATGATTAGCAAATAAGCAAACCATTGAATCAGCAGGATACAGTAGGCAATTAACACTGTCCACCATCCAGCCACTGCCGCCGCCCGCACTTTTTTTGTGAACAGATCGTCCATGATGATTCCCTTTCTAAGCGCTCAATTCCTGTAGTTGCAAAGAGGATGCATTCAAAGGCTCCTTTGTAGAGCGCGCATCAACATCTGTGAAAAAATGACCGGATTTACGCCTTTTTCGTTGAATCCAATGTGTTTCGTTTTACCACTCTCCCTGTCCGTAATCTTTGAAATACCATCAATGACAACGATATCTTGATCCTTAATTGAAAGATCCGCATGGAATCCAAGCAACTCGAAAGACTTCTCAATAATCATCATATGCCGATCCATTATTTGCCTGCCGATGGTTAGGGTTAGACCGGACGTAAAGTTGAACAGGTCCCAGATCAAACCGATGGGAATATCAACCTTTTCTTCCTTCAGTATTTTGTAATTCGCATATCCGAGATAGCATGCACATAATGTAAATGTGGGTAGAGTCAATAAATCATAAATTTCGCCGCTTGCTTGAATGTCAGCGGGTATTTTCCCTTTCTTCACAACCTTAATGCCGGAAAGGTGGGATAGCCTCTTACTTTCCGACAGAGACATCTTCGAGCCAGATTCTCCATGCTTTTCGTGCGAATGATTATTTTTCATAAATCCATCTCCCATGTATCAATTAAACACAAAACCCCACTCTCTTTTTGAGAAACGGGGTTTCGATAATCTCTCCATGGCATCACCCTTATTAAAAGGGTTCAAATTGGTTGTCAACCTTTTAACGATGTATTATTCACTCTTTGTTCATATGCGCCTGACTCATAAAAAAGTCAAGAGTATGTTCCATTGTTTGCAAACACAATTCAGCGATATGAAATAAATTTCCCCTGGTCGCTTTATTTGCAATATAGGCTGTAAAGATAACCGGTACGAGAAGCGAACGGTTGCTTAATCATTGTTTTTGAACCGTCCACCCATTTTCTCATTCTATCTTGTCTGCACAACTATTTCTAAAAAGACAATCCTGGCTTCAGTATGAACGTAGCATCTTTCCGAAAAAGCTCACTGCCATCCATTCGGTGAATATAAAGGCGGAAATTCTGGTGCCTGATGTAGTATCCAGGATAATTGACCGACTCGAAGGAGAAGCTACCTTCACCTTGCAAGTTCGGAACAATCCTGAATGTTGCGTCGTTTCTGAATAAATCACTGCCATCGGGTTTGTGCAGTTTCAATTCAAAGTTTTGATGTCTCAGATAATGGTCGGGATAATTAACAGAACGGAAAGAAAAATAGCGCTTGTCTGTAAATCCTGGCACCAATACAAAGCTTGCATCGCTTCTATCCAAATCTGACTGGATAGGATCGATATAGCCCATGAATCTCTTATGACGAATGTAGCGATCAGGGTAATTAACCGATTGAAAGGACGATATTGTTGTCTGAGCTTGGACAATAGATAAGGACAAAAATGTAGAAACAAAAAGAATTGAGGGAACGAATAAGGAAATCATAATCCCACACAGCCATTTAGAATTGTATTTCATGATTAATAAAGTCGTTTTCATTTCTGAAGAAAAACATTTCAATTTTCATTTGTGATATAACTGGCTATAATTCAATAAAAGGTGATCAATCCTATGACAAGAACCAGGATCATGACAGTCATATTGGTGATTGTCCTAATTTTTGGGGGATATCTGGCTTATTCTCTTCTGAAAGTGCGGGCTACACAATCTGTACGTTTTGATCACTCGGACGCTATCCGCATGACAGCGCTCTACCGTCATGTCGAACATCTAAGCGTCCAAATTGGCCCGCGGAGCGTCTATGATTATGCCCCACTTTCGGCATCAAAAGTTTACATTATAGGAAGTTTGAAAAAAATGGGAATGGAACCGCAAATGCAGGATTTTTTTTACCATGATCAAGCATTTACCAATATAATCCATGAGATCAAGGGGAACGTCTATCCAGAAGAAACGATCCTTGTCGGTACTCATTACGACACCGTTGTGGGAACACCAGGGGCGGACGACAATGCCAGCGGCGTGGCAGCGCTGCTGGAAATATGCCGATTACTAAAAGATTCCCGGCCAAAGCGGACCATAAAATTCGTTTTTTTCTGTCTGGAGGAACCGCCGGTATTCCGGACACCGGAGATGGGAAGCGCCGTTTATGCTCGGCTGGCTAAAACAAAGGGAGAAAAGATCGTCGCCATGCTTTCCCTCGAAATGCTCGGCTATTACCATGACAAGGAAAACGCGCAGACCTACCCTGTCCCGGTCATGCGCCTCTTCTATCCTTCCCGGCCCAATTTTATTGCTGTGGTGGGAAACGTATCTTCACATAACCTGGTAAAGAACGTCTCGACCCAATTGAGGCGCAATAGCTTGTTGCCCGTGGAATCGCTGGTTGCGGTCAGCGCCTTGCCAGGGGTGGATTTTTCCGATCATAAGCCCTTCTGGGACGAGGGGTATCCGGCCATTATGATCACAGACACCGCTTTCTACCGAAATCCTAATTACCATACAGATAGCGATACCATCGAAACCATTGATTTTCAGCGCCTCTACACGCTCGTCTTAGGATTGGCGGCAACAGTGAAAGACCTTGCGGGATAATAAAACAAATCACGATTACGTTCTTGCTAAGTTTAGCAGCATGGACGTGCAGCCTTGTGGCGCACTTCCCAATAGAAATCATTTGTATTTTACGGCTGCACCTTCATATTGACTTCAGAAAATTGTTCACGCCATCGATTGCCAGAAAGTCACCCTTTAAAAAATGCATGTTACAATCGGCAATCAGCGATATATTTTCAATAAAAAAGCGTAGTTGGCTAAACAAGCCCTACGAGTCCTTGAAAATGCAAATCTTATAAATCAATGAATACTGTTTGTTAAGGTGAATCTACCGTTGCCTATGTTTTACCCAACGCCCCAATAATTGCTAATCCTAATTTTTCCATGATATAGGGCTTCCGGACAAAAGACCCGGCACCGATTTCCAGGGCCTTCTTGACCCGGTCAGTCTCCGAAAATCCGCTCACAATAATGGCTTTCTGTTTAGGTTTGATTTCGAGTATTCTCTTGTAGGTCTCAAGACCGTCTATTCCCGGCTCCATGATCATGTCCAATACAACAAGATCCACATTTTTGCTCTTGAGGTACTCAATAGCCTCTTCACCGCTGGAAAGTGCATCGACCCGATACCCGAGCCATCCCAGTATACTCATGGCAAGTTCTCTTTGCTCCTTCACGTCATCCACCACCAGGATTGATTCACCCCTGCCCATGTAGATTGACGACGATACGGCATCTTTCACTTTTGTGAGTTCCTCCCTCGTGATGGGGAAATAGAGCTTAAAGGTAGTTCCTTTCCCCTCTTCGCTCTCAACGTCGATGTATCCATTATGATCCTTTACGGTCCCCCAGACAACCGCTAAACCCAGTCCTGTCCCGCTCCTTCCCATGACTTTCTTTGTATAAAAAGGTTCGAATATCTTCCCAACATCTTGCGAGGCAATGCCCCTCCCAGTGTCAGATACCGTCAGGAGCATGTAATCCCCTTCCTGCACGTCATCGTATCCCCAGATAGGCTGGTCCAGGTAGCGGTTCTCAGTCCTGATCATCACCTCCCCCTGGCCCGATATGGCCTCTGCGGCGTTGGAAACAAGATTCATCAAGGTTTTTTCTAAATGGATGGGTGATCCTTTGATATTTAGGAGCCCATCTTCAAGATCCGTCCATATTTTCACGTCCCGGTGATAGGACTTCAGCGTCTCGAACTCAGGCGACTTGAGATAAGCGAAAATAACCATATTGAAATCAACAATATCCGAAACGGATACACCTCTTCTGGCGAGGGTTAAAAGGTCCTGGATGATCGCCGCTCCCTTCATGCTGGACCGTAGGATAGTATCTGCGTATTTTCTAAGGGGACTATCTTCAGCCAGTTTTTGCAAAAGAAGCTCAGAATATCCGACCAATACCCCCAGAACATTATTGAGATCGTGGGCCACCCCGCCAGCAAGTCTTCCGAGTCCCTCCATTTTCTCGGCTCGGTTCAAACGCTCCTCCAATCTTTTGCGTTCTGTATTGTCACGGATACATTCTATGGCAGCAATAATTTCGCCCTTGGAATCTCTTAATACCGAAGCGGTTGCAGAAAGATGGATATTACCGGGTGGTAAGTTCGGTGTAAAGGATTCGCCAAAGAGGATGTCGCCTACCCTTTGAATGGCTGTGTACTGCTTTTCTATCTCTGCATCGGGATGCAAGGCGAGATCAATGAGGATGGGTCTTCTATCTCCGTAGAAGGGTAGAGCATATTCCTTGTAAGCCTTGTCTATCATATCTTCTTTCTTAACGCCTGTCATGGCTTCTATCGCCCTATTCCAGGCAATCACTTTCCCGTCCTTGTCAATAACAAGGGTGGCGTCAGGCAGGAACTCGATGATATCAGAGAGTCTCCGTTGGGATTCTCTGCGCTCTTCTTCTACTCGCTTACGCTCAGTGATGTCGCGAGCTATGCCCAGCACTCCGATGAGCTTGCCTTCGGCATCATACATCGGGGTTTTTATAGTATCAAAAAGACCCCTGTAACCATTATCGGCGAAGGTAAGCCATTCCTCGTTGGAACTGGGCTTGCCCGCTGCCATAGACTTGCGATCATGCTCGCGGAAGAAGTCCGCCATCTCTTTATCTACAAAGTCGTAGTCGGTCTTGCCAACAATGTCCGATTCCTTGGCTCCAAAGAGGCGCTCGAACATTGGGTTGCAAGCCAGAAAAACGCCGTCCGCGTCTTTCAACCAGATCAGGTCGGGGATGGTTTGCACTAGGGTGTGCAGGCGCCCCTCCACCATTCGTTTTTCCTCCTCCTCCCGCTTGCGCTCGGTGATGTCTTCGATAATTCCCACACCACCAATAATACGTCCGTCTCCAATGTTTATTGGTGCAAAAAGAGCCCTTACCGGCGTCATCTTTCTCGCGGTTACGGAATGATAGACATCTTCATATATTCCGATGCTCCCGTTCAGTGCTTTCTGAACAGCCGAAACTATATTTTTATCGGATAGGTTGAGCATGTTGAGGCCAATGAGCGCTTCTCGCGAGGATCCGATAATTTGGACGAAATTGTCATTGCACGCAACAATAATGCCCTTTTCATCACAGTATAAATGGCCCAGAGGCGAATACTCGAAAAGCAACCGATATTTCTCTTCACTCTCCCGTAGCGCCTCCTCCGCCCGCTTGCGATCGGTAATGTCCCGACATATCTGAACTATACCATAGGGAGAGCCGTCTTCATTGCGAAGGACATCCCCATTTACTTCAAACAGAACTCTCCCACCATCCTTCAGGATCAGGTGATACTCCTGTGGCCCAAGCCTTTTTTCCAACATGAGTATTGTATTGCGAACGGCTTTTTCTCGGTCCTCTGGGGCAATGACGGCAAGCATGTTGTGTCCGATGAGGTCTGCACGCGTATAGCCGCTCATGCTAAGTCCAAAGTCATTGACAAAGAGAATCTGTCCGTTTAGGTCCATACGCACCATGATGTCCGGTAGGGCGGCAATCAGTTTGGTGAAGAGCTCCTCGTTCTCCCGCAGGGCCTCCTCGGCCAGGAATCGTTCTGCAAGTTGTTTGCGAGCATCTTTGAGGGCGTCTTCACGGTTGCGGAGGGCTAAATGTATCACCGTGTTGGTCAGTATGATGGCAAAAGACAATTCTGCCCAATTGCCTAGAGGTGTGGACGCAAAGTATGGCGGGGGCAGACTATGGAGATTTTCTATCAGCACCAATACCAGACCCGTTGCCACGCTCAGAATAGAGAAAAAAATGGCGGCTCGGCGTCCCATCAGCATTCCTGCTAAGACGATCAGGGAGATGAAAAACACAACGTTAATATTGGCCAGCCCTCCACCAAGGACAATAATGCCGGTAAAAGTAATCCATATGCCTGACAAGACGATTACACTGGCCAGTTGAACTTGACCACGAAGCATCAACGTGCGGGATATAAGAAGAATCGCCGACAGGACTAAAATTATAAAAAGGCTGATCGTGATTCTTACGAAAATGAAGGGTGTCAAAATGAAACCGATGCCAAGAATGATGAGAATCACCCAAATCATATGGTTCAGAGTACGGGCCGTGTCGGTTCTGTCTTCATCACCGGCAAAAACCGGCGACTCCCAAAATGCTTTCGATGTTTTCATCATTTGAATTCCTCTGATGTCCCTATTGTGATAACCGATGCTCGCTGGAAACAAAAACAGACAGTATTTGTTGTATGAATAAAACCTTCTGAAAACTATGAGATCCCCATTGAGATATCAAATGAAATGAGGCAATAGAACATCAGATACTGATAACTGTTCGAAATGTTGGATACCCGTCAAAATTACATGATGCTGAATTACAGGAAGGATCCCGCCAAAATCACCGCAACCCAAGCCCTAATACTTTTGCTGTCTTAGGAGCTTTCTTTTTAATTGAAAAATGAAAACGGACCACTGCAACGATCATCTGCCGGATGATCACGCATATAGATTGACTTCGGGTTGATGGTTGATATACCTATCTACTGTCTCTAGTATCGTGCTGATCTTGAAAGGTTTCGACAGACAAGGATAACCGTATTTCAACACCTCATCGTCTAAAACGCGTTTCAAATTTTTCAGGCCCAAAAAGCCGCTCATATAGATGACTTTAATTTTAGGATGGGTCTGGCGTATCTTCCCGACCAATTCTATGCCGCTCATTTTGGGCATCACGATGTCCGTAAAAACCAGCCCGGGCTTAAATTCGAGAAAGGCATGATAACCGTCTTCGCCGTCAACGGCGATTCGTACATCGTAGCCTTCCATGGTGAATACATCGTGTAGTAATTCCTGAATTCCGAATTCGTCTTCGACAACCAAAATTCTTTTCTTCCTCTGATCTTCAATGTGCAACCCCTTGGCAAGAATGCTGATCAAGTCCATATCGCTTGTTTGGCTGATCAGTTTACTGCTATGATTGAGTCGTTGCTGCAATCTGCCGGCTTTCTCTTCTTTGCCGGGATTCAAATCGGGGTGATAGACTCTGCTCAGTAAGTGATAGCTGGATTTAATGTACGATAAAGCGCTGTTGCTACCCAACTCAATATAGATTTCCCGGGCTTTATCCAAAAGACCTAAGAAAATGAGTTCTTTCTCGATCATAATTAGTTTTTTCATTACATAAATTGTATTGATAAGGCATTGTTTTTTTACGGTCGGAGCATAAGACACGTGTTACGGTATGTCAAAAGAAATTTGTTTGAAAAGGGGAGATACTAAACAAAAAATTGCAGTTAGGATGTGTCGATGCGACTCTGATTTTAAAAAAATAATACACTTTTTAATCAAACCACAAGTTACATTAGCCTTCGCAGGCGGGATTTTATAATGGACCCCGAAATTTGGACAGTGTGTTAAGTTACACTTGGGAGCAAAATTGAGGAGGACCAAGTGGAGAATTTAAGGAGGAAACACACACCGTCATTTAAGGCCAAAGTTGCCTTGGAGGC
>Ga0247841_10007060_pt1 | contig 16884 bp, 14 predicted proteins | sample LaCruzMarch2015__2_FD_192410 | JGI IMG/M metagenome (GOLD analysis project Ga0247841, IMG submission 192410) | Freshwater microbial communities from meromictic Lake La Cruz, Castile-La Mancha, Spain - LaCruzMarch2015_18m | ecosystem: Environmental > Aquatic > Freshwater > Lake | place: Spain... | reverse complement strand
TTAATATATCCTGGTTCTTTCACTTCCCGTTCGTAAACAGGGGCGCCTCCTCCAAGCACCAGTGACGATGCCGGAACTTCAGCAACCAGTTTATCATGCATGTAAAATAACAGACTGTCCTGTTTTATTACTTCACCAATTACCACGCAATTCAGGTCCCACTTGTCAAATATTTCCTTTACAGCCTCTTCCTTACCCTTTTCTGCAACAAGCAACATCCTTTCCTGTGATTCTGAAAGAAGTATTTCCCATGGTTCCATGTTCTGCTGACGAAGCGGGACTTTGTCCAGCATTATCTTCATACCGCATTTCCCGCGTGCCGACATTTCGGAAGTTGAGCAGATAATTCCGGCGGCTCCCATATCCTGCATCCCGGTAATTAAACCAGCCTTGTTGAGTTCGAGCGTTGCTTCAAGCAGCTTCTTTTCCTGGAATGGATCACCAACCTGCACTGAAGGAATATCCTCGGCTGATTTCTCATGCAGGTCGGCTGATGCGAAAGTAGCCCCGTGAATTCCATCTTTGCCTGTGGATGAACCAATAATAAATACAGGATTGCCAACTCCTTTTGCAGTGGCGGATATCAGGCGGTCTTTCTTCACCAGGCCCACCGACATTGCATTCACAATGGGATTGGCATTGAACGAACCATCAAAAAAAACTTCCCCGGCAACCACAGGGACACCAAAGGAATTTCCATAATCGCCTATGCCTTTCACAACCCCTTTCATAAGCCATTTGGTGCGGTCGAGGTTCAGGTCACCGAAGCGCAGTGAGTTAAGCTGGGCAACAGGTCGTGCGCCCATGGTGAAAATATCGCGGTTAATCCCGCCCACTCCTGTGGCAGCTCCCTGGTAAGGCTCAACAGCGCATGGATGATTGTGCGATTCAATTTTGAACGCACAGGCAAGATTGCCACCAAGATCTACCAAACCGGCATTTTCCTCACCCGCACCTTTTAAAATGTGCTTGCCTTCGCGCGGCAGGGTTTTCAACCATTTTATAGAATTTTTATAGGATGCATGTTCCGACCACATCACGGAAAATATGCTCAGCTCGGTGAAATTGGGATTACGACCAAGAACCACTTTTATCATGTTGTATTCTTCATCAGTTAACCCTGATTTCTGCACTGTTTCTGAATTAACATCTATATTTGCCATATTATCTGCTTGAATAGACAGCAAAGATAGATAAATAATAAAAACGTGCTAAAATTATTACAGCACTTCAGCAACAACAAATGTGCTTCCCCCAACGAAGATCAGGTCTTTAACATCTGCTGAAGATTTTGCGGCAGTAAATGCGGCAGTAACTGAAGCAAACGATTTCCCATAAAGGTTGAACCGTCCTGCCTGTCTTTGCAATAAATTTTCGTCCATAGCCCGTGGAATATCTGCCTTACAAAAATAATAACACGCATCTTTTGGTAATAACCCCAGGACTGGACAGGCATTTTTATCACTTACCATTCCAAATATTATATGAAGCTTATTATAAGGAATGGTTTTTAACTGGCCGATTACAGCCCTTATACCCTCCTCGTTATGTCCGGTATCGCAAATTATCAGGGGATCATGACCAATTACCTGCCAGCGTCCCAATAATCCTGTCAGGGTCACCACATCTCTTATTCCCCTGAAAATGGCATCATCTGAGACAGAAAAACCAAGGTTATTGAGCAGATCAACAGCCTGCAGAACAACAGGGATATTTTTCAACTGGTACCTTCCAAGCAGGCCTGTTAAAAGTTCTTCAGTTAATACTATACCTGATTTATTAATCCGTAATACCTGCATTCCTTCGTTTGTCTGTCTTACAAATGAAGCGGAGTAAACCTGGTCGGCAAAAAAGATACGGGCATTCTCATTTTTCGCTTTACTAAAAAAAACTTCTTTGGTCATGTCGTTCGTTTCACCTATCACGACAGGTATGCCTGGCTTAATAATCCCTGCCTTCTCAAAAGCAATTTTTTCAAAAGTATCACCAAGCAGATCGGTATGATCGAGCCCGATATTTGTAATGACTGAAAGAACAGGGCTGATGATATTTGTAGAATCAAGCCTTCCGCCGAGACCCACCTCAACAACGGCGACATCGACCTGTTCCAGGTAAAAATACTGAAATGCAAGAGCAACTGTCATCTCAAAAAAAGAGGGCTGTATCCTTTGGAATAATTGCATATTTTCACCGATGAATTTAACCACCGGCTCCTCGGGTACCGGAACACCATTTATCCTTATTCTCTCCCTGAAATCTTTGAGGTGAGGAGAAGTATAAAGACCTGTCCGGTATCCCGCCGATTGAAGTACCGATGCAAGGTAATGTGAAACAGAGCCTTTGCCATTTGTCCCTGCAACATGGATTGAAAGAAATTTCCGGTGCGGATGGTTAAAATAATCATCCAGATCAATAATATTCTTAAGATCAGATTTGTACGCTGCCTTGCCAATGCGATGATACATTGGCAGTTGACTGTACAGGAATTTTATTGCTTCCTGATAGTTCATAAATATATTTTTGCAAAAGAAAGTATTTTTGTAAATTCGCAGCATGTAAAATTTAATAGCTCAAAAAAATGAAACTAATAAGCATTTTATTTTCAGTTATTTCTATTAATATTTTTGCTCAAACTTTCAGTTCACCCGAAAGTGTGGTATATGATCCGGTGTTAAGCCGATATATTGTAAGCAATGCCGGAACAGGAACATCAGGAGGCAGTATTGTTGCATATGATCCTGTCAGTCAAACTATTTCAGCATTTGTTGAAACCGGGGTCAATTCACCGAAAGGTTTATGCCTGGTTAATGATACCCTTTTTGTAACAGACGTTACGAGTGTACGTGGGTATAATATTGCTAACGGCACAATTGTGTTTGATGTAGCTATTCCAACGTCCAATTTTCTGAATGACATTACCGCCGATGATCATAATTTGTACTTAAGCGATAATGGGTGCAATAAGATATTTGTACTTAACAGGTATAACCAGGAATCATTTGCACTTTCGCAAAGCCCATTTGTGACAAGTCCAAACGGCCTGTATTTCGATGCTGCCAATAACAGGTTGATACTAATCTCTTTTGTGACATTAAATGCACCTGTATTGTCAGTTGATGTTACTACCGGTATAGTCGATACTATTACCAATACCACTCTTGGCATGCTGGACGGACTAACAATGGATAACGATGGGAATTATTATGTTTCAAGCTGGTCATCAAACAGTGTTTTCAGGTTTGATAACGCCTTCGCCAATGCTCCCGTTGAGGTAGCCACCGGCTATAACGGGCCTGCCGATATATTTTTTAACACTTACAGGAGCGAAATCGCTGTGGCAAATTATAATGCAAATACTCTTGAATTTATTCCTCTGGTAAATAAAGTTGAGAATATTTCAAATCCATACAGCATTAAGGTTTACCCCAATCCTGCCAGCAGCACTTTCTCTGTTTCCTATTCATTAAAGAAATCTTCAGCCATTAAAATCCAGCTTCTGGATAAGGACGGTAAGTTTGTGTCATCCTTAAAAGATGACCAGCAGAAAAGCAGCGATTATAAAATTGATTTTAATGTAAAGACATCGGGTATTTCAATAGGAGTCTATTTTATAAAAATATTAATTGATGATGAAGTATTTATAAAGAGACTTGTTATTGCAAGCTGATCATCAGTATATTTTTTATAAAGAAACCATTCCCTTGCCGGAGTGGTTTTTTTATTTTATGGTATACCGCCAGTTTTTGTTTTTCCATATATTTCCTGAATATTCTATCCCGATACGAGGCGCTGTAATATACGGTATTATAAAATCATTGTCTTCTACCCATATCCGTTCAGAAAATTCAAGATTCTCGCCATAGAAGGTTTTTTCAAGTTCAAGAAGCTTCGATACCCTGCCCGGACCCTCACAACATTCAAGTGAACGAATGAGTACCGCCTGTGGTTCATTTTCCTTTCCGGTAACAAAGTTCAACATCCAATGTATTCCGTAAACAAGGTACACATAAACCACCCCTCCCCTGTGGTACATGACCTCTGTCCTGGCAGTTCTTCCTTTACTGGCATGGCATGCAAGATCTTCTTCACCACGGTACGCTTCAATTTCTGTAATTTTCATCCTGATGATCCTGTCATTATTGAATTTTCTGACAAGAACTTTACCTATCAGCTCCGGGCATATTTCAAGTACATCTCTTTCGAAAAATTCAGAGTCCAGCCTTTTCATGATATTTATGTCTTTGTTTTTGAACCCTGTAATATTTTATTATTTGACAGTCCATCACCTCTGGGCTTCAGAAATGTTTAATTTGACCACACCAACCCCTACTAATACAACTACTCTTGATACATAAGTTTGTATATTGCTATGAATCTATTTATTAAGTTGATTATTCATGCAATATTTCTTATCTTCTTTTGCTTTTACAAAAGAAGCAAAAAGAACAGAAATTATTGCAAGGTAAAAATTGGTGTATTTATTTTGGTGGTTGCAAAAGAAAGTAATAATCAATGCTTTAGAGAAAGCAAAAAAGATGTGTATAAAGAGTAGCCTAAAACAGGGCAGGTAAAACCTGCAATTCTTTAAACCCCCCTTCCGCTGTGGCGCAATATTATTTATGACTTTTCAGATCATGCCTAAATTTTTTAAATTAATTTCCTTTCCCAAAAAATATCAAAAAGCAGTTTCGGAAAAAATGACAAAAAAAATGAACGAATCCTTTTCCATTGTTAATTAGCTGTTTTCAATAAATAACATGAACTTTAACAGATAAGAAAACTGAAAAAATGATTTTCCCTTTTTATTTATGATATTTTCGCAGTTTCAATTTTTAATAATGAACGACTCTTTAACAGTACCTGAATACATATTTGAAGTTAGTTGGGAAGTATGTAATAAAGTCGGTGGAATTCACACCGTTGTATCGACAAAAGCAAGTTCATTGCTTAGCAGGTTTGGGGATGGACTAATCATGATAGGGCCGGATGTCTGGTGCGAATCTGTTCAGAATCCTGAGTTTATTGAAGACAGGAACCTTTTCAGGTCATGGCATGAAAGGGCAGTAATGGAAGGCTTAAGGATAAGGATAGGCAGGTGGAATATTTCAGGTAATCCTATTGTTATCCTGCTTGATTTCACTCCATTTATCAGCAGGAAAGATGAGGTATTCAAGAACTTATGGGAGACCTACCAGCTTGATTCCATTTCAGGAGCATGGGATTATATTGAACCGGCATTGTTTGGCTATGCTGCCGGGAAAGTCGTTGAAAGTTTCTGTCTCTACAACCTTACCCCAAGGAATAAAGTAATTGCACAATTCCATGAATGGATGACGGGTGCCGGAATATTATACCTGAGCCAGTTTGTTCCTCAGGTTGCAACTGTTTTTACAACCCATGCAACAGTAATCGGGCGTGCATTGGCCGGAAACGGATTCCCGTTATACCGTAATCTTAAGGAATATAATGCAGACGAAAAAGCACGGGAGTTTTTTGTTATATCCAAACAATCTCTCGAGATGATATCTGCCCGGACGGCCGATGCCTTTACTACCGTTAGTGAAATCACAGCATCAGAATGCCGTCAGTTTTTGGGCAAAGACGTCGATCAGGTTACTCCTAATGGTTTCGAAGACAATTTCGTTCCCGGTGAAAATGAATTTGCCGGGAAAAGGACGGCTACCAAAGCCGTACTGCGCAAGGTTGCCGAAGCACTTCTCGGATGCCGGTTACACGACGATGTTATGTTTACCGGCATCAGTGGACGATACGAATTTAAGAATAAAGGCATTGGCCTTTTCATAGATTCGATGAGCAGGCTGAACAATGAGTTAACCGGGAATAAACAGATCGTGGCTTTCATTCTTGTACCGGCAAATCATTATGGCCCGCGGAAAGACCTGTTAAATAAAATCAATAATACCGAACCTGATATTGTTCTGGAAAATAAGTATCTGACACACTGGCTAAACGATGCTGAATACGATCCGATCCTTAACAGTGCAAAAAATGCAGGTCTTAATAATACTGAAACCGACCATGTAAAATTAATTTTTGTCCCTTCTTACCTTAACGGAAATGATGGTATCTTCAACCTCGAATATTATCATTTGCTTATAGGGCTTGATATTACCATCTTCCCTTCATACTATGAACCATGGGGTTATACACCGCTGGAAAGTGTTGCATTTTCCGTACCTACCATTACTACTTCTTTATCTGGATTTGGGCTGTGGGTAAATAAGCATGCTGAAAATATTAAAAATGGTATTATAGTAATTGATCGTACCGATGATAACGATAATGAAGTAACAGACCGTATAACAAAGGAAGTGGCACAATTTGTCACCAAAAAAGAAGATGAAAGGCAGCAATCAAGAAATAATGCATTTTCAATTTCACGGATTGCGCTATGGAAAAACTTTATCAATTATTATCTTGAGGCTTACCATATTGCACTGGAGAAGGTTCCTGCCCGTGAATGTAATGTCAGGCAGACACAACATCCTGAATATGAGTATGTAAAACGAAATGAAACCAACATCCCGGTATGGAAAAGGACTATCGTCAGATCAAACCTGCCTGAAAAACTGAAAGGATTGTTTGAGATAGCTAAAAACCTTTGGTGGGACTGGAATTATGATGCAAAAGAATTGTTTGAATCATTCGGCGAGGAATTATGGTCTCAGTCGCGTCATAATCCTCTGCGGCTTCTTGAATCATTGCCATACGACCAGATAATGGCACTTGAGAATGATAAGGACTTTATGTTTAAATTCAGGAATGTTTATAACAAATTCCGTGAATACATGGATGTCAGGCCTCCTGATGCCAGTATGCAGATTGCCTATTTCAGCATGGAATTCGGATTTAACGACAATCTGAAAATATTTTCCGGAGGGTTAGGCATTTTAGCAGGAGATTATCTGAAACAGGCCAGCGATTCGAATCTCAATTTTACAGGCATCGGATTGCTTTACAGGTCTGGTTATTTCAGGCAGACAATATCTCTAAGCGGTGATCAGTTAGCCAGCTATAATCCACAGGCATTTTCCCAATTACCCATTACTCCTGTTAAAGATGAAGACGGTAACTGGAAAAAAATTGAACTGACATTTCCCGGGCGTAACGTGTATTCAAGAATATGGATGGTTAATGTCGGAAGAATAAAACTGTATCTCCTCGATACGGATTTCGATGAAAACTCGCCCCACGACAAAACTATCACTCATCAGTTATATGGAGGAAACGAAGAAAACCGTTTCAGGCAGGAGATGTTGCTTGGAATCGGGGGCATACGGGCATTGATGGCACTGGGTATTGAACCGCATTTATATCATTGCAACGAAGGTCACGCGGCCTTCACAGGATTGGAACGTCTCAGGCTGCTGATCACAAATAACAATTTATCATTCAGTGAGGCATTAGAGGTCGTAAGGGCATCGTCGCTGTTCACCACGCATACACCTGTTCCGGCAGGGCACGACTCATTTACCGAAGATATGTTACGCGCATACATGTCACACTATCCGTCGCGTCTGAACATTGAATGGAACGAGTTCCTGAACCTGGGAAAAATTCATCCTGAAGACAGGAATGAAAGGTTCTCAATGAGTTACCTCGCAGCTAACCTGTCACAGGACATTAACGGAGTTAGCAAACTTCATGGCACTGTTTCGAAAGGAATATTTTCGAAATTATGGGAGGGTTATTTCCCTGAGGAAAACCAGGTTGGATATGTTACCAACGGTGTGCATTATCAGTCGTGGACAACACGTGCCTGGAGGAAATTATATGAAAATGAATTTGGTGATGGATTTCTTTCTAACCTGTCAGATAAAACCTACTGGAAGAAAATTTATTCAGTCCCCGACGAAAAAATATGGGAATTGCGGTATCATCAGCGCAAAATGCTGACAGACTATATTAAAACAAGGATTACCATAAACTGGATTCAACGTTTCGACGATCCCAAAAAACTGATTGAAATAAAAAACCGTTTAAATGCCAACACACTAACCATTGGGTTTGCAAGACGCTTTGCAACCTATAAACGGGCAGACCTGTTGTTTAAGAATATTGAACGTTTAAAAAAATTGGTTTGCAATCCTGAATATCCAGTACAGTTTATATTTGCAGGTAAAGCGCATCCGAACGACGGCGCCGGTCAGGCACTCATTAAAAAAATTGTCGAATATTCAAACCTGCCTGATTTTACCGGCAGGATAATATTCCTGGAGAATTACGATATTGAACTGGCAAAAAAACTGGTCTCAGGCGTTGATGTGTGGCTTAACACGCCTGCCCGCCCGTTAGAAGCATCGGGAACAAGCGGAATGAAAGCCATTATGAACGGTGTGCTTCATTTCAGTGTATTGGACGGTTGGTGGGTTGAAGGTTACAAAGAGCAGGCCGGTTGGGCTTTACCAGAAAAACAGACATATGAAAATATTGCATTCCAGGATGAACTTGATGCAGAAATTCTTTATAGTATCCTCGAAAACGAAATTATTCCGTTGTTTTATAAATATAACGGTGATACGATCCCGCGGAACTGGGTACAGTACATAAAAAATTCCATCGCACAAATTGCCCCTGAATTTACTACAAAAAGAATGATTGACGACTATCAGGCAAAATACTACAATAAGCTGTTTGAAAGAACTTTAAAAATGAATGTCAACGATTTTGAAATGGCAAAGGTAGTTTCCTCATGGAAAAAGAAAGTTTCACGGGGCTGGGACAGTATTGATGTTGTCAGTGTGAACCTGCCTGATGCTAATGAAGAGCCCCTTACATTAGGTAAAACATATCATTGCGAAGTGGTTATCGATCTGAATGAAATTTCGGAAAATGACCTGGGAGTTGAACTCATTACCGGCTCGGGAATAGTCAATAATATTAAGATTTTATCAGTCAACGAATTTACACTAAAAAATGTTACCGACAGAAAAGCCCTTTTCGTAATTGATATTTCACTGTTAAAACCCGGTTTGTTACATTATGGCATTAGGATTTTTCCAAAAAACCCGCTGTTACCACACCGCCAGGATTTTTGTTATGTGAAGTGGATTTAATAATTTTAGATCTTCGATCTTAGATTTTTTATTTAATGTTGTTCTCACTTTTCGCTATTCACTATAAAGATTATGGTAAAGAAAGAATTAGCAACAGTATGCGGAATATGTTGCGGCGATTGTCCTAACTTCAAAAAGGAGTGCAAAGGATGCAGCGCGGTTGGCGGAAATCCATTCTGGACCGAATACCTGAAGATTGATATCTGCCCGTTATACGACTGCTGTGTAAATAAAATGGACATTGAACATTGCGGATTATGCGGCAAATTTGCCTGCCGCACTTTCATGACAATGGAATCGAACGACCCTGGTTTGTCGAAGGAAAAAGCAGAAGCATCCGCGAATAACAGAAAACGTCATTTAGAAATAAGGCGTGACTGCGGAACAGAGGGGTGGCTGCTTATTAAGGACTTGTGGTCGGATAAAGCGCAGGTAAAATACGGTTGTTCAAAAAACCTGTTACAGTTGTCAAAAGAGAATCCTGCACTTGTGTTTCCCCTGTTCGGTTTTTTCTTCAGCATGACAGATAATGAAAACAACATCTTTAAATGGACGGCAATTGATATTATCTCCAACCTTGCTGCCATGGCAGGTAAACGCGAAATTGAACAGGTAATTTCAAAACTCACCGGTTTCCTTAAATGCGGTGTGATGATAACTGCTAATCACGCTGTTGCCGGACTTGCAGAAATTGCCTTTTCATTGCCCGGATATTCCGGAAGAATAACCGGGGAACTGATTAAAGTTGAAAATTACGATTACCAGACAGAAGAATGCCGCAGAATAGTGATCGGAAAAACAATCATTTCACTGGACTCAATTTACGATCTGCAACTGAATAATGATGATGTTCATAGTTTTATCATGCGGCAACTGGAAAATATGCGCCCCGCTACCAGGAAAAAAGCCGAATGGTTCGTAAAAAAACATCAGTTATCATGAAAACATATTATTGAGATATTTTAATGAATCAAGACCTGATAAACTTTGCAATGCCGGATTATCAGTAATTTCCAATACTCCAATAACACTATCCAACGAATTAAGCCCTTCCAGTCTGGTGAGTGAATCATTATAATAAATATAAAGCGTATGAATATAGGTTATTTCACTAAATCCCAAGAATTGGTGATATTATTCCCGCTGATTATTATAGAACCCTGGATTTCTGTACATCCCGGATAATTGACCGGGAAACTGTTGATCTGTGATTGAGTCGTAAAATAGTTTTTGCCTGGTAAGCAGTCCTGGGATTGGGATTGATAATGAGTTAATAGTACAAAATGCATGGAAATAATTACTATTTGTAAATATTTGCAAAAGACGATATTCTTGTAAATGTTTCTTTTCATTGTGCGACAAATATTCCTTTCATTTCATTGAAAAAATAATTTGCGAATTTCACCAAAAATAATTTACAACTCCAAATTTGAAATCCTTGCGAAAACTAAAGATTTTCTGCCATAGCCTCCGCTGGCAACTAATTGCATCAGATTGTAAATTATCAAATCTCTGTTTTATGTCATATTCCGGGAACGGGATATTTGCTAATTTTGCAAATTATTATTGATAATCAACCATAAAACAAATTATGTACGGTAAATTCAAGGAATTCATTCAGGCAGAACTGAAAAAAATAAGACAGGAAGGTTTATATAAGGAAGAGCGTGTTCTTACCACTTCACAGGGAGTGGAAATACAGGCCGATAAAGGATTAAAAGTACTTAACTTCTGTGCTAACAATTACCTGGGATTATGTAATGAACCACGGGTAATGGCGGCAGCAAACTACACATTTTTCAAATGGGGATTCGGGATGGCATCGGTGCGGTTTATATGCGGAACACAGCAGATTCATAAAGACCTTGAGTCGAAACTCAGCGAATTCCTTGGCACTGAAGATACTATTCTTTATTCTTCGGCTTTCGATGCAAATGGCGGTGTATTTGAACCACTTCTTGATGAAGAGTGTGCAATTATCTCCGATGAGCTGAACCATGCCTCAATAATAGATGGAATAAGATTATGCAGGGCACAGCGTTACCGCTACCGTAACAACGATATGGCCGACCTTGAAACACAGCTTACAGCAGCCAAAGGCTCAAAATACCGTATCATCGTTACCGACGGGGTTTTCTCAATGGATGGCATCATCGCCCAGATCGACAAAATATGTGACCTTGCCGGTAAGTACGATGCATTGGTGATGGTCGACGATTCGCATGCCACGGGTTTTATCGGTAAATCCGGCCGTGGAACTCATGAATTCTGCAATGTGGTTGAAAGGGTTGACCTGATAACAACAACATTTGGTAAAGCACTTGGCGGAGCATCAGGTGGTTGTATATCCGGAAAGAAAGAGATTATTGAATTCCTTCGTCAACGTTCGCGTCCGTACCTGTTTTCCAACTCGCTCACACCTGCTATTACGGGAGCAACGATTGAAGTTCTGAAAATCATTACCGAGTCAACTTTATTAAAAGACAAGCTCGAAGAAAATACCCGTCAGTTCAGAAGCGGGATGGAAAACGCAGGGTTTAAAATTGTTCCGGGAACCCACCCGATTGTTCCTGTTATGCTTGGTCACCTTCCGAACGATGCAAAATTATCACAGGATTTTGCCAATGAACTTCTCAAAGAGGGCATTTATGTTATCGGGTTTTACTTTCCTGTTGTTCCAAGGGGAAAATCACGCATCAGGGTGCAGATAAGCGCCGCACATTCAACTGAACAAATTAAATTTGCAATTGAAAAGTTCATAAAAGTAGGGCACAAATTAGGTGCTTTGCCCGTAAATGAAGGAATAAAAAAATAATACACATGATTTTCGGAATAGGCACTGATATTATTGAAGTTGACCGTATAAGAAAAGAGTTGGCAAAAAACAGCGGGTTAAAGGAAAAAATATTCACTGCTTCAGAGATATCATATTGTGAATCGAAACATGACAGGGCACAGCATTTTGCTGCCCGCTTTGCTGCTAAAGAAGCATTTTTTAAAGCCCTGGGAATAGGGTGGCGCGATGGGCTTGAATTTCAGAATATTGAGATCCGTAATGATAAGCTCGGAAAACCACAAATTATCATTATAGGGAAAGTAAAGGAATTTTTTGAAACGAACAAACTGAAAAGCATCCAGTTATCAATGGGACACATTAAAGAACTGGCCATTGCTTTTGTCATAATTGAAAAATAATTCACAAAACAGTTTTAGCGAACATATTCAAAATATTTTTTTATGTTTGTTGCGGTTAATAACCAACAATGATTCTAATTTGTAATTCAAAAATATAATTTAAAATTTATAATCCCTATGTCTCACATTGGTTCATACGAAGAAAGATTAAAAGATTTTTCATGGTCGGTTGCCGAAAAGGAACTTGACTACAAAGAAGGTAATTCAATCAATATTGGTTGGTATTGTTCCGACAGGATATGCAAAATGGGGAAAGCTGATAAGCTTGCACTTATCTGGGAAGGGCTTGGCGGTAAAGAGAAAAGATATACGTACAATGATATCCGCAAAGCCAGTAATACAGTTGCTTCATTTATCAGGGGACTTGGAATACATCCCGGAGAACGTGTCTGTTTGTTCATGGATCGTGTACCGGAATTGTACATCGGGCTGATTGGCATTTTAAAATCCGGGGCTATTGCCCAGCCTCTTTTTTCGGCATTCGGTGACGAATCATTGCTTGTAAGACTTGAAAATGCAGAAACGACAGCAATAATAACCCAACGCAAACATGCACCCAAAGTGCGTAAAATCCTTGATAAACTCCCACACCTCAAACACATAATTATTGTTGATCAGGACGAGAAAAAACCCCTGCTTGAACGGGAAGTAGCTTTTTCTCTTGAGAATAAACCCTGGGTGGAAGAATTCGAATCTTATCCTTCAAAGGCAGAAACACCGTCGGTGTTGCATTATACATCAGGGACAACAGGTATGCCCAAGGGAGTGAAACATGTTCATTACTCACTGATATCACAATACCTCACATCCAAATGGGTACTCGACCTCCACGATGATGATATTTACTGGTGCACTGCTGATCCTGGATGGGTAACAGGAACATCTTACGGTATTATTGGCCCATGGGCGATGGGTGTCACACAATGTGTTCTCGATTCAGGGTTCTCGGCTGAAGCCTGGTACCGGTTTATTGAAAAACACCGTATCACTATGTGGTATTCTGCCCCTACGGCCATTCGTTCACTCATGAAAGCCGGGGATGAACTGCCCAAAAAGTTCGACATGTCGTCACTGCGCCATCTCGCAAGTGTTGGTGAGCCCTTGAACGCAGAGGCAGTACTATGGTCGGAAAGGGTAATAGGAAAACCATTTCACGATACTTACTGGCAGACAGAAACAGGTTCAATAATGATATCCAATTACCCGGGGATGAAGATCAAACCGGGTTCAATGGGCAGGGCATTCCCTGGCATTACAGCCGTGGTGCTCGATGTAAATACATATGAGCCAATTACTGAACCAGGTAAAGTCGGTCTTATCGGATTCAAACCCGGTTGGCCGGCAATGATGCGTATGTACTGGAATAATGAGGCAACATATCAGAATAAATTCAAAAACGGCTGGTATATCCCAGGTGATCGTTCATCGATAGACAAAGAAGGATATTTCTGGTTTATTGGCCGTGACGATGATATAATAAATACCGGCGGCCACCTGGTAAGCCCGTTCGAAGTTGAATCGGCGTTATTGGAACATGAATCGGTTGCTGAATCAGCCGTAGTGAGCAAACCTGATTTCATCAATATGGAAGTAGTTAAAGCCTTTGTTTGCCTGAAACCTGGTTATGAAGCCAATGCCGATCTGGAACTCAACATTATGAACTTCATCCGGAAAAAGCTTTCACCACTGGCAATGCCACAGGAAATTGAATATATTCCATCATTGCCAAAAACAAGAAGTGGTAAGATAATGCGCCGTATCCTTAAGGCAAAGGAATGGGGAGAAGAAATTGGCGATACATCAACTCTGGAGAACGATTAAAATGATTGGTGAGAGGTGATCCGCCGCAGAGTGAAACTCTGAAATATTTAAACTTTAACCCTTGAACATTAAACCTTTCACCAACACCTTGCTCTATGCACCACGACCCTTGCCCCATGCAATTTGACAGAATTAATCTAATAAATAATAATAAATAAAACAGGAGATTTTACAATGGAAAACATGAAAGAAATTATACTGCAATATGTCATTGACGAATACCTCGAAGAAGGAGCTGACGAAATATCATTTGACACTCCGCTTATCTCAGGCGGTATTGTCGATTCATTTTCAATGGTGTCACTTAAGCGCTTCCTTGAAAATAAATACAAAATATCAATCCCTGATGATAAAGCCACCCCCGAAGCATTCGATTCGGTGAATAAGATATGTGTTCTTGTTAATGAGTTTTTAAAATAACTTTCAGTTTACGGATAACAATTTATAGTTAATGATTTTATAAAGTGGAATAGTAGAACAGTGAAACTATAATTTATGTAACGGCTTAACTCTTAACCCTTAACTCTTAAATTCGTCATTCGTAAATCGTAAATATTTGGAGGAAATAAAATGGCATACAGTGAAAAAGTACGTTCCATATACAAGGAACAAATAAACGGGATAAAGGAAGCCGGCATCTTCAAACAGGAACGGTACATTCATTCGGCACAGGCAGCCGATATTGAAGTTGAATTCCCGACAGGATCGTCGTTAAAAAAAGTAATTAATATGTGTGCAAATAATTACCTGGGATTATCGAGTCATCCGGAAGTGGTCAAGGCTGCACACAAAGGACTTGAGTCAAGGGGATACGGAATGTCATCGGTTCGTTTTATATGTGGCACACAGGATATTCACCGCGAACTTGAGAACAAAGTGACCAAATTTCTTGGCACAGAAGATACTATTCTGTTTCCTTCCTGTATGGATGCAAACGCAGGTGTATTTGAGGCAGTTCTCACAAAAGATGATGTCATGATATCCGACAGGCTTGTTCATGCATCACTGATTGATGGGATACGTCTTTGCAGTGCAGTTCAGGATACTTTCAAACATTCTGATATGAAGCACCTGGAATCCAAATTGCAGCTTCATGCAGATAAGAGGCTTAAGCTGGTTATTACCGATGGTGTTTTTTCCATGGACGGAGATACTGTAAAGCTCGATGAAATGGTAGCATTATGCGAACAGTATGATGCGATGATACTGGTTGATGAATCGCATTCATCAGGGTTTATCGGAAGGACTGGTCGTGGAACCCATGAAAAATACAATGTCATGGGTAAGATTGATATAATAACAACCACATTCGGAAAAGCATTAGGGGGTGCATCGGGGGGCTGTGTTTCCGGCCGCCGGGAACTGGTTGAAATGTGCCGGCAGAAAGCCCGTCCTTATCTTTTCTCCAACACTATTGCCCCGGTTGTTGTTTCAGGTGTTTTGAAAGTACTGGAAATACTTTCGGCAAGTACCGACCGCAGGGACAAGCTCGAAAAAAATACCGAATTCTGGCGCAAGGGTCTTACCGAAGCAGGTTTCATCCTGAAAGAAGGAGATACACCTATTGTTCCTGTCATGCTTTTCAATGCAAAATTATCCCAGGATTTTTCGCGTGCTCTTTATGATGAAGGAATATATGCGATTGGATTTTTCTTCCCTGTCGTTCCTCAAGGCCAGGCACGTATCAGAACACAGATCTCAGCCGGTCACGAAATCCACCATCTCGAAAAAGCGCTTGATGCCTTCACCAGGGTAGGAAAGAAATTTGACATCCTGCATAAAACCAAGCAGGAAATTATAGACAAATACGGTATGTAATAATTCAATTTATATCAATGGAAAATAATTACGCAAATCCTGCTCCATTAGGATTAATGGGCTTTGGGATGACAACGGTATTATTGAATATTCATAACGCCGGATTTTTTCCTGTTACTTCTATGATATTAGCCATGGGAATTTTTTACGGTGGCATAGCGCAGATCATTGCCGGTATTATGGAATTCAAAAAAGGCAACACTTTCGGAACAACGGCATTCACATCTTATGGCATGTTCTGGCTTACATTGGTCGCACTCTGGGTTATCCCTGATTTTGGTTACACCAAAGGTGTAGGATCATCCGAATGTTTTATGGGATGGTACCTGTTCATGTGGGGTTTGTTCACTTTCTTCATGTGGCTTGGCACTTTTGGTAAAAACCGTGTACTTCAGTTTGTTTTTCTGAGCCTTACAGTACTTTTCTGGTTATTGGCCATCAGAGACTGGACAGGCAGCGAACTAACCGGTAAGATCGCCGGCTTTGAAGGAATCGTCTGTGGCTTATCCTCCATCTATCTGGCTATGGCAGAAGTAATTAACGAAGCCAGGGGTAAAGAAGTACTACCGGTTTGCAACGTTAATAAATCCTGAAAGGTCAGCATTATTAGTTACGCTTGATCTGACAAGGGTAACCTTGTTGGAATATGAATTATCCCTGATGTTGATCAACTAACGATGGATTAATATTCCGTTCTTCTGAGTTTTTAAAATTCAGATGTTATCAGCAGACAATCAGACCGTTTTGTGTACATATAAGATAATATTATTTTCCTTATTCCCGATCCTCGCTGTTGCTTCCGGTTTTTCTGGTACACTTTCAATAGCAGGCATCCGTCCGGAGTTCATTCTTTTTGCACTTGTCCTGACAGGAGTTGCTGTTTTTCATAATAAAACATTCTGGGTAGCACTAACCGGTTTAATTGTTATAGTTTTATATAAACTGATATTTGATCCGGGATTCAATGCATTTG
>Ga0247841_10007059_pt1 | contig 16887 bp, 14 predicted proteins | sample LaCruzMarch2015__2_FD_192410 | JGI IMG/M metagenome (GOLD analysis project Ga0247841, IMG submission 192410) | Freshwater microbial communities from meromictic Lake La Cruz, Castile-La Mancha, Spain - LaCruzMarch2015_18m | ecosystem: Environmental > Aquatic > Freshwater > Lake | place: Spain... | reverse complement strand
ACCTTTATGCGTGAGGCAAGCCGGCGGTCAATCACGCCACTGCCTGCCCCTCTTTCAACATCTTGGCCACTTGGCGCTTGCCCATCTTGCGCAGGGCGATAAGCGCTTTGCGCCGGTCCACCTTGGGTTTGCACTCGTTCGTTTCCCAGGCGATCACGGCAAAACCGGTCACGCCGAGCAGCTTGCCGAATTCATTGCGTGACAGGCCGTGGCGTGTGCGCAACCGCTTGATAAGCATGCCGGAGAAACGGGCGCCCTTGACGTCCTCGTCCGATATCACCGGTGCCGGCCCAACCGGCGCCACGGTCTTTGCCTTCTGCAGCGTCGCGAGTTCGGCCTTGAGGGTGGCCGTGACCGCTTTCAGTTTCTTGATGCCGGACACGATGGGCGCGGCCTGTTGTTTGATCTCACGGCGTGCCAGGCGGATGATCTCTTGCTTCAGTGCATTCTGAACGGTGCTCATGTCTTCATCTCTCCATATGGTTATTGTACACTATGTCGCACTCGCCGATGCATGTTGCTTGGCTGTCGTGAGCGCTAACGGCTTTTCTTGCCAGCCGCGGAGACGTGTTTCCGCGGACGCTCTTTCGCAACCGCTTCTATGCGCTTGGCATCCCGGTCAAAGTCGCTCTCGAACAAGCGATCCTGAACGATGCGGTACTGTTCAAACTCGCTTTCGGCAAACTCCTTGGCTATTTGTGCGGTGATCTTCCCTTTGTCTTGTAGAATTTCACGTTCGCTGAGTTCCATAAACATATCCAGTCGTTTGGCCCAGTCTTCCATCGTCATGGGCATTTTTCTTCGGGCGCGGTCTTCGGCAAGATCCAAATAGGCGTTGACAAGGCGGCCAAGCGATTCCAATTCCTCTTTGTTCAAATAGTTCTTGGCGATGACGACATCGGTTTTCAGGATTTTGCCATTCGGACTGTTTTCCCATGAAGTCAGACCCATGTGGTCTCTGGCACTGTCCGCCCGTTGCGTGATGAGTTCAGCCGCGGTACACCCATGAATGGCGAAATGCAGCTTGTTCTGCACCGCAGCAAAAAAGTCCCGCGTGGTGGGGGCATCCCGGTTGTAGTCAATGCTAGTGGCATAGATATCGGTGATCTTCTGGTAAAAGCGCCGCTCGCTGAGGCGGATTTCCCGGATTTCTTCGAGTAAGCGTTCAAAGTAATCCTCGCCGAGAAATGTTCCGTTTTCCAAGCGCTTTTTGTCGAGCACATAACCCTTGATGGCAAACTCACGCAAGACGCGGGTTGCCCATTGGCGGAACTGCGTCGCCCGGACCGAGTTTACGCGATAGCCCACAGAAATAATGGCATCAAGATTGTAAAACTGCGTCAAGTAGTTCTTGCCATCGGCGGCAGTTGTTCGGAATTTCCGAATAACTGCATCTTGCTGCAACTCGCCGCTCGAAAAGATGGATTTCAAATGCTCGTTGATGGTCGGAATCGTAACATCAAACAACACCGCCATTAGTTTCTGTGTCAGCCAGATGGTTTCATCTTCATAGCGCGCCTCAATGCTCTGCTCACCGCTTTGGCCAGTGAACATCAGAAATTCGGCTGTGGAATTGCGGATTAATTTCTTGTTGTTCATTACTGCCCTTTGCCTTGCTTCTCCATCATATCCTTCGCCATTGCATATTCCTGACTCAAATCCGTGCCAATGTCCATTTTTGGATCAATCTGCCTAAAGCCCACGTACATCGTGCAGAGCAACTGCATCCCGCTGAATTCACCCTTCGGATATTCAGCGCGTATTTCTTGTCTGGACTGTTGATCGCCAGCCCGTCCCGTGCCAGTAGCGCAATTTCAAGTGTGATCTGCTTTGCCTTCTCGCGTCCAATGACTTTGAACAGTTTCAGTGCTTCGACGCAATACAGCACCACATCCATACGGACATTGCCTCCGACGCTGTCCTTCATGTTCTCCTGACTCAGGATCGTCAATTGGGTGCGCGCCTTCTCAGCGATTCCCGTGTACGGCGCAATCTCGATCACCTTCTTGAACTGAACGTTCGCTGCATTGCTGTCGCCTGTGAGCAATAACGCCTCAGCATAACCGCACACGCCCTGCTGGTCATCTGGCTGCAGCTCCACGGCTTGTTTCAGATATGGCAGTGCCTTCCCGGCATCGATTCCCAGCAAAAGACCGCCGTAGTTGCGGAGAACACTGGGGTCGTGCGGTGCAAGTGCAATGCACTTTTCCAAGGTCGCCATGCCCTCCTTGCGGTTCCCTCCTCGCACCTGTGCCACGCCAAGCGCGTTCAACGCATCGATGCGCCCAGGATTCAGCCGGACACAATCTTTCAGCATTCTGACCGCCTCGGCCGTCCGGCCCAGGTCGCTGAGCATCATGCCATAGTTGTAGAGCACATCTGCATCAGCCGCATCTTTTTTGAACAACGCCAACAAAAGCGGTTCCGCCTGAGCATATGCCCCCTTTCGCAGGAGCGCCAAGGCCAAGGTCAGCAACTTCTTCGTATCAGACAGCGCCACTGGTGTCCAGTTGACGTTGACCATCTTCTCGTCACTGAATATCTGTGCCTGACCGCCAAGACCGGCAAACGCATCTACAAAATACTGCGTGATCGCCTCGACCAGCAGTCCAGCATCGGACTTTAGCAGGCCGGCGTCAATCGGCAGCAACTTCAGGTCGAAGTCCTCGATCCTGAATGAAAAAGACATGGGTTCCATCACTGCTCCCAATATGTGAATTCGTACCAGCCCTTCATGCGCAGTATTTCGCCCCAAGCATTCACCGCCTTGATGCACCAAGCTGGGTCATCCTTGACCAAGCCGGTGATGCTTGCAAGGAGTTCGTCGCCCTTCTTGGTGAATCCCAGCGAAGTGAACGGCAGCAGTGCGATGGTGTCACCAGATATATTCGCCCAGTTCCTGACAAAGGCGGCGTTCATCGCCACACTCCGATCATAGATTTCCTCCGGCGCATACTTCCGCACGTCTGGCATCAGCACGGCCGTCATTTCGCGCAAATCGGCGGCAACCATGGCCAGTTGCTCCTCCCGCAGACCCGGACACAGTTCATAGCATATTTCCATGGCCCTGATCTGTAACGGGATCGAATTCAACTGCTGCAAAAGCCCTTTGACAATCTGATCGAGATAGGCACTGGCCATTGGCTCATTCAATCCTTTCTGGACTACCTTGGGCAGCAGTTTCTTTTTCTGAAACGCCAGCTTTTCAGGGTATGTGATAAAGACTGCCACTCGCTTTGGGTCAGCCCATTGCGCCAGCAGCATTGCGCATTGCATTGCCACCAAATAGTTGCCATAGCGATCATACTTGGGATTGACCCTCACCACATGGCCTGGCAGGGTATTTGAGGCCGACACCATCGCAGAGTGGGTTGTCAATTCCGCGTCAACAGTGACCGAAACCGCGTAGCCGGTCTTCTCTTTGACCAGCGCCAGCATATGTTCAACGTCAGGATGGGGCATGTGCTCGCCTGTGGGTTACATTTTGTCCGCTATATTGTATCGAAATCGGCCATGCTGTGTCGCGGCGGATGATAGTCGGCCAGCAACGCGCGAAAAGCCCGGTCGGGTGAATGATGCTTGAGATACGACATCGGCGATGTGTTGATCGCCTGAGACATCTTGACAAACGCTGATGGGCGCTCGCGCAAGTAGGAGCTCATCTTGACGAGGTCGTTCATTGAGCCGGTCACTGACCGATTGCTGTTTCTTCCAAAGACAACACTATCTGCAAACGGTTTGATCTGACGATTGTACACGCCAGCAAAACCCGCGTTGTCCAGTAATTCACAGAGACTCGCCAGCATTCGTTCAACAAATATGGCCTCCCGTGTTATGCCCGCGCCGCTAAAGATGGTCGAGTATAGTGTTGTCGTATTCGTGGCTAAAACGCAGGGCACGCTATCAACAGCGAACAGGCAGGCACACCAATCGAGTAGGGGATTGGCGGCCAGCGGAACGTGCTCGGCGGGGCGTGCCTTCATGTGCCGGCTCAGCTTGTCTGTCAGGCGAATGACGATCATGGCGTCAAGTATAACGAAATCCGTCCGATTAGTCGAGTTTGCATATTTGATGCAAAGTTCCTGACAGATTCTGTCACTGCGATATGTTATGAATGTGCCAGGCCATGACCATGTGGTGCCGAAGCGGGCCGCGCCGGCCGGGAAATCGCGGCGGCATATGCCACGATAGCGCACCACGCTGGCGCCGCCTTGACGGTGCTGGCCGAATGGCCTATAATAGCGGCGGAAGTCAGATGCCGTAACGGCACAAAGAAACCCATGGAGCATATACAATGAAGACAGCGGAACCCACGATCACATGCCCGCAATGTCATGCGGTCATCAAATTGAACGAGTCGCTGGCAGCACCTCTGATTGAGTCCACGCGTCGTGAGTACGAGCAGCGCTTGGCAAAAAAAGACGCGGATATGGTCACACGCGAGGCTGCATTGCACGAGCGCGCAGAAGAACTTGACAAGGCCAAGGAAACACTCGACGCCGAGGTAGCAAAGCAGCTCACGGCTGAGCGGATCAAGATCGCTAGTGAGGAGGCAAGGAAAGCGAAATACGCCCTGGGTGCCGAGCTGGACCAGAAAGCCCGCGAACTGGCCGAACTGCAAACGGTCCTCAAATCCCGAGACGAAAAACTGGCCGAAGCGCAGCGGGTACAAGCAGATCTGCTGCGCAAGCAGCGCGAACTGGATGATGCCAGGCGCGAGCTCGAATTGGATGTTGAGAAGCGCGTGCAGGCCGGTCTTGGCGTCGTGCGTGACCAAGCCCGTAAAGAGGCCGAAGAAGGTCTGAAACTCAAAGTACTCGAAAAAGAGCAGACGATTACCTCGATGCAAAAACAGATTGAGGACTTGAAACGCCGCGCCGAACAAGGCTCCCAGCAACTGCAGGGCGAGGTGCAGGAACTGGACCTTGAAGCGCAACTGCGTGCGCAGTTCCCGCGCGACACGATCGAGCCGGTGCCAAAAGGCGAGTACGGTGGTGATGCGCTACAGCGCGTCTTTGGCCCGCAGAGTCAGGTCTGCGGCACGATCCTGTGGGAATCGAAACGCACCAAGAACTGGGCCGACACCTGGCTGTCGAAACTCCGTGACGACCAACGCAGTGCCAGGGCGGAGATAGCCGTACTGGTCAGTCAGGCGTTGCCGAAGGAAATCAACTTGTTTGCTTTGGTGGGTGGCGTCTGGGTGACGAATCCACAGGTCGCGATACCGCTGGCGATGCTGCTGCGCCAGTCGCTCATCGACGTGGCCGCTGCGCGGCAGGCAACGGAAGGTCAGCAAACCAAGATGGAAATGCTGTATGCGTATCTGACCGGTTCGCAGTTCCGTCAGCGCGTGATGGCGATTGTCGAGGCATTTTCCACGATGCAGGACGATCTGGCCAAGGAGAAGAAAGCGATCACCAAGCAATGGGCCAAGCGCGCAACACAAATTGAGCGCGTGATGCAGGCAACCGTTGGTATGTACGGCGACATGCAAGGTATCGCCGGCAAGACCTTACAGGAGATTGAAGGTCTGTCGGTCGAAGCCTTAGCCGCACCCGCCAGCGAAGAAGACGCAACCGTGGCGGACGAAGAATGACAGGCATTTGACCACTTGCCGGCTGGCCCTTTCAAAGCCGTCTCTGTTGAATGGAGGGCCACGCACCGTCGTGGCTGTTGTCAACGCTGCGGGTTGCTGCCGGGAAGGTGGGAGCCGCCGCGTACAGAAGAAACTGCCGCTGCTGTGCGCCGTGAATTGTCAATTGTGAATGCCTGACACAATCTGCCCCCAATCTGCCCCCCGAATACCGAAGCACTGCAAATTTCACCGGTGCCCGCATCCAAAACTTCATATCGGAATTTTAGGTTCTGCACGCATCCAATTGCAAAACGGCGCTATATATGCTATAATGAGGCGCAATATGGAATCAATACCGCGATATTTTGTACCACCGGCTGATCACTTCTTCCTGCTGGGCCCGCGTGGCACGGGCAAGACTTGGTTGACCCAACGGCTCTTTCCACAGGCGCTCCGCATTGATTTGTTGGAGCCGGAAACGTTGCGTTTGCTATCTGCGCGACCCGAGCGTCTGCGGGAAATGATCGGGGCCAGACCTAACGCCCTGCAGGTGGTCATCGATGAAGTGCAAAAGCTGCCGGTGTTGCTGGAAGTTGTCCATCTGCTGATCGAGGCGAAGCAGGGGGCGCAGTTTATATTCACCGGCTCAAGCGCCCGCAAGCTGCGGCGCGGCAGTGTGAACCTTTTAGGCGGACGGGCGGCGCAAAAGACATTGCATCCCTTTATGGCCGCCGAACTCGGCCCGCAATTCAACCTGGAGGCGGCATTGCGCCTTGGCATGCTGCCCGTCGTGCGGGGAGGCAAGGCACCCGATGAAATCCTGCGCGCATATAGCGGCCTGTATTTGCGGGAAGAAGTGCAGGTGGAAGGATTGACGCGCAATATTGGCAATTTTTCCCGCTTCCTCGAAGCCATCAGCTTTTCGCAAGCGGCCGTGCTCAACCTTGCCAATGTTGCTCGGGAGTGCCACGTAAACCGCAAGACGGTGGAGGGCTATCTGGAAATATTGGAGGATCTATTGCTGGCGTTCCGGGTGCCGGTTTTCACCCGGCGGGCGCAACGCGAACTGGCGGCCCATCCGAAGTTTTACTTTTTTGATGCCGGTGTCTACCGTGTTAACCGTCCGGCCGGCCCCCTGGATGCACCGTCGGAGATTGATGGCGCGGCGTTGGAAAGTCTGGTTGCCCAACATCTGCGGGCATGGTGTGACTATTCGGGCGGCAATCACCAATTGCATTACTGGCAGACACGGTCAAAAGTCGAGGTGGATTTTGTTGTCTATGGCGCGGGCGGCTTGCACGCGCTGGAAGTGAAGAACGCCGCGCAAGTGCGGCCAGAGGATCTGCGCGGACTAAAAAACTTTGCTGAAGACTTTCCGGAAAGCCGCCGCTGGCTGCTGTACCGCGGGCGCGAGCGCCTTTTGCGCGACGGGATCTTGTGCGTGCCCTGCGCGGAGTTCCTGCTGCAACTGAAACCAAACGAGTTCCCCGCATGACCGTCTTTATATTGCTTTCATTGGAGCGGATGAACGGCATGCGCGTCAGCTTGGTGGCGCACACGCGTCTGTTGTAGCGCAGCGTCGGCATCACGAGGGGAGCGCGGTACGCCGGTGCCGCTGATGGTATGCGGGATTTCCACGTCCCGCTAATTCTCGTGCGAGAGTTCCGCCGCGTAGGCAATGGTCGCGCGTATTGCCGCAGTGGATACCGATGGGTAGTCTCGCCTAAGCTCCTCGGGTGATGCGCCGCCCGCCAAATTATCGAGGATCACCGACACCATGATGCGCGTGCCTTTAATGCACGCTGTGCCGTGACATATCGCGGGATCGACCGTTATGTAATCCGTCCAATTCATATGCCGCCTTGTGTTCCTGCGTAGATGATAGCATAGATGGCTGACAAACATCAAGGGACGATGGCTGTGCGTGCAGGGAATGCAGAGTGCAAATGTTAATGGTACAATAATGTCTGCGGACAACTGGGTATGCGTGCATGGCCGCAGAAACATAACAGACACTCAAGAATACTCATGCGTATACTGCACACCTCCGACTGGCATCTGGGCGCCCAATTGCACGATCAAAGCCGCCTCCCCGAACAAGCCGCTTTTCTCGAATGGCTGAAGGTGCTGATGGCCAAGGAGCAGCCTGACGCCCTCATCATTGCCGGCGACATCTTTGACACCTGCGCCCCGTCCAGCGCGGCCCTCAACCTTTATTACAATTTTCTTTCAGCCATCTTCACCGCTAAACGCTGCTGTGCCGTCATCGTGGTCGGCGGCAATCATGATTCCCCGTCGCTGCTCGATGCCCCCCGTAATGCCCTTGTTCATCTAAATACACAGGTCGTCGGGACAGTCGCCTATCTGAAGGAAGACAACGGCGGCTATGTGCCCAATTATGACAAGGAGGTTGTCGTCGTCAATGACGCCAACGGCCAGCCCGGGTTGGTCATCGGCGCGGTTCCGTATCTGCGCGATGCCGATTTGCGTACTTCGGAGGCCCTGGAAACCGACGCCGACCGTTCGGAGAAGCTCAAGCGCGGCTTCAAGCAGCATTACCAAGCCATTGCCAATCTCGCCCGCCAAAAGTCGGCACTCGCGGACGGGCGCCAACTGCCGCTCATCCTCACCGGCCACCTTTTTCTCACCGGCGCCACGACTGCGGTCGAAAAGTCCGAGCGTGATCTGCACATTGGCAACCTTGCGTCCCTGGAAGTGGCGCTCCTGCCCCCGGCCGACTATTACGCCCTTGGTCATCTGCATAATCCGCAGAAGGTCGGCGGCAGCGATATCTGCCGTTATTCCGGCGCGCCCATCCCGATGAGTTTCGGCGAGATCAAACAGGCCAAATCCGTCACCATCGTTGACTTTGCGCCCGGCACCGCGCCGGTCGTCCGCCTGGAATCCATCCCCCAAACCCAGAAGTTCGCCCAACTGAAGGGAACGCCCGAGACGATTGAAGAGAAACTCAAGGAGCAGGCGGCTGCCCGCATAAGCGTTTGGGTTGATATACAGGTCACGGAAGGCGATGGCGACCTGGCCGCGTGGTGGGGCAAATTCACCGCCATCGCCGAGGGCACCTCCGTCCTCATCCTTCGCAAGCAGAACGCCCGACCCGGTAAAAACGGCAGCGCGCGTGCCGTCGCCGTTGCCGCTGACACCAATCTTGAATATCTGACGCCCAAGCAGCTCTTTGACATGCGGCTCAACGACGAAGATCTCACTGACGGCGAAAAAAACGCATTCGCCGCCATGTTTGACGAAATCGCCCAGGCATGCGCCGAGGCCGATACCAACAAGGAATGATCCGCCCATGAAAATCCTCCATCTTTCCTTCTGCAACATCAACTCGCTGGCCGGCGCGTGGTCCGTTGACTTTGAGAACCCGGCTTTCACCGAAGGACTCTTTGCACTTACCGGCCCGACCGGGGCCGGAAAGACTTCCGTGCTGGATGCCATCTGTCTCGCGCTTTACGGGAAAACCGTCCGTGAAGATATTTCAACCACAACCAATGAGGTGATGACCCGCGGCACCGGTCAATGCCATGCCGAAGTCACGTTTGAAGTGGAAGGCAAACGCTACCGCAGCCGCTGGAGCCAGGACCGTGCGCGAAAACATCCGGCCGGCAGACTGCAGAACCCCGAACGGGAAATCGCCGATGACACCACCGGAAATATCATTGCAACCCAAATCCGTGCCGCTGACATAAAAATCAATGAATTGACCGGCATGTCCTTCGCCCAGTTCACGCGCTCCGTCCTTCTTGCCCAAGGTCAGTTTGACACTTTCCTCAAGGCCAAAGACGGCGAACGAGCCGACATCTTGGAGAAGATCACCAACACCGGCATCTTTTCCAAAATCGGCGCCGCCGCGTTTGCCCGATTTCAGGAAGAGAAGCGGAAAAAGGAGGACTTGGAAACCGCCCAGTCGGCCATCGCGATCATGACCAGTGAAGACCGTGAACAGCTGAATGTCAAACTCGCCGAGGCCGCAAAACGTCAGGCCGGTACACTCGCCGAATTGGAAGCCATGGCCAAGCAGCTCAATTGGCGCAACACTCTCGCCACCCTGCAGAAAGTGCAGGCGGATATTGCCGCTGAACAAACCGCGCTCGCCATCCGCCGCGCGGCCAGTCAACCCGATCTTGCACAATTGGCCCTGGCGGAATCCGCCCGCGCGTTCGACCGCGACCTGCAGACGCTCGACACCATTCGTGCCGCCCACGCCAGCGCCACCAAGCAACTCGCCGACCGGCAAAAGACACTATGCGACAACCAAGCCAAGCAGGCAAATGTCGCGCAAACATTGGCGGAATCGGCCACGGTGGCGGGATCGGCCAAACAAAAACTGGAAACCGCCCTGCCCCGGTTTGCGGACATCCGCAAATTAGACCAGGAGATTGCCCTGGCGCAACAAAAGAAAGCCGATGCTGCGGCAACTCTCGCCGAAACCGAACAGCATCATCTGGATGCGGTGGATGCCAAGGCCCAGGCCCAAGATAACCATAAAGCCGCAACAGCCGACTTGGAAAAGGCGCAGGCCTACCAGCAAGCCCATGCCATCGATGGAACAATCGGCGAGTTGCTTCCACCGATTGAAACCAAGCACAGCGCATGGGACGTATACGGGCGCACCGCCGCTGAAGCTCAAACGGCCGCCGCCGAAAAAGAGAAAGAGGCGGTCAACGCCGGCAAGCAAGCCGTGCAAGCCGAAATCAAAATGAAGGCCGGCGCGGCGGCGGTACTCAAGGCGAAATCCGCCCTGAATGCCAAGTCGCCCAAACTAAAAGCGGCGGAAGACGCAGAAGGGGTTGCCGAAGCCGCCAAGAAAAAAGCGGAAGCCGCAGGGAAGACACAACAGCCGGATCTTGAGAAACAATACAAACTTGCTGAGAAAGAGTGGCGGCTGGCCCAGCAATCCGCCGAACTGATGGATTTGCGCAAACACTTGGTCGATGGAGAACCATGCCCTGTTTGCGGCGCCACCGCCCACCCTTTTGCCAGCGGCAATGTGCCTGTAATCTCGACCGCCGAGAAGAAAATGAATTTGATCAAGTCCAAGATAGAGAAGCTGGCAACGGCTGCCCAAGATGCGCGGGAAAAGTATGATGCCGCCGTCAAGGCGCTTCATGAGCAGAAGAATACCGTTGCCAGTCTGACCAGCGCTCTCAACGCGGCTGAGACCCAGGGCAAGCTTTCCGCACAGGCGGTGCAAGCCGCCACCAAGGCTGCGCAGACCGCGCTAAAAACAGCGGACGCGGCCATGGCTTCCGCTAAAGCTGCCCGTGTCAAATCGGAACAGGAGTGGGCTGGCATCGCCGCCGGGCTTGCCGAACTCTCGGTTCCCAAACCGCAAGCCAACGAATGGGGCATCATCGTCAGAAAGTTGAAAGAAAGGCAGGCTGACTTTACCCGGCAGGTTGAAGCCGCCCGCACCGCCGCGGTCCGGATCAAGGAAGCCGGCAAGGCCGTCGCAACTGCTGATCTGCGCGTGCAGGCCACCACGGCCTCCCACGCTGCAAAAAAAGCGGAATGCCAGAACAAAGAAAGCGCCTGCGCCATCCTTGCCAAGGATCGTATAGCACGCTTTGGCGAGTTGAATCCCGATGCCGAAGAAACACGGTTGCGCTCGGCCGCCGAGCAGGCCGGCAAGTGCCATGCCGCCGCCACGAAAGAAAAAGCGACGCTTGACCAAGCCGGTATCAGCGCCGTTCAGGAGGTTGAAACCACGCAAAAACTGCTCCAGCAAACCGCCGGTAATCTTCACGCGGCGGTGGCGGAAAGCACCGCCAAATGGCAATTGGCCGGATTTGCCGATGAAGCCGCCTGCCGGACCGCCCGCTGGACTGATGCCGATCTGGTTCGCGCCACCGCCTTGAAAAGGGATCTGGAAACACAAGCCATCGCGCTCAAAGCCAAACGCGAAATCAATGATGCCGAATTGGTCACGGAACAAGCCAAGGCATTAACCGACCGGTCTGCCGCCGAGTTGTCTGCCGATATCGAAAGCAAGAAGACGGTGCAGGAAGCCGGGAAGGCGGAATTAGACGACCTTGAATTCAAGGTCAGGACGGATGACGCGAACCGCGTGACCCAAGCGGCGCAGGGCATGGCACTCGAAACCCAAAAGGCCGTGTTCGACCGCTGGAAGATGCTTAACGACATGATTGGAACCGATGGCGGAGTCCGTTTCAAGAAATACGCCCAAGGCATAACCTTCAACCGCCTCCTGACCGCCGCCAATCCGCATCTCGCCGGCATGACCAACGGCCGGTACGCCCTGCAGTGGAACGTCAATGATGACGTGGATGGCAGCGACAAACTGCTCCCGATGATTATCGACAATCATCAGGCCGAGGCCCGGCGTCCGATTTCCAACCTGTCCGGCGGCGAAACCTTCATGGTCTCGCTCGCCCTTGCCCTCGGTCTTTCCGGCATGGCCAGCGGCAAGCTCAAGGTTGACTCGCTCTTTCTTGACGAGGGCTTCGGCACCCTTGACAACGATGCGCTGGATCGCGCCATTGGCACGCTCAACCAGTTGCACCAGACCGAGGGCAAGCTGATCGGGGTCATTTCCCACATCGACCAGCTCAAGACGCAGATCAACACCCAAATTGCAGTGATCAAGCTCGGCAATGGCCGCAGCAAAATCTCCGGCCCCGGCGTCGAGCGTATCGCCGCACCGGTTGTCAAGCCAACCCCGGAGGAAGCGCCGACCGCACCATCGGCAGCACCAAAAAAGCGCGGCCGCCCCGCAAAACTGTCGCAAGTTGCTATGCGTGACAATTAACCTGCATCGCGCCATGGAGTGTTCTATGATTACAGTCGTTGTTCCAGAAATGTTGTTGCGCGGCTGCCGTCCGGGATATCCAAGCAAAGATGTTGATGCCAAGACAGTCGATGCATGGATCGCCGAGGCAAATGAGGCCAAGGTTCGGACAATATTATGCCTCCTGGATGATGCGCAATTGGAGTATTATCGGCAAGTCGGCGCCGGTGGACTGTTGAGCCGGTACCACGCAGCTGGCTTTGCCGTCATCCACCGCCCGGTTGCCGACCACCAGCGACCGGCCGTCAGCGATGAGTTGCTGCAGCGTATTGCAGCGGATTTTCTGGCGGCTGAACTACCATTGCTGATTCACTGCTCCGCCGGCATGGACCGCACTGGCGCAGTCATAGAGTATCTCGCACATAAGACGGAATTGCCGGTATTCCGCATGAATGTCACGTCGCTCATGCAAAAATACGAAAGCGTGCGTAGGAATGCGCATTTTGTTCAAGTTACGCGCTTGGCGTTGCGCTTGTACGACGAACTTGAAAACGAACACCGGCTTGCGCCGCGGTATCGGAGTGTTTTATGGGCAGCAGCCATGCTGCACGACATTGGTACCGCAGTGAAAAGTCCTCCGGTGGGGCATGCGTGGCGATCCGGAAAACTGATTCTTGACCATGCGGGGCAGCTCAAGTGCCCCGTGAAGCTGATGACCGTTGAGGAGATTGCGACCGTTGCCGCGCTGCACGGCATTGACAACACGACGCCGGACGATCCGTTAGGGCGGTTGTACGCCCCGATAATCGGGCTGTGGCCGGGTGATGAAATCCCGCGCGAACTGCAGATTCTGGCCGGCATTCTGCGGGTGGCCGACGGACTCGACCGGGATTTGCACCAGACTGTGCAGGATGTAAAACTCAGCGGCGACACGCTGCAAGTTATCGCGGCAAAGAATGTGACCGAGAACATCTACCGCGCGCAGAAGAAGCTGCCGCTGTTGTGTGCCGTGGTCAAGCACCTGACAATATGCGCAACATGAATCTCCGGCGTGCATCAAGCGCTGAGCCTGGCATACGCAATGATCATGAAATGTCAATTGTGAATGCCTGACACAATTTGTCCCTTGTGCAATTTGCCCTATATGCGCGAATATGATATAATATGCTTGCGCACGATAAACATAGAATATGTATCGTGCCAAATGAGTATATTGTCATGACGAAGAACTTGAAAATGCGATTGCTCGACTATCTGGAGCTTCTCTCCGGCGAACGACCCGATTTGGTCGCGTGCATGACCTCCGCGTTGCCGTTGTTCCTGCGCGAACGGTATGCGGTGTGGTCCACACGTTTGTTCGGACAGAAGACGTTGCTTGCGCTCGAAGCTGAGGGCTGGGAAATTGGCTCGCCAGGTGAATACGGAAAGCATGCGGAAGCCCTTGGCCAAAAACTCGGCAAGCCTGTTGTCCTGGTGTTGCCGCTCCTGCCCTCCTACGCCAGAAACCGGATGGTACAGATGGGCATTGCATTCATCATCCCAGGCAGCCAAGCATTCATTCCGAACAGCTTGCTCGACTTGCGGGAGAGGTTCCCACAGCCGCATTCCAAGCGCCGCGAGGTCCTCGGCCCTGCCGCACAATGCACGGTTTTATACCACCTGCAGCGCGGGTCTCTCGCAGGCGTGCCGCTCAAGGATATTGCGCGGAAGGTGCAGTACTCACCGATGATGATGACCAAGGTGAAGGACGAGCTTGAAGCTGCGGAGATCTGCACGATTGCCCGGCGCGGTCGCTCAATGCTTCTCGATTTCAAGGCCGCAGGTCGTGCGCTTTGGGGGCAGGTTAATCTACAGTTGACTTCGCCCGTGAAGAAGACGCGATGGGTTCACTGGGAGAAACCTGCCGCCCCTGCCTTGCTTGCAGGCATGAGCGCCTTGAGCCTGCGCACCATGATCGCCGCCGACCGCCTGCCGACGTACGCCCTTCCCCATGCGGCTTTTCAGGAGTTGCTGGAGCGTGGCGTCTGTACCGACTGCCGCGATGCGGACAATGCCGCGGCCAAAATCGAGGTCTGGTCATACAATCCGCATCTCCTCGGAGACGACCGGATGGTTGACCCGTTATCGCTCTACCTCAGTCTTCGGGAATCACAAGACGAGCGTGTCCAGAAACAGTTGGAACTCCTTATCCAAGGCGTCAAATGGTAAAGGGCCTTGATCTCTTTCGTGCACGCTTCAGGAAATTCGAGCGTTCATTCGTCCAGCGATCTCCGACAATTCCTGAATGCGTTTCCTGAGGATACCGCTGAATGGCCGGGTATCCTGGCATCGCTGAGCCACACGTGGGGTGGATCAATTCGTCCCGCCGCCCTTCGGTCAGCCATCCAAACGTTCTTCCGCCTGCCCACATAAAACCGCCGCCCTCAAGACCGGCTGCTGTGATCCGTGGTCAAGAACCTTACAATATGCGCAGCATGAATCTCCGGCGTGCATCAAGCGCCGAGCCTGGCATACGCAATGATCATAAAATGTCAATTGTGAATGCCTGACACAATCAGCCGCTTAATCAGTTCACGCACTCTGATTGAATCTCTCGGCTTTAATGAGCACATCGTGCGTTTCTCTAACCAGCAGCGATATATCAGACCACATGTGCTTCCCAAAAGCGTTGGAATGTGCAAGGAGATTTCGCAGTTCTTCTATCTTCTTGAAATACCTATACCACTGTGTATTTGAACTAAAGCCAAGATCACTAACAGCATGCCCTTGTTTTGCTAATATAGTGTACTTGTCGCATATCTGCAGGCACTCTTCCACATCTGTCTGATCATTATGCTCCATACGCTTCATATGTAGCTCTCTTGCCTCTCTCAGACGACGTTCACTAAGAAGATTCTCCCATCCTTGGACTCTGCGCAACATTGCAGTTAGATTCATTTCCAAGAGAGAGACAAGACCAAAGAACCACATGCGTATTGGAACCTTCTGAAGGTCCGCTCGGGTTATGATACCCCATATTCTGTCTGCCGACAAGACAAAAAGAAATGCACTATCACACAAAATATCCATAGCGCGCGACAAGGATTCATATTCACCGATTTGCTGTGCAGATGAAATGGGACGCTGTTCAAGACGCTTTCCTTCAGACCGCATGAGATAATCCGTTACGTGACCGCATTTTCTAATTCCTACAAGATCGTAACCGTGCTGATCCAAAAACTGCACAACATCCGTCTCGTCGTGGTTCGCATCGAACGACGCCAATGGTTCTGCTATGCAGCGAACCGTTAGTGCTCTTTCATATACCTCTCGCAGCTCACGCAAGGATGATCTGACAGGTTTCATAAAGCTTCCTATGCCATTGTGGTTAGAAGTTAAGCAGCACATCCCATATTATGCTCGGTGTTGCGTTCTCGGAATTAACATATATCGCAATTGCAGGTGCATCGCTTTTGACCGAAACCGCATAACCGGTATTGTCTGAGGCAAGGATAGGCATCCGTTTAACGCTGGTTGCGACAGTGTGCATCGAGAATCTTGTTGATCCTGTCAATGACTTGCAACGGCTTTCGCAAGGCGTGTTCCCGGATGCGGAGTACATTCCAGTCGGATTTGCGGAGCGTGCGGGTCACCAATTTGTCACGTTCCTTATTTCGCGCGATCTTCGTGTCCCAGAACTTTCGGTTGGTGGCCGGCCGGCGGTAGCAACGCGGACAGCCATGCCAGAAGCAGCCGTCAACAAAGACGGCAACACGCAACGCTGGGAAAACAAAGTCGGGCTTGCCCAAGATAGTGCTGCCGCGCCGCCAGCCTTTGATCTTGTGAGTTCGCATGAGCTGTATAAGGGCGAGTTCAGTCTCCTTGTTGCCATGTCCGCGAATGCGGGACATAACCTCGGAGCGTTTCGTTTTGCTGAAAACGTCAGGCATGAATCGTCAGGCCAATAGGCGACAAGTCACGCGAGCTTTGGTCTTGCTCATCACATTGTCATGTTCAATCAACATGTATGCCTTAGTGTCTGGCAGCAAAGCACGTTATGGATCGGTTCACTGGCCAACAAACGACTCCACTCTTTTCTATCGAAGGCATTGAAATAACTCGGTTACCCTATGCCACGCGAGACAAGGTCACCAAGATGTGGGCCGGCGTATAGAAGCATAGGCGCACACGAGCCGCGAACGACTTCCTTTTTCCCATGGTCTGTCTGCCCCTTCTTGAAAGCAAATGCAAGATGCTTTTCTAATGCCAAGTAGGATGACAAGATGAACATTAGAAATTTCATGTCATCCAAGCCACTATGAGTTTCTGTTTTCTCAAATATGAATTCACAGAAAAATACCGGCGACGATTTTCGCAATCTTGTGTGCAAGGAGCGGCGGGACCGCGTTGCCGACCTGATGATACTGTTCAGTGCGCGGACCTTCAAAGAAGTAGTTATCAGGGAACGTCTGCAGACGCGCTGCTTCGCGGACGGTCAGGCTCCGACACTGCGATGGGTCGTAGTGGATGTAATAGTGACCGTCCTTGGATATGTGCGACACCA
>Ga0247841_10007058_pt1 | contig 16888 bp, 16 predicted proteins | sample LaCruzMarch2015__2_FD_192410 | JGI IMG/M metagenome (GOLD analysis project Ga0247841, IMG submission 192410) | Freshwater microbial communities from meromictic Lake La Cruz, Castile-La Mancha, Spain - LaCruzMarch2015_18m | ecosystem: Environmental > Aquatic > Freshwater > Lake | place: Spain... | reverse complement strand
CGGCAGAAGAAGCAGGGGCTATTCAGGCTCTGGCAGAAGCGGCGGAAACAGCGGCGGAAGGCGCTCAAGCAATTCTGGCAGAAGCCGCTGGAACCAGCTTGTCTGAAGTTTAAATGCAGAGCGAAAGGCGTTTTCTTTTAAGCCTTTCACTGCACGAGTTTGAAGGGTCATTTGGGAGATTCTTTAAAGCACAATTGCGGAATTGCAGCAGTCTCTTTGACAAAGCCTTTTTCTTCGCCTGAAGAATCGTCTTCCGGTCTTCTTTACAAAATGCTTTTGAGATTGCAGAACCGCGGCCAGCTTTCTGCAGGAATCACCACTTATAGCGCGCAAAGGCAGCAGCTGATTGACACTTTCAAGAGAGTCGGCCTTGTCAGCGAAGTTTTTTCATCAAGCCATAGGGCAAAATTCCAGAGCATTCTCAAGGAATATGCTGGCAGCAAGGGAATAGGGCATGTGCGCTATGCGACTTTCGGCGCTGATGACGAGGGCTATGCGCAGCCTTTTGAAAGGCACCATAACAGGATGTGGAAGTGGTTCAGTTTTGCCTTTAACGGAAACATTGCAAACTATGCTGACTTGAAGCAGGAGCTTGCAAAGCAGCATTATCATTTGATACGCGATTCTGACACTGAGCTTTTGATGCTTTTGATTGCAGACGAGCTTAAGGGAGACAACGAGCCAGGGTTTGAAGAAATTTTCAGCAAGGTCTCAAAAAAGCTTGACGGCGCCTACTCAATGGTTTTCATAAATGCAGAAGGCGAGCTTGTCGCATTGCGCGATCCCTTGGGCATAAAGCCCTTGTGCTATTCTGAAAGCAATGGAGTCCTTTCAATTGCCTCTGAAAGCTCTGCGCTCATCAACAGCGACAACAATGGAGTCAAGGACTTGAAGGCAGGAGAGCTTTTGGTTGTGGGAAAGGACGGAAGCCTTGAAAAAAGGCAGTACTGCAATTCTGGAAAGGCCGCGCACTGCATGTTCGAGTGGGTTTATTTTGCGAGCGCTTCTTCAACAATTGATGGAGTGAATGTTTACGAAACCCGCTGGAATTTGGGAAAAGAGCTTGCAAAATCAGAGCCTTTGGAGTCCAGCGGCGGAGATTTTGTTGTTGTTCCAGTGCCTGACACTGCAAGGCCTGCCGCAGAAGCCTTTGCGCATGAGCTTGGATTGCCTTGCATGGAAGGCCTTTTGAGGAACCGCTTCATTGGAAGGACTTTCATTGAGGGAACAGGGCGTTCTGAAAAGGCAATGGAAAAATACTCCATAGTGAAGCCTTTGGTCAAGGGCAAGAAAGTCCTATTGGTGGAGGACAGCATTGTCAGGGGAACCACTGGAAAGGCATTGATTAATTACATTCGCGAAAAGGGAATGGCAAAGGAAGTGCATGTGAGAGTTTCCTGCCCTCCAATCCGCTTTCCCTGCTTTTACGGAATTGACATGAGCTCTTGCAGTGAATTGATTGCCTCCCGCGAAAGCTCTGAAGAGGAAAGGCTTTCAGGCAATTCTCCGCTTTCTGAAGCCACTGTCTCCAAAATTTGCAAGGAAATAGGCGCTGACAGCCTTGTCTACAACTCTGTGGAAAGCTTGGTGAAGGCAATTGGCTTACCGCGTGGTGGTGAGGAATTGTGCCTTGCCTGCCTCAATTCAGAATACCCGACCCCAAAAGGCCTTGAGCTCTTCAAAAAACAGCTTTCAATGCCTTCAGGCAGCGGAAAAAGGGCTTACGAGTGCTGAAAAGAAGCTTTCTTTTCAGTCAATGAATTTCCATTTGACTTGGTCTCTTGAAGGATCGCCGCCCACTTCCAGCTCGGTCATAATTTGCCTTGTCAAGTCTATTCCGGCCCCATTGCTTGAGAGATTTTGCGTTTTCCAGCCCACGTTTGAAACTCCAGCGCATTTTTGCTTTTGCGAATCGCTTAAAGCAGCCCATTTTTTGCCTTTCAATTGCTCTGCAAGCGGCCTTTCATTCCCAAAAACATAATCATCGTCGTAAATGCACCATGGGCCAGTGTCTCCGACAATGGTGTCAACACATTTTACCCCGTCCAAAGTGCAGACAGTGACTTTCCTGTTTTTTGCGCTTGTTGAAGGCAGTGCAATGCACCTGTTTTTGCAGTTTCCAGTCGAAGTCTTGTCTGCTGTCGGAATTATTGAAGGGTTTGAGCAATTGTCCTGTTCGCTGTTTTGGCTGAAGCAGGTTGCAAAAGCAGTCTTGAATCCTTCAGAAGAAGCAGGCACTGGAGCCTGCTGGACAGGCTCTTCGCTAGTCAAGTTTTTTTTTTATCAATGAGCTGCAAAAGCTGTTCTATGAAGTTCTTGTTGGTTTGCGAAAGAATCTCCAAAATACCTTCCTTGCCTGTGAGTGAAGGAGGCGTTACTGAAGAGCCGAAGGTGACTTCAAGCTGCGCCTGGCTGCTTCCTTGGCAGGCGTAAAAAGTGAAAGTTCCCTTCAAGTCTTTGGCTTCCTTGCCGTCTATCTTTTCTATTTTCCAGAAAACTTCCGTAGCGTTAATGTTTGTAGACTCGTAAGTTTTTAACGAGCTAACCAATCTATCATTGCCTTCTTTAATTGTAATCAAAAGTTTTCCATTATCAGTGCTGGTGAAATCAGCTGTTGTCTTGTTTGCTGCGCTTTTGCATTCAGTATTAACAGAAACAATCAAGTTTTTGGCTTTTTCAATGCCTTCAATCTTCAGCAGGAATGCTTCAGGCTTTTCAATGTCTGCCTTGTCGCCAATAATTGTTGTGAGCTCTGTTGTTAGGTCAGAGGCTTTCAGGACTTGAGAAAACCTTAAGCCTGAAGCCTGTGCTGTTCCGCCTGCACCTGTAAATTCTTCAAACATGGGGAGGCCCAAAAGCATTGCCTTTACTGCTTCTTTATTCTCTGGCTTGCTTAATATCTCATATTCGCTTTCAATGTTCATTCTCGAATTTTTGTAAATTAATTGGCTGACTGTCACTGAATCCAAAGCCACAAAAGGGCTTGAAACAGTCGTAATGCCTAATCCAAAGATGCCTTGGAATACATTGTAAAAATTTTTGGCCTTTGTTATTTTTGCCCATGATTCTTTATAGCTTCCCCATAAGCCGGCATAAGTGTCAGCAAATGCAGCCCACGCGCCTTTAGGGTCCAGCGCTTCTTCCTTGGACTTTGCCAACTCTTCTTGGAGTTTCTTGTCTGACACGAGGCTGTTAAAAAATGGGCAATAATCCTTTCCATCGCTGTTTCTTGCAAAATTGCACTTGTTTTTCTTCATTGTCGCTTCCATTTTAGCAATTATTGTCTCCTCGCTGGTAAAGACTCCTTCGTCAAGTTTTACAAAAAAGCCGGCCAAATATTTTCCATTCAATCCTGGCTTTTCAAGCACTGAAAAATCGCAGTACCAATTGCCTTGCCCGGCCTGCTTTGCCGCAATTTTCTTGCAGGGTATTGTGCTGTTAAAAGCAGTATTTCCATTTGCTGGCGAAAATATTGCCTCCTGTGCGCTGTATTCTTTGCTTCCAATAAGGGTTGGAAAGATTACTAGGAATGCCGACTTTACTAGTTTTGTATCGTCATTGGCGTTTGGGCTTCCGTATGCCGCCATTTCATATTTGTATGTGAGGGTTCTTGGCGCAACAAGGTTGGCTAAAACTTGGTCAAAAAAAGCGCTGGTTCCTGATCCCCACCAACTCCACTGCTTGACAACTGCTTTTCTTAAAGAGTCCCTAATTGCAAAAATGTTCTTTGCCGCGTTTGTCCTGATAAGCATTGTTGAAGGCGTCCTGTCCCCTGCCTTCTTGCCTTCCATGTATATTGGCGGCTCAGTTGCTGTGCTAAGTTTCCAGTCTGCAGAATAGTTTATTGTGGAGTAAGTGATCTTTTGAAGCATGCTTGTTTCTTTAAAGAACAAGAGCTCTCCATAAGAGCCTGCTCCTGCCGGAGGAACTAAAGTAGTATATTTCTCGTCAAGCGATGTTTCATTATTTATCGCTTGATCATAGTCCAAATCATTCCAAAGCAATCTTGGAGCTAAATAATAGTCTGACGGCGGATAGTAAGCGTACTTTTGAAGCCCATATCCTACTATGTCAGTGGCTGCATTAATTAAGTAAAGCAGCAAAAATCCCTTGAGCATGCTTTTAGCGGCGGCTAGTCTTGTTACTCTTGCTTCACTTGCTGCAGCTGATGCTTCAGCTGTTGCCGGTTCGCCAGCTGCTACTCTGACAGGCTCTGAAGCAGCAGGCGCTTCTGAAATGGGCCCAGTAGGCTGATTGGCAGGCGGGCTTCCTCCTTCCGCTGGTGTTGAACTTGGAGGATTTGCTCTTCCTCCTGTTCTGCCTGTTGCTTCAGGCGAAGTACTTGGAGATTTTCCTGCATTGTTTCCGATGTTTGAATTATTGCTGCCTGTCACCACTACATTGCCGCTTCCTCCAACTTCGACAGTAACTCCTCCTGCTTTGCTGAGCCTTGCAAGCCTTAATCTTTCATTCTGTGAGGCTGCAAGCCTTTCCTGCAATCTTGCGTTTCCTGCCTTGAGCTTTTCATTTTTTGCAGTGAGCTCTGTTGAAATTCTAGTCTGCTCTCCCAGTCTTGCCTCAAGTTCTGTTACTCTTTGCTGTGCGGTTACAGCCTGCGCTTCAAGCTCGGCAATCCTTTGATTTGCGCTGTCTAATTGAGATTGAAGTCTGGTGATGTTTTCCTGCAATGCAGGATCTGCAGCAGGGCTTTCAGGCCTAACTGGAGTGCCTGCTTCCTGGAGCGTTTTTATTGTTTGTTTAAGGGCTCTTATTTTTGCATTAGCTGCCTTGAGTTTTGATTTTAATTGTTGGTTATCTGCCTCCATTGAAGCGACTGCTTGTTCCAAGTCTGCCCTTGCGCTTGACAGGGCAATTTCCTGCTCTAGCCTGACTCTCGCGGCTTCAAGTTGGAATCTTAATTCTTCATTTGCTGCCTTTTGCTGTTGCAGAAGATCAGGGTTTGTTGGATTGTATTCTATTTGAAGTGCCTGTTGTCCAGCCAGGCTGATCTGTTCGTTAATTTGAACATCAATTTGCTTGATGGAATCATGGGCTATTGCGGCTCTTTGGTTTGGTCCGGTTAATTCTCTGATTTCAGATTTTACAATGGCTTCTTCAGTTTGTGCCACTGCCTGCTCCGTTTGTGCAATTGCAGGCTCGTCTGTGACAATCCTAAAATTGCTTTCAATGGAATTTGCCTGGCCTATTAATTTTTGCAGCTCATTATCCACTTGCCTTGCAGCTCTTGCATTGTCAGTGAGTTCTCTTTCATTATATGCTCTTTTTGCGTTAGGCGGCCTGCTGTCAGAGTCCAGCCTGTCAATGGTGTCTTCTATCTGGTTTCTGCGTGCTGAAAGAGATTGGATGTTTTTTTGGAGGCTTATAAGGTCTTTCATCTCAGGCCCGTTTTCTGGGTAGGTAAAACGCAGAGCGTCTATTCTGGTGCTAACCATCTTTAATGCAGCATCAACGTCATCCAGAAAAATAGGTTCTGCGGCGGCTATGGCAAATGATGAAAAAGCCAGTATTGCAAAAATAACCAATATTGCTTTTTTGTTCATTATTTTTTCCTCTTTAACATGCATTGTCTATTCCTGTTTGGATCAAGTCTAATGCACTGTACAGTGTGTTTTCTTCATCAATGTTCAAATCAAGCGGCTTTTCTGCGTTGAATTTGGTTGAATAATCAACTTCATCAAGCACCAGGGTGTTTAATTCAAGATAAAACAAGCCAAACTTTTCTTTCACTGCAGCAAACTCTGCCTTGCCTTGGCACATCTTGTTGGAGTCATTTATTCCTGCAGAAAAGGTTTTTGCATCTTCAAGAATGCCTTGCTTTTCGATTGACAAACTGACATCCTTGACATATATGCCGACAAGCGTTTTGGATTGCTCTTGTGCTGTTTGCTGCTGCAAGTCTTTCAAATCCTGCTCCAATTCAGCCATTTTTTCCCTTGAAACAGAGCTTTTTATGCCGTCACTTTCAACCCAAACCAAGAGCCTGTTCTTGAATGACTGGTCGCTCAAGCCATAGTTTCCCAATGTTGCGTTTATTTTGTCATTGGTCTGCTTGATTTCAGTGTTGTAAATGGTAAAATACCACCCGGCGGCAATAAGGGCTGCCAGTATCAAAAGAATTAAAACTGCTTTTCCCTTTCCCATTTGTTCACGCCTTAGAATTAATGGTTTCCTGATTTTATAAGGCTTGCCTGTTTTTAATGCTTTAGGTAATTTTGTTCATTGCTTAAAAAAAGGCTAACTGCGCGCTTGCTCGTTTCCTGAAAGCCTGGAAAAAACTGCCTGGATTCTTGCAGTCCCTTTCCCTGGCCTGCCTCTCCTGAAATCAGCCTCCACTTGCAGAATCTCACTGCCCAATGCCTGGATTTCCTCTGTCGATTCCATGTTTTCCAAAAGCGTGCCTAGCTGCTTGAATTGCCTGATGTTTTTTTCGCCAAGAAATCCCTCGTACCTCATTGACATTTCGTCAATTTTGCCGGAAACATTCTTTTTCAGGCGATCCAAGCTTTTGGCTTCTGCTTTTAGCATTCTTTTTTGCTTTCTTTGGCTCATTTTTTCCCCGGCATTTTCCGCGGGCTCTGCAACTTTCTTTGCAGCAGCAATTGCTTTTTCGCTAGTATCCCTTATCCTGCCTGCAGTTTTTTCCGCAATCCTGCCTTTCATTCCTTTAATCCTTCCTTTTACCAATTCCCTGCCTGCCTGAGTTTTCCTGCGCGCCAAGTCAATTGCTTTCTGTGCTGCAATTCCCGTCTTTTTCCCCAAGCTTGCAAGCCTGCCTGTTGCAGTCACGGCAATCCTTCCGCCCCTTTCCCTGATGTCTTGCCTTTTTGCAAATGCAATTCCCGCTTTTGCAGCCCTTCCTGCAGCCGAAGCCGCAGCCTTTGCAGTAATTCTTAATCCATTCCCAGCAGCTTTTGCTCCGCGCAGCGCGATTCTTGCAACAGCCCTTCTTGCCACTATCCTGCTTTGATTCCTTGTTTGGTTTGTATTCCTTAGGGCAGGCCTTGCTGCTGCAGCATTCTGTCCTGTTGCAGCCTGTGCAATCCTTAGCGAATGCTCTTTCTCCAGTGCAGCCTGCAATGCAGGCGCGTTCGCAATCCTTTCATTGGCTTTTTCCACTTTCCTTTCGGCAAACTTTACTCTCCTATCCTTGAAAAAAACAGTCCTTCTTTGCTGTGCAAGGCTTCTTTCAGCCCTTGCCTTTTCATATTCCAGCCTTGCCTGCAGTGTTGTCTTTTTCCTTCCCAGCCCTTTAGGGTCTGTTTGAAGCCTTGAAGCTTCTCCTTCCTTTGCAAAGTAAGCTTTTGCCTTTCCAGCCTCTGCTTCAAGCCCTGCATGAACTTGCCTTATTCCTTCAGTCCTTGCAGTCCTTGCGGAAAGCCTTGAGTTCCAAAAATTTTCCCTCTGTTTCCTGAAAGCAAAGCCCATCCTTGCCTGCGCGAGCTTTCTTTCAGCAACTGCCTGCTTGAGCTCCGCGCGCTCCAGCCTTGCCTTTGTTTTTGCAGCTTTTTTCTCAATTGCGCCAACAACGCGCCTTTCCTTGCCTGCAGCTTTCGCTGCCTTTTGCTGTGGAGTTTTGAAAAAAGCTGGACTTCTTGCAGGCATGATGAGAGAATACTGTTTTGGGGTTTTTTATCCTTTGCCTTGGCTTTTATTCGCTCTTGTCAAAGGCCCAGGTTGCAATCAAGAGGCACACTACAGTGAAGGCAAGCAATACTGCAATGTCCAATGCAAAAGGCAAATGGCCATTGCCGAGGCTTATGTATCTCATTGCGTCAATGCTGTATGTTATTGGATTGGCGTAAGAGACTGCCTGAATGAACCAAGGCGCCTTGTCCAATGGAAAAAAAGCCCCTGACAATAGGAAGAAAGGAAACACTATGAAGTTTCCCATCAATTGAAAGCTTTGAGTGTCCTTCATGTTTGCCGCAATCGCAAGCCCAAGGCAAGTCAGGCCAAGCGATGAAAGTACCACTATGAGAATCAATGCAGGAACCTGCACTATCCAGTTGCTCAGCGAAAATCCCAGAAGGAAGCTTATTCCAAGGACTATCATTCCGCCAAGAGTCGCGTAAAGGGAAAGCCCTAGCGCCTTTCCAAGGATTGCAGTCCTTCTTTTTATTGGCGCGACCAAAAGCTCCTTCAGGAAGCCGAACTGCCTGTCTGTAATCAGCGTTGAGGCCCCGAAAAAGCTAGGGAATAGAATGTTGATTCCGAGAATTCCTGGAACGAGGAAAGTGAAGTATGACACTCCTCCAATTGAGAGAATTGGCGAAAGCCCGAATCCCAATGCAACAAGCCACAAGAGCGAGTTCACGAAAAGCCCAAGAATTCGTGCCTTGATTTTTGTGAGAATCAAGACCTCGCGGTATGCAAGAGTGAAAATGTCCGCAATCATTCTTTCACCTTGAATTCAATCCTGCCTTTGCCGCCTTGAATCTTGCGGCAAACTGCTCTCCCTCGTCCAATTCAGCTTCTCTTATTGTGTGCCCTGTGAAATGCAGGAAAACATCCTCTAGCGAGGGCTTTTGCACAGTGATGCTTTCAATCTTCACCTTGTTCTTCCTTGCAAACTCCACGACTTTCGCAATTTTCCTTTCAGCATTCTCCAATGTGAGAAATACTTTTCCGTCATGCTCTTTCACTGACTTCACGAATTTAGGGCTCTTTTGCAGGAAAGGCCTCTGGTTCTGGGTTTCAATGGTTATTACGTCTCCCTTGAGGTTTGACTTGAGCTCTGCCCCAGTCCCCAATGCAATTATTTTTCCCCTGTCCATTATTGCAATCCTTCCGCACAATTCGTCAGCCTCGTCCATGTAATGCGTTGTGAGAATTATTGTCATTCCGCGAGAATTCAATTCGCGGATTTTTTCCCAAACCTTCCTTCTGGTTTGCGGGTCAAGGCCCAAAGTCGGCTCGTCAAGGAAAAGCACTTTCGGCTCGTGCATCAATGCGCGCACTATCTCCAGCCTTCTTTTCATTCCGCCGGAATATTTTTTCACTTCCCTGTCCGCAAATTCCGAAAGCCCCGCAAGCTCGAGGGCTTCATTGATTTTCCTTCCAGTGTCCTTTTCAGGCACGTGGAACATTCTTGCGTGAAACCACAGGTTTTCCCTTGCGGTTAGGTCAATGTCCAGCGAGTTTTCCTGAAACACCATTCCAATGCTTTTCCTCACTTCATCAGGCCTTTGCGAAACCTCAAAGCCGTTCACTGTAGCGTTGCCCGAGCTCTTGTGCATGGTTGTTGAAAGCATTGAGAGCAAAGTGGTCTTTCCAGCGCCGTTAGGCCCCAAGAGGCCGAAAATCTCGCCTTCATTCACGCAAAGGTCGACTTCTTTTACTGCCTCAAAGTTGCCGAATTTTTTTGAAAGCCTTTCAACAGAGATTGTGCACTTTCTTGCAGCCATACTAAAGAAAGCGTTTGCGCGCCTTTTAACACTATTGGGGCTTTTACGGTTGCGCAATTGCTTCTTTTCTCCCGCAAAGCCCACAAAGTTTTTAAGCCCTGAAAGCCCTATTAATTTCGGGAATGCCATGAAAGCAAGGAAAAAGGCTTCAGGAAAGCCTGTCAGGAAAAGGGCAGTTTCTGCCAAAGGGCCTGAAGAGCATTACCTGCGCGTAAAATTCGGGCTCTTGAAGGACAACAGGCCTGAAATCTACGCTTTCTTCTACTCTTACCTTCCAAAAATCCTGCAAAAGCTCGGCGAGAAAAAGGCAGGACTTAAGATTGAAAGGCTCGAGCCATTGGATGAAAAGCACGTCAATCTCCCATACCACTCTCGAGACAAAATAATGCATGCGCTGGCGAAGTTCACTCTCGCCCACAGCCTTCACAGGCAGCACAACATTCTGATAGCAGCCCTTCCAGTTGCAAGGCTTGCGCGCACTCTTGAAGATTACAACATTCTGTTTGATTTGTTCTTCACTGACGTTGAAGTGCACTGCAAGGATTTCAAGGTCGAAATGATGGATGGCTTTTACAACACTCTCCTGTTGGTGGGAAAAAAGCCAGCCTTGGAAAAAATCAAGTCCTTGCTTGAGGCAATGCTTGAGAAAAAGGCGGAATTCAAGTGGGTAGACCATTCAAGAAAGCAGGGTGGTTAGCTGGCATTTAACGGAAACTCAAAAACCCGTTTGATGCACAGGCTCGCGCTTGAAGAAATAAAAAAATCCTATTCTGATTCTCCAACATGCCTTGTAAGGCCAGAGCAGACTGTAATTCTTGAGCCCTGCAGGAAGAACGGCTGCGAAAGAAAGGGCAGCTTTGATTTTTTGCTTGAGACAGCAAACCACGAGACAGTCGGCTTTGAGGTCTTGACAAGGCCTTCAAAGGGAAAGCTTTCAAGAAAGCTGTCTTACGCGAAGGAAGTCCAAAAGTTTGTTTTCGTGATTCCTGAAGGCTTCATGCAGCCTTACAGAAGGAAGGCAAAGAGGCCTTTTGAAAGGATTGAAATTGGGAAAAAGTTTCCGAAGCAGTTTGCGTCCGAAAGCCTTCACGCGTGGCTCTTGGACTTGAAAGAAAAAAGGTTTGCTGAAAAGGCAGAGTTCAGCAAGCTCTTCAATGTTGAAAAATGAGCATTTGAAAGATTCAGCGAATCATCCTGCCTTTAGGAATCTCCAGGTCCATTGGCATTCCATCCTGCGCCTGGTTGCGCTTGTTGAAAATTCTCTTGTACTCCTGCCATCCTTCGAGCCCTGATTTTCCCTTAAGCACTTTAACTATTGTGTGCCTGAAAAGATTCTGGCTTAAAGGCGAGATTTCAGTGATTACAAAGTCTCCTTGCTTCAGCTTGCCTGAAAGCTGCATTGCGACGCCGCAAGTGAGCAATACCTCGTCCCACATTTCAACCAATGCCTGCACTGTCTTGTCAGCGCTTTCAACTTCCTTGTCTTCTGGATTGAAGACTTTCAAAACCTTGCCGAACTGGAACAAAAGAACCACCCTTTACTGCTTAAACGCACAAAAGCGTTAAATAGCTTAATGGCAGGAATTCTTTAGGTAAATTATGGTAAATGCATTATTTTTTGATCTTTCAGACACTTTGCAGGATTTTGACTGGCAAGTCCAGTGGAGGCTGTTCATTCCAATTGTGGAAAAAGAGCTCAAGCTGAAAATCGAGCCCGAAAGCTTCAGGCAAAAATATCAGCAGTGCTATGAGTCCTACCGTTTGGGCTGGCTTTCAAATGACACTGAATTTTTTGAGCTGCTTTTCAGGCAGTTGGGCTTCAATGCCTCGAAAAAGCAGGTTTCAAGGATTGCAAAAAAGCATTTGCAAATCCGTGCCAAGTTCACTAAACTTCCGAAAGACTACAAGAAAACCCTGAAAGAGCTGCGGAAGAGTTTCAAGCTTGCGGTAGTGAGCTCTGGAGTCGCGCCTTGGGGCTATTATGACTTCAAGAGCATTTTCGGCTTTGACTTCAAGAAAGATTTTGACGCTGTGTTCTTCAGCTCCGAGAAAGGCTTTTTGAAAGAGTCCGGTGAATTATTCAAGCTAGCATTGAAAAAATTCAGTCTCAAGCCTTCACAGGCAGCGTTTGTCGGAAACAGCTATTGCGATGACGCTCTTTTGGCAAAAAGCTTTGGCTTGAAGGCAGTCTTTTTGAACAGGAAACGCGAGCCCAAGGGAAAGGCAGACCTTGAAATAAAAGAATTGCGCGGGCTGCTCGAAATAAAGGAAAAGCTGAAAAGCCTCTGATCAGAGGCCAATCTGCCTGTTCAATTCCTTTATTGCCTTGACTGCGGCGCCTGCAAAGTCTGTCGTGCCTGCCTTTTCGAAAGCGTAGTTTATTTCGCTCGAGCTGTTGATTCTCTGCAATGCAAGCTCGCTTCCAGAATCCTTCAGGATTTTCACGACTTCTTCAGCGCTTCCGCCCTGGCTTCCCACTCCAGGAATCAATAACGGAACTTTCTTTGCTGCAAAGAATTCCGCAAGCTGCTGGAGTTCTGCAGTTGAAGTCGCTCCGACTACTGCCCCTACGCCTCCATTGGCTTTCGCGCCCCATTCAACAATTTTTTCCGCGGTTTTAAGGAACAATGGCTTTCCTTCAACCATCAAATTCTGCAAGTCAACAGCGCCAGCATTTGAGGTCCTGTCCAGAATGTAGACTCCTTTTCCTTTCTCCTCGCAGTATTTTATGAAAGGCCCGACAGAATCAGAGCCCATGTAAGGCGCTATTGTCGCGCAGTCTGCTCCCCAAAAGTCGAACAATTCCTTTGCATATGCTGCTGAAGTTTTTCCAATGTCTCCCCTCTTTCCGTCAAGGATTAATGGAATTCCTGCAGATTTTGTCTTTTCGCAGACTGTTTTCAATGCCCGCAATCCTTCAAAGCCATGCTGTGCGTAAAACGCATAGTTTGGCTTTATTGCAGCCGGCAGAGTTCCTTCAGAAACGCAGGCGTCAATTATTTCAGAATAAAATCCTGAAATTGATTCCTCAATGCTTCCCTTTTTCACTGCCTGTATTTTTTCAAGCACTGGATCAGCGCCCATGCAGACAATGCTCTTGCCTTTTCCAGAGCTTTCCCTTAATAATTCGGCGTAGTTCATTATTTTCCCGCCTGCCATTTTTCAGGATTCTTGAAATATGCCCTCAGGTCCTTGAACTGCTCTTCGCTGATTTTGCTGCTTGACTTGAGGCCTTTCAAAAGCTGGCTCACTGTAAGGACAGAGTGCAATGTGTATCCCTTGTCCGCAAGCTCTTTTGTCCCGCCCTGCTCGCGGTCAATCAATACTGTAATGTCCTGAACCTTAAGCCCTGCCTGCTCCAAAGGAGCTATTGCCTCAAACTTGCTTGCGCCAGTGGTTATCAAATCGTCAATCACAAGAATTTTCTCGCCTGCAGAAAAGACTCCTTCAATTGCCTTTGCAGTCCCGTAATCCTTTGCTTCCTTTCTTGGATAGATCATTGGCTTTCCCGACTGGAGGGAAAATGCTGTCGCAATTGCTATTGCAGCGTAAGGGATTCCTGCAACCTTGTCGTACTGCAGCTCTTTGGAAATTTTCACGAGCTCTTTGGCGACTTTTTTCAAGGTGTTTGGATAGCTTACCAAAACCCTCAAGTCAATGTATATCGGGCTTTTCAATCCGGATTTCAGCGTGAACATTCCGAATTTCACTGCCCCGATGTCGAACAATTCATTGCACAATTCTTTCTTTCCCATCAGACTCCCTCCGTTCTTTTGCCTTTTATTATCGCAAATTCGACTTTTCCATTGAGCTCAAGCCCGTTGAAAGGGCTCCACTTGCATTTTGTCCTCAAATTCTCGTTCTTTATCACAGTGGTCTTGTTCAAGTCCACAACTGTCAAGTCTGCGTCAAAGCCTTCCATTATTTTTCCCTTGCCTTCAAGCCCGAAAATTCTTGCAGGGTTTTCAGAGCAAAGCTCTGCAATTTTTTCCAGGGAAATCCTTTCTTCAGTGTGCGCGTGCAGCAAGAGCGGCAGCATTGTCTCAATTCCCGGCACTCCGCTCGGCGCTTTTGAATATTCTTGCTCTTTTTCCTGCATTGTGTGAGGCGCATGGTCTGTTCCAATGCAGTCCACAATTCCTTCATTGATTGCAGTCCACAATGCGTCCAAATCCTGCTCGCTCCTCAATGGAGGATTCATTTTCCCCAAATTTCCCAAGAATTCAACGTCATTCTCCGTCAGGAACAGGTGGTGCGGAGTGACTTCGCAAGTCACTGGCATTCCTGCCTTCTTTGCCTCTTGAATGAGCCCTATTCCTTCCTTTGTGGAAACGTGCATGAAGTGCAATTTGTTCCCAATGCGGGCCTGAATCTGCAATGCCTTTTCAATGGCCTTCCATTCCACCTCGTTGTTCCTTATTGTGTTGTGGAAGCGCGCGTGGTCTGCGTTCGGGAATTTTGCAAGATTTTCCTTCATTAATTTCTCGTCCTCTGCATGCACTGTAACAACGAGCGAACGCTTTTTTGCGGTTTCAAAAATCTTTTCCAAGACTTCAGTGTCTTCAACCAGCAGGCTTCCAGTGCTTGAGCCCATGAAAACCTTTATTGACGCAATTCCCTCAATTTTTTCCAGTTCTTCAAGATTGTCGTTTGCTGCGCCAAAATGGAAGTAAAAGTTCACCAGCGCGTCCTTTTCAACAATTTTCCTTTTCTCGTCAAGGAGGGCGCGCGTTGTGAGCGACGGATTAGTGTTAGGCATGTCTATCACAGTGCAGACTCCTCCCGCAATTGCAGCATGGCTTGCTGTCTTCCAGTCTTCCTTGTGCTCTGCCCCCGGAATCCTGAAATGCACGTGCTCGTCAATCAATCCTGGAAGCATGACTTTTCCCTCGCAGTTTATTTCCTTGAAGGCGCGGATTCTTTCTTCGGAAATTTCTGCAATCTTTCCGTCCTGAATGCCAATGTTTGCCTTGCGGACTTCGCCATTGATTACTGCAGCTCCATTGTTCAAAGCAAGCTCGAGCATTATTTCTGCCTCCAAGCATAGTATTCCTTCAATTCGACTTTCTCGCCGCTTTTCAATCTTGCGAACTTTCCGAACTCGGAAAGCTTCCTGATTTGCGCTGAATTGAACACAGGCCCGTCCTTGCAGACTAGCTGGTTGTCAATCACGCATTGCGCGCAAACGCCCAAGCCGCATTTCATGAATCTTTCAAGGCTGAGCTGGCATTCCACTTTGCTGGCTTCGCATGCTTCAAAGACTTTCAAGAGCATTATTTCAGGCCCGCATGCAAGCACTGTGTCAAACTCTTTCTTCTGCAAAAGCTCTTCCAATGCTTCTGTCACAAAGCCTTTCCTTCCCTTGCTTCCATCATCAGTGCATTCAACAAGCTCCCCGAATCCAGTGAAGCTTTCCTGCGAGAAAAGCTCGCTTTCATTCTTCGCGCCAGTTATTGAAACAAATTCTATTCCCTTTTCCTTTAATGCTTTGGGCAATGGCGCGACAGCGGCTGTCCCGCATCCTCCGCCAATCACTATTGCCTTTTTCACTTTTTCAAGATTGAATCCTTTTCCGAAAGGCCCGCGGATTCCAATGAAGTCTCCTTCCTTCAGTTCAAAGCATTTTTCAGTGAACTTTCCCTTCTTTTGAATGCTGACTTTCACCTGCTTCCCAAACTGCGAGACACTGAAAGGCTTTTCGTCAACTCCTGGAAGCCAGAGCATTGCAAACTGCCCCGGATTTCCGTTGATTTCTTTTTCAAGAGTGAAAGTCTTCACTGTGGGAGTTTCCTGCACTATTGAGGAAATTCTCGCAAGCTCTGGAGCCTTAATCATGCGCTATTCCCCGCAATTTTTCAATGCTTGAGAAACCGTTCAGCTGCATCCATTCCTCAATTTCGCGGTTTATTTGCGAGAATGCCTCGATTCCCCTGTAGTGAATTGCTGTCCCGACTCCCACGGCGCTTGCGCCTGCCTGTATTATTTCAACAGCGTCCCTTCCGTTTGTTATTCCGCCCAATCCAAGGATTGGAATTTTTACGCTTTCAAAAAGCTGGAAAACGCACCTTACCGCGATTGGCTTTATTGCAGGCCCTGAAAGCCCGCCAGTCTTATAGTGCAGGACTGGCTTGTGCGCTTCAATGTTGATTACCATTCCAGGCCCGAGAGTGTTTATTGCGCAAAGCGCGTCAGCTCCTGCCTCTTCGCACGCTTTTCCGATTTCCGCAATGTTCAATGCCTGCGGAGTCAGCTTTGGCATTACTGGAATTTTTCCAGCAACATTTTTCACTGCGCTCACGACTTCAAAGCTTGCTTCCCTGCTCGTGCCAAAAATCACGCCATGCTCTTTGCTGTTCGGGCATGAAATGTTCAATTCAATCATTGCGGGCTTTTTTTGCGCGACAAACTCTGCGACTTGAACGAACTCTTGGACATTTGCCCCAAAAATGCTTGCAATGACTGGAACCTTGCAGTCCTGCAGTTCGCGCCATTCCTCTTCCATGTTCTTGAAGCCTGGAGTCGGAAGCCCGACCGCGTTTATGAGGCCTGTCTCTAGCTCGACAATGATTGGGTTGTTGTGCCCGTCGCGCTTTTCAGGCCCTATGCTTTTAGTGGTTACAGCGCCTGCTCCGCACTCTGCAGCCCTTTTCAGTATTCCAGAGTTCACTCCAAGAAAGCCTGAAGCCAGCACAGTCGGCCTTTCCAATGAAACAGAAGCAAGCCTTGTCTTAAGTTCAACTCCCAAAAAAAACCCTCTCAGAGCTATTCCCTGAAAGTTAAAGTTTAAAACAATGCGTTTTTTCCAGACTGCCTTTAATATTGCCTTCAAATTGCTGGATTAAATTTTGCATAATTGTCAATTATTGCTCGAAAGCCCTGAAAGATCAGGCTGTTTTTTCCTTTAATATTTTTATTATTTTTTCCACAAGCTTTTTTGGCTCTTTCTCAAAAACCATTGTCGCATTGGTTTTTTTGCCGCATTTCTTTTCAATGTCTTGAATCATGTCGGAAATTCCGCCGCTTCCCTCCAAAACTCCAATTATCTTTCCTTCATCGTATGCGATGGTGAATTCATTCAAGGTTCCAATGGAGCCGCAGACTGTTATGATTGCGTCAGAGGCCCGAATGTTAACAACGTTCCTTCCTTTGAAGCCAAAGCCAGTGAACACAATGACATCCAAATTTTCATCATCCAGCTTGTAATGCTCTTTGTGCTCTTTCAAATTAGACGCTGGTGAAACCCCGACAACGAATCCGCCCTTGCTTTTTGCCCCTTTGGCTGCTTCCCCAGGCAGGCCAGGGCAAGCACCATTTACCAAAATGCAGTCATTTTCTGCAATGGCCTGCCCTATTTCAAATGCAAGCCCCGCGGCTTTTTCGCTCGCGCTGGAATTTCCCCCGCTGCCCATTACGCCAATAGTGAATTTTCTCATTCTAATTCCACTCCATATTGAAACGGGCCC
>Ga0247841_10007053_pt1 | contig 16897 bp, 19 predicted proteins | sample LaCruzMarch2015__2_FD_192410 | JGI IMG/M metagenome (GOLD analysis project Ga0247841, IMG submission 192410) | Freshwater microbial communities from meromictic Lake La Cruz, Castile-La Mancha, Spain - LaCruzMarch2015_18m | ecosystem: Environmental > Aquatic > Freshwater > Lake | place: Spain... | reverse complement strand
GCTCCTGCTTGACATATGCTTAATAATTACAATATCTTATATGATACAAGGAGGCTCCTGTCAACAAATTATTTGCTGTTATTCGTGTTTTATCAAAATGTTATGCCGTTCAAGCGGGATTAAGGTTGAAACAATCCTCAAAAGAGAAACTTTCCGGATAGAAAGAATCGTATCCCATGGTCATTGCTCGCCCGAAGGCTTCTGGTATGATCAAGATGAACATGAATGGGTTATTCTTCTTAAAGGAAGTGCCGTTATTCGTTTTGAAGATCAAGCTGAAAACATCACGATGAGTCCTGGAGAGTACATCCATATTGAAAAACACCAAAGGCATAGAGTTGTATGGACAGATCCTGAGCAGGACACCATCTGGCTTGCTGTCCATTATCAGTAAAGGAGGGAAAGGCATCATGACTGTTTCAGAATGGCTGGATAGCAAAGAAGCCGGGGGTGTCGATATTTCGCATATTGTCCTGCCTGATGACCTGGCTAATGATCAAGATCCCGACGAAACCATCTTTTACAAGGAAATCAGGGAATGTAGTATTCTCTGCCCCGACGACCATCCTTTCTCTACCGTAGAACAATTTGGAAACTGGTATTATTGCAGAGGCCGAGACAAAGAAAATGGTCCTCATACGACACTGCCACGGTGGTGGATGTTTACAAAGGATAAGGACTTGGCAATTAAAACGGCTGAGTAACACATAGGAAAAAGCGGAAAGCTTACTGGCATGGCTTCTGAAGGTCACAAGCCAGTTTTCGGGATCAGTAAAGATGTATCTTTAATCCAGAATTGCTTTAAGGAGTTTGGGAAATGAAATATTATATCATCCTGCTTCATGACGGTTCATTAAAGATTTTTAAGGATAAACAAGACAAAGCACATCTGTCCCAGGGGGCACGACTGTTTGTCTGCTCCAGCAATGTCTCGGTGCAAGATTTATATGTCTGGGCCTCCAATGATTTTAAAGGTTTAAATACCATACAGGAACTGGAAAATTGATGCATAATCGCTCTCTTGTCACATAAAAAGGATTAAAAAAATGACAGATCTGGCAGAGGATGGCCAAAAACAAAAGCGGATTGAAATGATCCGGCAGGCCTTAAAGGAAAAGGCGCCCAAGATGTATGGGGAACTGGACTCTTCGGGCCAACTTCAAATTTTTCTGGAAGGTCATGACGCGGAAATGATGGACAGTTACAATAAGGCTAAGGCCAGAGCATTGGAAGAAACAGTGGATAAATTTCTGAACTTCGCCGATGCCTCCTATAATGAGTCGACCTCACCGATGGGATAAAAGAAGGAAAGCATAACCTACCCCAGCTCAAAACTTGTCACTCCAAATATTTTCTCCACAGGAAGAGAAGGGGCAGCGCCGGAATACATGCGGGCGGTTTCAAAGGCCATCTGCATATTATGCCTTTTAACCAATGATACAGCACCGGGATTCGGTTCGGGTATATCGAGGAAATACTCTTCTCCAGGAACTTTGCCGATAAGAGCCAGGAATAAGTTGTCAGCGATTTCTTCATAATCGGCGAACAATGGCCCGATTTTGTAACCCTGTCGGCACTTCCTTATCACTCCGTATCCTGAAAGCTGACCATCCTTAACATAACCTAAGGCCGTCCCTTCTGGTTGATTGATCCAGCAATTCAGAAAAGCGGAACGTTCAGAGGGGAACATACCCCGGTCATAAGCCAATAATTGGTCGAAAGGTATTTGATCCAAATCAAGTATTTCCGGGGGACTTGCCTCTCCATAAAATGCAATTCCTCGGTAGCGAACATTACGGTAAGCTAGGCGGAAGCCATATTTTTTATAGGTCTCTTGCTGAGCTACGACCGCATCATTACCAACGGTACGATTGCCCATGTAAGCTGAAGCTCTCTGGATTAGATGATGTCCGATTCCCTGGCTTCGCAATCCCGGCTTCACAATATAAAACCCTGCGAAACCAAAGTGATCATCATAGGCTACCGCCGACAGGCACCCCACTGATTTTCCGTTCAGCTCAGCAAGGAAAAATCCGTTTGGATCTGCTGCATAAAAACACTCGGCATCATGCATGCCTGGATTCCAACCTTCCTGTGCGGCCCATTCAATGGCCAGAGAACACTCTTCCCGAGTCATATTGCGAACAATTATTTCATCCATTTATATTCACCTCTACGGCAGTAAAAGATTGTTCACTTCCAAGAATTTTCTACATCATACACCCTTAAACGGCCGGTTCGTTCCTTGGTCAAATCGGTCATACAATTACTGTAGGCCAAGCCATACATAGATCCACCTTCATAGATGGACGCTTCGGCATTGCAACAGAGGTCACGATATTTTATCCAAGCAAGTTGTGCTTTTTTCAGTCTTTCTTTACCGGCACTGTCGCAAGTTGCGGTCGCCAACTTATAGATCCTGTTCATCTCCACATCAGCCTGTTTGTATTTCGTCCCGGATTCATTTTTTAGCTCAATCATGGTCTGGGTGTAACCAAAAGAGCTAAATATAACTATAGTTGCGACAATAAATAATGCTGAACACGTTTTCATGATCCTGTCCTCCTGATTTTTCTTTAGCGGATATTCATATCAGAGAAAGACCAATAATCCAAACCAGAGATTCTTCAAGTGATCTAAATATTTGCTTCAAGAAACATCTCCTGGCAAATCATCCCAAACATTTTCCTTGATTGATTAGAACGACCGTTCTATAATGTCCATGATTATTTTCTAAGGACATATCATGGACGATAATATATTCAGCCTCCATTCATGGCCACAAGCCATTCTGCACATTGACGGTGATGCCTTCTTTACATCCTGTGAGGAGGTGCTCCATCCAGAATTAAAGGGCAAACCGATCATTACAGGAGCAGAACGAGGAATTGTAGCCTGTGCTTCATACGCTGCAAAGAAAATCGGCATTAAACGCGGGGTCTCCCTGAGAGATGCTAAAATCATTTGTCCTGGACTTGTTGTGATCCCCTCAGATTACGAGACCTACAGCCTCTTTTCTCGCCGGATGTTTATGATCATGCGCCGCTTCACTCCCCAGGTGGAAGAATATTCAATCGATGAAGCTTTTGCCGACATCACAGGCTTAAGACGTCCATTAAGATCCTCCTATGAGAATATTGCTCGAAAAATAAAGAACGAAATACAAAGAGAAATCGGCTTCACTGTCTCTGTCGGCTTAAGCCTGACAAAAGTCCTGGCAAAGGTCGGTTCTAAATATCAGAAGCCCGATGGATTGACCGTCATTCCCGGCCGATCTATTACAAATTTTCTCAAAGACCTTCCGGTAGATAAGGTTTGGGGTATCGGTTCTGCTACAACAGCTCATCTCAATAAAATGGGGATCAAAACTGCCCTTGAATTTGCCCGTATGCCGGAGCGATTAATTAAGACGAGTTTCACGAAACCAACTATCGAAATCTGGCAGGAGCTGCGGGGTCAATCTGTCTGTCCGGTTACATCAGAAGAAAAGAGCACTTACGCCTCCATCAGCAAAACGAAAACATTTGCTCCTTTAACGTCTGACGCAGATTATCTGTTTGCGCAACTTTTGAGGAACCTTGAATCGGCGTGTATCAAGGCGAGACGTTACAAACTGGCGCCACGAAGGATTGCGCTTTTTCTGAAGACAAATAATTTCTTGTATAGCGGCTGTGAGGTACGACTGAATCGGCCCTCCGCATATCCGATGGATTTATCTGACCTGGTAAGGGATGCCTTTGATGGTCTTTACCGGAAGGGGATATCATACAGAGCAACGGGAATAGTCCTTATGGAGATGTGCTCTGATTTGCCTGTCCAGTATTCACTATTTAACGATGCCGTGGGAGTTGATAAGGTTATGAGCCTTTATGAAGCCATGGATGAAATCAGTCAACGCTTCGGTAAACATGCCCTTCATCTTGGCGGATCTCATGTAATAGAGGTTTTGGGAAAAGGTAAAAGGGGCAAATCAACGGTTAGAGAAAACACTCATTTCTTTGGGGAGACAAAGCGGCAACATCTGGGGCTGCCCATACTGCATGTGAAAGTATAGGTTACAGTTTCAGGGGAGTGATAATGACAGAGGGTATCTTCTATATGAGAATTATTGTTTGAGAGGGTTTAAGGCAATAAAAAAGGCCCCTCATGGGCAGGAGCCTTTTTTATTAGAGCTGTTGATGAGAGATTCTTACTTCTTGTCAGCAGGGGCCGCAGAATTTCTGAAGGTTTCATGCCGGTCTTTTTCCTTAAGCTCTTTGCTCATAAGTTTTTTTGACTCCCTCAGCATCACAACAATAGTTCTAAGGTATGCTCTGATACAAACTTTCCCCAATGATTATCTCTTTTCTCGGTTACTAAACGAAATCCTTCTTTCTCGTATAATTGGTGAGCAGCATCAAGCCCAGCGAATGTCGTCAGATATATTCTCTTGAAACTGGCGCGTTTGCAAAAATCGATAGCCTCACGCATCAGCAGTTTCCCTAATCCTTGTCCTTGAGATTCTGGTGCAACGATAAGCCAGCGCAGTCTTGCCCCAACCGTATCGGCATCACGCCCGCTTATGGCAATAGAGCCGACGATCTGGTCATCAATTCTGGCAATCCATAGCCCATCATTTGCGGGATTGAAGTGATTTAGAAAATCTGCAAGTTCAATGGCCACTTTGGATTCGAAAAAGAGATCAAAGTTCCAATGCTGATGGTAATACTTACCATGCAGCTCAGTTATCCTGCCAAGAAGACCTGGGATATATTCAGAAATTTTTACAATCATTAATGATGCTCTACGGTTTCTTCTTTACATCCCGACCAATAGAAAATGCGTTTCCCAGAAATGTGCCTAAGCCAAAATATTTATTGGCTTCCGGAGTGTATAAAATGGGCTTAACTTTTTCAATATCCAGCTGTCCATTCTGATCAAGAACCCCTTTATCGGCCTTGATATCCAGAATTTCTCCGATGAACTGCGTATGTAATCCAAGTTCAATCTTTTGAATCAGTTTGCATTCCAAAACAAAAGGGAATTCTTTGTCATATGTGCCAATAACCAGGACAGGTGTGGGGTATAAAATCGTTTTAGCGCCCAGTGACTATTTCATTATAACCTCCTCGTTAGATAAGTAATGCCCTTTCAATTTCATGCCGGACAGATCCTTCGGATTGGGGCAGAAAGCCATTTAGTGCTTTCTCTGCTTTTGATCCACCGATACGACCTAATGCCCATGCAATCATTCCCATGACCCTTTCATCATCATTATTGTGGAAAGCCGTGACCAAGGTAGAAATATATTTGTCATCCAAGGTATTTCCCATAGCCCTAGACACATTCATCTTCCATCGCCACAAATCCTTATCCGATCCATAGAACATATGGGGCCAGATTTTGGTGTTAAAATAATCCTTGTCCATGAGCAGAAGATTTTTGAGTTTGAAATCCTTTGCCATGGCTGCCACTTTTTTATTCAGCGGCAGCTTCTTTGCAAGCCAGGGGGCATTCCTCGAACAAACATTCTGACAGCGATCACAGCCATAGACCCACAATCCCATTGGTGCTCGCAGCTCCAATGGCGTGATTTGCTTTTCCAGATAGGTAAGATATGAAATGCATCTGCGGGGATCAATTTTTCTTGGACCCTTCAAGGCTCCTGTGGGACAGGCAGTAATGCATACATTCTTGCACCAATCCGGACATCCCACTTCAAGTGTGGGTTCATCAGGGGGAAAGTCACAATCAATTACCACGGCAAGAGGCAACACCCATGAGCCTTTATGGGCCATTTTTCTGGAATAAAAGAGACAGTTCTTGCCGAATGTTCCCAAGCCTGCACGGGCAGCGGCCAGCCGGTGGGGGAGATGAAATGGAACCTTTGAGGCAATACCGTTATCGCGAAGGAAGGAACGAAAAGCTTTGATTCTCACTGTCAGGCGATCCTGCAAAATACGGTCGTCATCCATATAGCAGCGCCCGAAATGATTCTCCATGGACGTTGGGAAAGCTTCGTTGAAGTATCCTTCTACTAGGACGATGATGGTTTTGGCATTGGGTAGAATTGTTCCGGGATCTGTACCGGAGATAAGGTCAAGGCCTAATTTGAAGACCCACTCATATTCGTCATGTCTCTCGATCAGAAGCGCTTTTTGAGACTCAAAGGGCTCAGCCGTTGTGAAACCTATATCTCCGAAACCACATTGAATTGCCTTTTCAACAATATCCGCCTTGGTAATCATATAAGTAACCCCTTATTCAGCATAATGTAGGATTTAAGATCTCTCTGGTCTATCTATAACGGCAAAGAGACATTTGCAACCTTTTCCAGATTGCCGACCCTGACCCCAACCAACCGGACCTGCTTGCCCTTAAGATCAACCCTTTTTAAGCAGGAGAAGGCAAATCGCCTTATTTCTTCTTCTTTTTTTACAGTCTCATGGGAGGAAGAAGCCCTGACAATCGTCTGCCAGTCTTTAACATCTATCTGAAAAGGTGTCTCCCTGCTGAATGACTTCGGTTCCCAATGGGTGACAAGGGGACTCTCATCGATACCTCTTGCCGCCTTATAAAGATATTGACCATACGAAGGACCAAAACGCTGGATAAGGCTTTCCACAGACAATAAGGCCAAATGTCCGATGGTCTCGATTTTCATCGCCTTCAAATGCTCTTCCGTCTTTGGCCCTATTCAATATAATTTCCTTATAGGCATCGGCCAGAGCTTTTTTTCGATGTAATAACCGGTAAAAATAGGAAAACGGCTAGGAAAAACTTGCACTATTTTTTCACTATAAAAAAGAAGAGAGTTTAGAGAAAAGTCTCTAAACGCCTTATTCTATTGGTACCCCCGGCGCGATTTGAACGCGCGACACCCGGATTAGGAATCCGGTGCTCTATCCAACTGAGCTACGGGGGCAAGAGGTTTTCCTGATGAGGTTCGACGGATTAGCATGGTTTTCCGGAGCTGTCAACTTTCTTCAATTAAAAGGCCCCCTCCGGAAATGGATCCGAAAGGGGCTTTTTTTCTGTTGGCGACAGAATAATAATGCTGTTAAAGGAATCTGTCCATGTCAAAGGGCGTGCCCATTGTTTTGTTTCTTCGCTATGAACTTAGACGCCTTCTGCTGTCGTATCGACGGCATACTGTTTCATGGCCTCCAGATATTTGGCATATTCGGCTTTGGTAAGGAATTTCTTGTTTCTTTCAAGATTTTTCTTCATAGCTTCCTATACTCTTTTGTCTTTTTATTCCCTGAGTTCGATGGTAATATAAAGACAAAGCTGTCCCCCTTCAATCGGGAAGAGTCTGAATATGGATGGGGATTCTAGCTGGTTGAGGCTTAAGAAGGGGAATACAAAGGGGATCGGACTTTGTCCGATAAGATGGACAGGAACTATATCGGTGAGGAGGCAGGACGTATGAGGATAGCGGTAATTGGTATTGGCGGCGTCGGTGGGTCTTTTGGCGGGAAGCTGGCGCTCAGGTATGGAGCCACACCGGAGCATGAAGTTGTTTTCATCGTCAGGGGAGAACATCTAAAGACGATTAAGGAAAAAGGAATGACCCTGATCATGCCGGCCGGGGAATCTCTGGTACGTCCCTCCCTGGCGACGGATAACCCTGCAGAAGCCGGGACCTTTGATATTGTGCTCTTCGCCGTGAAGAGTTATGGTCTGGAGGAGGCCGCCCGCATGGTTGCCGCTAACATCAAGGATGACACGGTGATTATCCCCCTCCTAAATGGGGTGGATATTACGGAGCGTCTCCAGGGGATTCTACCCCGAGGGATTTGCCTTCATGGGACAGTCTATGTTTCCGCTTTTATTGAAGCTCCCGGCGTTATTCGGCAGGTCAGTCCCGCCAGTCGTCTGATTTTCGGTCCCGACGGCGGATCGATCGAGCGATTCCGACCTATCGATGCCTTGTTCCAGGAGGCGGGTATTGTTTCGGAGCTGACGCCGTCTTCACAGATCGCCCTGTGGACGAAATTCATCTTCATCTGCCCCGCTGCCGGGGTGACTTCCCTGCTACAGAAACCCTTTGGGGAGGTGATGGATGATTCTGGGGCCAGAGATTTATTGACCGGTCTGATCGGGGAAGTTGAACAGATTGCCCGGGCCAAGGGGATCGATCTTCCCGGAGACATTGTCCCGGCGACCATTGCCAAGGTTAAGCAATTTCCCTACGAAACGAAGACATCCATGCAGTTGGACTATGAAAAGGGCAGGGAGACGGAAATAGATATCTTTACCGGTTACATCGTCAAGTCTGGCCGGGAGTGGGGCATCAAAACACCCCTGCACGAGCGGGTGTACAAGACTCTGACGGGAGCGGCTTAGGCGTGTTCCCCCGCCTTGCGCAGTAATAGCCCCCAATCTTCATTGACCATTTCCTGGATCTGTTCGAGATCTGTGTCCTTCAAATGCCGAAAACGGCCCTGGAGCTTGAAGTACTCCCGGACGAGGTATTCCTTGGGCTTGTAATTGATCGTATAGTTGACGCCGTTTTCCACTTCGTAGAGGGGGAAGATGTTCGTCTGCACGGCCATGCGGGCGATCTTGATGGACATTTCCGAAGGTATCCGCCATCCTGTTGGACAACTTGCATAGATATGGAGGAACTTTGACCCCTTAATGGCCTTGGCCTTCTTCACCTTGCGGATCAGGTCTTCCGGGAAGGCGATATTGGCTGTCGCCGCGTAAGGAATACGATGGGCGACCAGGGCTTCGACAATGTTCTTTTTCCTTAGTTTTTTCCAGTCCGCTCCTGTCGTGGTCGTTGTCCAGGCCCCGTAGGGGGTGGAGGAACTCCGCTGGATGCCCGTGTTCATGTAGGCTTCATTGTCATAGCAGGCGTAAATGAAATCCTCGTTTCTCTCCACGGCGCCGCTCAGGGCCTGAAAGCCAATGTCAAAGGTGCCGCCGTCCCCGGCCCAGGTGATGACCGTCGTCTCCGTGTCGCCCTTCATGTCGAGGGCCGCCCGGACACCGCTCGCCGTGGCCCCTCCCGTTTCGAAGGCGGTGTGGATCACGGGGATTTTCAGACTGGACTGGGGGAAGGGGCCGGCGATAACGGACCAGCAACAGGCTGGCAGAACCATAACGGTCTTTTCGCCCAAGGCCTTAAGTACAAAGCGCATGGCAATCGTGGCGCCGCAACCCGGGCAGCCCACATGGCCAGAACACATCAACTCTTTGTCAAGGGCATCAAGTTGCACGGTTCACCTCCTGAAGCCCCACCCAGATACTTTCCTTCCTGGGGGTGTTGCTTCCTTTCACATCAAAATAGATTTCTTCCAATAGTTGAACAGTAATATCCCGCCCCCCGAGGCCGGCAATATACCCGAAGATGGGGGGATGGCCCGGTACATTGCAAATGGCCGCCCGGACTTCCTGGGCGAAGATCCCGCTGGCCCCGAAGGAAAAGTTGCGGTCGATGACGACGACCTTCTTTGCCTTTCCGAGTGCCCGGCGCACGGCTTCCACCGGAAAGGGTCTGAATAATTTAATCTTGAGGACGCCAACCTTTTCTCCCCGGGGCAGGAGTTCTTCCAGAAGCAGGCGGCCGGTGCTGGTTACAGTGCTGGAGGTCACAAAGACGATGTCCGCATCATCACAATCAATAGCTTCCACAGCGCCGTAGCGGCGGTCGAAGATCTTCGCGAACTCGTCTTCCACCCGGTCAAACTGTACCAGGGCATCATCCATGGCTGCGGCGATTTCATAGCGCATCTCCATGTAGGCGGCGGGCGTTACCAGAGGACTCAGGGAATAGGGCTGCTTCGTATCGAGGATGAAGGCCGGTTCATAAGGGGGCAGGAAACGATCCACTTCATCTTGTTCCGGGACATCGACGGGTTCATAGGTGTGAGAGAGGTAAAATGCGTCCAGAACAACCATGGCGGGCAGATTAACGATTTCCGCCAGTCGGTACGCCTGGATGGTCGTGTCGAGGACCTCCTGTCCGTCTTCGCAGTAGAGTTGCATCCAGCCCGTATCCCGCTGGGCGAGGCTGTCGGTCTGATCGTTCCAGATGTTCCATCCCGGCGCCAGGGCCCGGTTTACCTCGGCCATGACAATGGGGAGGCGAGCCCCGGATGCCCAGTGGAGGAGTTCATGCATCAGGGCCAGTCCCTGGGAAGAGGTGGCGGTAAAGGTCCTGATTCCGGTACTCTGGGCTCCGATCAATGCCGCCATACAGGAATGCTCACTTTCTACTCGCAGATACTTGGCTGCCATCTTGCCGGTGGTGACGTAATCCGACAGGATCTCGACAATATGGGTCTGGGGCGTGATGGGATAGGCGGAAATCACCTGGACCTTGGCCAGGCGAACCGCTTCCGCCACGGCGTGGCTGCCTTCGAGGACCTTTTTCATGATTTTCCCTCCTCATACAGGGTCATGGCGTTTCGGGGACACTCCACGACGCACAGGCCGCACCCCTTGCAGTAATCGTAATTGATATGGCGTTCCGTCATGTCCCGACCCCGCAGAATGGAAACGTCGGGACAAAAGAAATAGCAGTTGTCGCAGTTGTTGCAGATCCCGCAGTTGAAGCACCGTCCCGCCTCCCGCATCGCCGTGTTTGCCGAGATCTTCAGCTCGATTTCATCGAAGGAAGAGCTCCGCTCTTCGATGAGGAGCCGGGGTTGAATGACCCGTGGTTCAAACTGGAAATAATCCGTATTGATTTCCTGATATGAAACAATGTGGGGTTTCCTCTCTTTCCGGGGGCCGTTCATGTATATTTCGAAGGAAAGAGATGGTCCCTCACCAACCAGACAGGCGGCAAGACGCTCCCGAATGGTGCCGGCGCCGCTCTGGAAGAAGGTGTCGAGGGCCATGGCCGCCTGTTTTCCCGAAGCGATGGCCTGGGTGACGTTCTTGTTGGTATTCGTCAGATCGCCGCCATAGATGATCGGTGTTCCATGCGATCCCTGATGGAGGGTGCAATGACTGAGATGCAGTGCCAGGGAGCCAGCAGTCTGCCCCTCCGCTTCGGCAGGCGGGGGCTCATGCCACGTTTCTGCCGCTGCGGCGCCGGTGGCCACGAAGACCCGCTGCACCGGGATTTCCACGGTACTTGTTCCATCGGCAACGATTCTGCCCCGCCCGTCCCGGTCGCGGCCTTCCACTTTCATCTGCTGGACCGTCAAGATACAGTCCGATCCTTGGGCGGCGATCTGAACGGGGGCCAATAGTTCCCGGAGTTCCACTCCTTCCTCAAGAGCGCTTACGATTTCCTCTTCAAAAGCGGGCATGTCCTCCCGCCTTCTACGATAGACGATGACGGCTTGCCCTCCCAGACGGATGATGCTCCGGGCGACGTCAATGGCCGTATTTCCCCCGCCGATAACCGCGGAAACTCCCCTGACATTGGGCTTTGCTCCCTGGCGGAGCTGTCTCAGAAATGACAACCCGTCTTCAACGCCCGATACGAATTCGCCGGGAATATTCAGGGTCGTGTTTCGCCAGTAACCGCAACCAAGGAAAACGGCGTCATAGGCGGTCTTCAGCTCCTCAAAGCGGGAGTCCGAGACGGTCTCGCTGACCCTGATGCGGACCCCCTGGTTTTCGATCCGGGCAATCTCATTGCTCAGGACCGATGCCGGCAGCCGGTAGGCCGGAATGCCCCAGCGCAGCAAGCCCCCCGCCTCTGACATCGCCTCGAAGATCTCGCTGTCGTAACCGAGCATGTTCAGAAACCAGGCCGCCGCGAGCCCAGCCGGACCGGAACCTATAATGGCGACACGCTTTCCTGTGTGGGGGAGCCTTTTCAGTGCCGTTTTCGTTTCATTTCGGGCGGCCGTATCGGCAAGAAAACGCTCCATCGTATGGACGGCGACGGAGGTGTCGAATTCGCGACGATTGCAGCTCCCCTCGCAGGGGTGATAGCAGACCCGTCCACAGACGCCGGGTAAAGGGTTTTCTCTCAGAATCGTTTCCCAAGCCTCCTTGAAGGCCCCCTGGGTGATGAGCATCTCGATCCGGGCGATATCTTCTCCTGCCGGGCAGGCGGTGCTGCAGGGGGAGGTCTTTTCTTCGTATCTCGGACGGAGAAAACGCCATGACCCGGTTTTATTACCTTCCGTGGTCACTGATGTCCGAGGCATGTAGAGGTTTTTTTTCAGGCCAAGCTCAGTTTCCATATTTTTCCCCTATTCCGCTTCTAAATCGAAGCGCTATCTTCGTTGGCATCGGCAATCGGCTCCTCGACGTATTTACATATACGCCTGCGTCGCCTCTTCCTTGCCGCCTCGATTTCATCTCCGCTTTAGAAGCGGATCATATCTCTCCTATTAGGATGACTTCGTCGTATGCTTCCCTGGCGGCGGCGATGTTCGCCTCCGGCTCGGAAGGGACCTCTTCCCGGATAGCGTTGCAGACAGCCTCCATCGGCGGCATTCCCAACATGCGGGCAAAGGCCCCCATCATGGCCGTATTGACAATGGGATGGGTGCGGGTCCCCAACTGGTGTTTCAGGGCGATCCGGGTAGCATCCACGCAGGCGAGTCTGAAGCCCCGGAAACGACCCGGGTCCGCAGCGGCTTCGGGGCTGTTGAGGAGGATCCACCCCCCCTGCTTCAAGCCCCGGGTGATGTCGATACTCTGCAACAAGGTCTGATCCTGCACAACCACGTGATCCGGGGTGGTGACGTTGGTTCGCAGGAGGATCTTTTTAGCATGCAGACGCAGGTAGGCTTCCACGGGAGCGCCCCGTCTCTCCACCCCGAAGAAGGGAAAACTCTGCACCTGGTAGCCGGCCTGGAAGAAGGCCTGCGAAAGCAGAATCGTGGCGACGACCGTTCCCTGTCCCCCCCGTCCGTGAAACCGGATTTCCAGCATAATCAGCCTCCCAAATTTTTCTGCGGTCTCATAACCTGTTCCAGACGACCACGATTGCTCTTGCCGCCTTATTGTCGAGCCCCCGGAAGGCATGACTGAGGTCGGATTCAAAATAGATGGCGTCTCCCGGGGCAAGGATTTCCGTACGTTCGTGGGATCTGAATTCCAGCTTTCCCTCTAAAAGATAAACAAATTCCTCGCCGTCGTGAGTTGAAAAAATCATGTCTCCTGTTTCCATCGGTTGGAATTCCACAAAGAGGGGTTCCATGTGCTTATCCGGCTTTCCTGTTTCCAGAGATTCGTAGATATAGTCCACTTCTCCTTCGTGATGATGGGGGCGTCTCTTGATCCGCAGCCGCTGGTCTTTGCGGGTGACCGAAATCTTGTCCGCAACGGCTGTATCCTGAAAAAAATGAGCCATGCCGACATTCAAAGCCTTGGCAAGCTTGAGCAATACGGCGACCGGGGGGATCACTTCACCCGACTCTATTTCGGCAAGCACGGACCTGGAAAGGCCGGTTTTTGCTGCCAGATCCATGATCGTCAACTGCTGTTTTTCCCTGAGTTCCTGAACTTTCCTGCCGATGTCGAGACCTCCGTAGGCCTCGTCCAATGCTTCGTCCTGTGCCATGTCGTCACCTCTTTGATGCCTGTATATTTTGTTTTGTTTATGGTATCTTCCATCAAGGAAGCCCGTGCAACGAAATAATTTTAGTGAAAAGATCCTGTAGATCAGATGGAGATGAAAGTAAAAAAGGAGATGAAATCAATTCCGGCAACAATGTTTGTCAACTATAAAGAAAGAAAAGCCTTCTGTAAAGAAAAAATCATCTGAGCGGAGAAGCGATGATCACCATAAATAGCTATCTGCACCGTAACGAACTGAAAGACCTTATCCGCCGCTCTATGTACGGTAATGTTCTAAGCGGTGACGGCGACCTTATTACCCGCCTGGTCCATTTCAATCAGCTTTTTGTTTCCCGGTATCTCCACCATTTTGCCGGGAGGCTTTTCCGGGAGTTACATGGCTCAGACCTGCGGGAGGAGCGGATCAGCCTGAAGGGAGAAATCAAGGACGCCATAGTCCGCAGGCCGCCATACTACAACCCCCGCATCGAGGAACTGATCGGGGACTATGAAGAACATCCCGGACGGTTCTATCGCGAAACGCCCTGCCAGGCCGTGCTTTTTTTCAAGAGTCAGGAAGAGGGGAATGATTATCTTGGATCCTTGCGGATCAAGCGCATCCGGCGTTTGGCGGAAAAAGGGGCGAGACGGATCATTGACTGGATCTTTGACGCGATCAAAAGACACGCCGAAATCCTGGCTGATGAGCGGGCCGCGCGCCTAAGTATCCCCCGGGAATATCTGCTTACTTCCCCCGAGGAGATGCTCAAAGAATTTCTTGATGCGGAAGAACGGTTTGTTGAAGATCTGCAGCGGCAGCGGGAGATCAGGGGGGCGACCGATCTGGTCATCAATGACGTAGCCGGTGTAAAGGTGGTTTTGGAAGACGATGAACGGGGGCGAATACGGACGGCCCTTGACAATATCGAGTATTGCCGGGTGGCGGAGGAGGAACGTCATCAGGGACGCTACAACGCCGTCAATCTGGTGGTCCGGATCGAGCCGCCCAAGGCTGAACTGATCCGGGGGCCTTTACCGGCAAGTATGTATGCCGTCATGGCAAACCGGGGCGTCGCTCCGGCGCAGGCAGACCGGAAATTTGCCGATTTTGTCCTTTCCGGAGAGGAAGAAGTCTATCTGGAAATTATCGTTTCCAACTACCAGGAAATGCTGGAAAGCGAGATCGGTCGCTGCATGCATGAGGACCGGATGATCGCCCAACGCCTCCGCCAGCAGTACCGGGGGCATTTGGCGAAAAACGTCGAATATCTGATGCGTTATCTTTTCCTGTTTACCCTGTCAAACCAGGGGGAATTGAAAGATCTCCCCGTGAAGTTATGGGATCGCTACCTGCCGGATTATTTTGACGGCGTAATCGCCAGTCTCTTCCATATTCCCCCGGGCGACTTCTGATACAAATATTCGGGACAAATGACCTCCTGCATCCAGTCTCATCAGGGAGATCAAGCCGGTCAAATCTATCATTGACGAGATGGTTTCGCAAGGTTGAAGAACGGACATGTTTTTTCTACGATCACCTAACATTTGATGTCCACCTGTCAGGTTCTTTCTTCTAAAGCCAGGATGGGGACGAAGATACTCAGGGACAGCTCCTGAAAGGCGTCATCCAGAGGGTCTGTATCTGTGAAACAGAGCTGCACATAAGGGTCTTCTCTCTCCCCAGGCTGCTGATTATTTCCCTTGCCCTTATAACCTCGCCACTGGCTGAGCGCCGCGTTCATAGCCGCGTCCTCTTCCTTACCCTTAAAGATTGCTTCCGCGTATGCCGCTGAGGTGCGGGGGAAAAAATGGAGGGGATGGTGGAGACCCTCCCAGTAAATTGCGAGGAGTTTTGCGAGGTGCTCCCCGGGATCCGTTAGGGAAGGATACCGGCAAGTCATGTCTTCACCTACATAGGTGCTTTGGCGGAAGCCTTCGAAATCCGGAGTCAGATGGAGGAAGAGATGGGTTATCCAGATCTGCAAGCGGTCATTGGCCCTGACCTTGGCGGGACGGAAATGGATGACGCCATGCTCGTAGCGGTGTTCGATCTTTCCGGTCAGATGGTAAGGACCAAGGGTACTATCGACAACCAGGTCGGCTAGACGACGGCCGGATGAAAGGGGGGCAAGACGGGCGAGGAAGGTGGTTGCGGAATGATGCTGGTCTTCATAGCTGCAAATACCCGGATTGCCATGGGGGAGCCGCCCGGCGGCGAGGAGTGTTTCCTGCCGGTTCGTAATGTCCCGGCCGGAGAGCCCCTGGTCGATCAGCTCCCGGCGGAGCTGGTATTGTTCCAGATTGTCGAGGGTGAAATGTTCCTTATCTTGCAGGATGGCCTGATCGTCTTCCAGGCGGATGCCGAGACGTTCCTGGAGGAGATACCGGACAGGATTTGCAAAAAAACGGCAGAGGGCGGACAGGTCCACCGTCTGCCATTCCTCTCCCGCCCTGGGAAGGTCGGCGGAGATCAGTGCCCGGGGATCTTCCCGTTTCCCGACGGCGCGCCGGGCTGCTGCTGCATTCTCCGGGGAATAACTGAAGAGCTGCTGGTTATCTCCAAAGTAGGCGGGACTGAAGGCCTGGAGCGGATGCTTTACCACCAGCCTGGCGCGGATTTCTCCTTGGGAGAATTCAAATCCTTCCTCGATGCTATCTATTAGTTCACTCACCAGCACCGAGGGAGGATGAGAGCTGTTGTCCCGGATATCCTGTCCCACGAAACTGATATGGAGCTTGTCCCGGGCGGAAAGGATCGCTTCGAGAAACAGATAGCGATCATCGTTCCGGAGGGAGCGGTCCCCCGGGCGGGGCTGTTTCGTCATCAGATCGAAGCCGGGTGTGAAAGAACGGCGGGGATAGGAATCACCCCCCATGCCGAGGAGGCAGATGATCCGGAAGGGGATGCTGCGCATGGGCAGCATGGCGCAGAATGTGACGCCGCCGGTCAGAAAGCCCGTACCGAAGGCTTGACCGGCGATATTTTCTTTGAGCCATGCCCGGACGGTCTCCATGGGAATCCGCTCTGGGAATCCCGAGAGTTCCTGAAGTTCGGCCAGTTTGTGAAGGGTGCGACGAAGGGCCTGAAGGTCGCGGAGCCGTTCTTCCGTCGCGGCAAAGAAGTTCTCTGAGAAATCAAGGAAACATTCAGCCCAGCCCTGGAGCGTTCTTTGTTCGCTCAGGGCGGAAACGGAGCGAAAGAGGGTATCCGTGAAGTTAAGAAAGCGACCCAGGATGTCCGTAACACTTCCCTCTATCTGATTATAGGGCAGGATGCCCTGAAAAAGGCGACCTTCCTGCGGGGTAGTCAGGGCATAACCAAGGAGGAGCCGCTCCAGTCCCGCCCGCCAGGTGTTCCAGGGGAGGGGGGGTAAGCCCATGCCCCCCCGGCTTTCGGCATCCGCTCCCCAGCGGATACCCGTGTCCTGGAGCCAGT
>Ga0247841_10007052_pt1 | contig 16898 bp, 18 predicted proteins | sample LaCruzMarch2015__2_FD_192410 | JGI IMG/M metagenome (GOLD analysis project Ga0247841, IMG submission 192410) | Freshwater microbial communities from meromictic Lake La Cruz, Castile-La Mancha, Spain - LaCruzMarch2015_18m | ecosystem: Environmental > Aquatic > Freshwater > Lake | place: Spain... | reverse complement strand
TGGTTTATTAAAAACACAAATTCATAATCATAGATGAATGAAAAAAGAAAGATTAAAAAACTTTATTATTCAACGATGTTATAACAGAAATTAAAGAAAAGTAGCACACTTTTTTAGCCTTTAGGCCTAATATAGCATTTATCGACTGACAAAATCTCCATCTGTGAATCCAATCCGAATGACGGAGTATAGATCTGAAAAGGTTCAGAATATTTTTGAAAGATAAATTCCACGTCCAGGAAGCGTATTATTTTCTCTGATGTATATCTGATGGAGAGCAGAGACTCTATGATTCGCTTCAGAAAGCATGATTTATCGTATCATTCAGAGAGCATTCTTCGAATATGAAATGAAAGAAAAAATGAAATGTTGATGTCGATATAGTATTTGAGAGCATGAGAAAGATTATCGAAAAGGAAAAATTCGATCAGATGGTCCTAGTATCAGGCGATGGCGATTATATCAGACTAGTGAAATATCTCATAAAGAAAGGGCTGTTAAGGAAAGTAATATTTCCGAATAAGCATTATTCTTCGTTGTACAATGATATTAGATTATTGTATGGGATGACTTTGAGTGTGCCAGATATCCGTAAAAATTTGAATTATAAAAAGAAAGAGGTGTCCTAAAGCACTTACACTTTTCGGAACCTCTTTCGTGGTTGTTCGAAGATAATTATACACAAAAAAAATGAAATTGCAAGATTTTTTAGTGGAAAATATTAACTCAAACAATCGAGATAGAAAACAATGGTGGATTCTGATATAAAAACGGCTAGGGAAGTTATTTTCTTTATTGATTTTTCTGATGATATTTTTATATACTGAGACGCAGAGAAAACCTGCAATATTATAAAGGTTTTCTAACGTCGAAGTTATACCGACGACTTGAGAAACTGCAAGTTCGACCAATTATTCTAGAGGAGAAATTGCAGATTTCGAAAGCAGTTCGGTATAATTACATCGTTGCCACATATATGCTTACATACGGAATGAAATGCTTTAGTTCTTTTAGCATTTTTTTTTATTATGATGAGCAACAAACAACAAATTCAAGTAATGTGAGTGGACATTACAATTCTCAAGACTACAGAATTAGACTACATTAGTTTAACTGATATGGTAAAAGTAAAAGATGGAGACTTTTTTATCTCTGATTGGTTGAGAAATAGGAATACAATAGAGTTTCTTTGAATATGGGAAGAAGTAAATAATCCGAATTTTAACTATGGCGGATTCGCCATAATTAAAAGTAAAGCATGATTAAATAATTATAAGATAAGTGTGAAAGAGTGGACAAAAAAGACAAATGTGTTTACTCTTTCTCCAGATCCGTGAACCCCGACCGATCGGGGGATTTTTTTTCTTTATTGAAAAAGAAAAGAGGATAGGTATAGTGGGAGGAATGTATACTGATATAGTCAGTGCAGCGAGGTGTTTAGGGAAGATTCAAACTTTAAATTAATTTAACTGATTATAATTTTTCGGATGGTTTTGCCATATGATGATTCAAATCAAGATTCTATATTAAGATATGCTGAGAGACTTTTAAATAAGACACTCAGAGATTTTGTAGATAAAAAAAATATAACTGATATCGGAGATAGTCCAAGATGAAGATGATGATATGGAAATATAATAGAAAAATATTATTTCTTATATGAGCCAAATTCAAGATCAGAAGCTGATTTTTTAAAGGCAGGACTTGAATTGAAAACATCTCCTTTGAAAAAGCTGAGGTCATGAAAAAAGGTTGCTAAGGAAAGATTAGTAATGAATATGATAGATTTCATATGAATTGTAAATGAAAAATGGAATGATTCGAGCTTTCTTAAAAAGAATAAGAAATTATTGCTTATGTTTTATCTTTACGAAAAAGATAAATCATTTCGAGATTATGTTATGGAGTTAGTGAAAATCCGAGAATTTCAAGATGAGGACCTACTTATGATGGAACAAGATTGGAATGTTATCCAAAATAAGGTCAAATTATGAAGAGCTCATGAAATTTCTGAATGAGATACTTTCTATCTTTGAGCATGCACTAAATCACAAACAAATCTTGATAGAAGACCTCAACCGTTTTCCGACATAATGGCGAAACCAAGAGCTTTCAGTCTTAAACAATCATATGTAAACAAAATAATCGACCGTATTTTGAAACAAGAGAAAGAAGGCGAGTCCATATTGAAAGATCTTTTGGTATTAAAGAAAGAATCTTTCGAATGATATGTTAAAAAGAGATTCGATGATTATCTCTGAAAAAGCCCTAAAGAAATAGCTAATAAATTGTGAGTAGATTTGAATGAAAAAGATAAAGAATATCATGCTAAATTGGCGAGATTGATATTGTGAGTGAAATGAAAAAAGATAGAGGAATTTGAAAAGGCCGATGTGACAATGAAAGTAATTAGATTGAATCCGAAATGAAAACTCAAGGAATCTGTTTCGTTCCCCGCTTTCAATCCCAAAGAAATTGTTAATCAAGAACGAGAGGATTCAGGTGTGTTACAAATGATGGACAAAAAATTCTTCTTCGTAATTTTCCAATATGATGATAAGAAAAATTTATTCCTGAAAAAAGTAATGTTTTGGAATATCCCTTATAGCGATTTAGATATTGATATAAGATGGGTGTTTGACGAGACAAAAAGAAGAATTAATGCTTGAAAGAACAAAAGTCTTCCTAAAATAAAAGAAAATCTTGTGTCCCATGTGAGACCTCATGGAAAAAATAAGGATGATATTGTCGAATATCCTAACGGAGAAAAAGATGTCAAAAAATGTTTCCGACTAAACGCAAAATATATAGAAAAGCAAATACAATAATTATTTAAGCTTAGATACTGCAAGATTTAGTGCATACAATCAAGCTAATATCCTTATTGGAAAGTTTGATTTGCCGTCTATTATTTTTGTATTCTCAATAAGCTTTTTGTTGAATTCATTTTCAGGGAAAAATTTATCCACCATTTCTTTTATGTATTCCAATAAATCGTCTGGGTGAAAATGTTCTTTTGATTGTGAAATTAGACAATATCTTTCTTGCATCTCTTTTGAAGAAAAGAGATTTTTTTTGAATGTATTTTCTAACTCTTTGATGAATTTTTGGAACTCTTTTTCTTCTTTTATTTTTTCCACTATTATAGATTCTTTTACTTGTTTGGATTTTGCACTTGTTCAACTTCATCGATGAAGAGTGCTTTCTCGTTTATGTTTTCATTTTCCGAAATCAGAAGATTTGTTTGATAATTCAACTCTTAAATTACCAATTTTAAGATAAGGGATATGTCTAGAATAGTTAGCATTAATTTTTTTCGGAGTTTGTTTTTTAGCGTTGCTTGCTCTTCAAGTCAAATCGACACTCGCTTTTACATCCTTATTTTTTATGAATTTAGGATTTTCCATTTTTTCTCTTTTTAAAATAGCTCATGCAAGTGCCGCAGACATTGGTGGACAAACTGCGTTTCATACTAACTTGTATTTTGTAGATTCGTTTCATCATGTGAATTGATAGTTTATCGGAAATCCCATGAAACAAGAAATTTCTCTTATTGTTGGTAGCCTATAACTTATCCATTTTCATTCCTTATTTTTTTCTGCTCAGAAAATTATGGATTCTCTCGTAGAAGCTGATTGTGTGGCAGTTACGGTTCTAGAGGTTCTATCTGTTCTTTCAGGAAAATCCATCTTTCCCATGAACCCGTGGTCCTCTTTCAATCTTTTTGCTCTTTTCCAGTCATGTTCGCTTATTGTAGTATCATAGAAATGATCAGTCAATTGTTTCCTTGGTATGGTGAATCAATATATTGGATCAGTTATTTCATTAGTTCATTTTCAGTCTAAAGGGTTTTTTATACAGTCCATAACTGTTTTTACGAGAACCTCTTTTCATGCGTGAGTTTTTTCGGGAATAGGATAATCACCACAAACAAATCTCTTTCTATTTTGTGGAGCTCAATAATCCGAAGCTAACAAAATATGCTTTTGTGGTATTTTTAGTGAAGGTCATTTTCATGGTAATCATAATTCTGCCCAAGTATATTCGTCTTTCACATAATCCTTAGAATTAGGAACATTTTCCATTATCCGATATTTTAAAGTACCTTTAGCCTTCTTCCAAAGTACTATTCTGAGATATTGTTCTATGAGTTGTATTCATAAGCTCTTATCTGCTTTCCCAGCTTTGTTTGAATATGAAAAAGAGACACATGGAGGCGATCATACGATGATATCAACATCTGGTACAACATCATCAATCTTATCTGCATCAATTTGTAATATATCCATGTGTGTTGTTTGCATGCCAGGATGATTTAAGTCGTGTGTTTCTACTGCTGGTTTTCGATTATCTAATCAAAAGACAATCTTAAATCATTTTTGTCTGAATCATTCAGAAAATCATCCAGCTCCACAAAAAAAATCTGCTACGGTAAATTGTTTTGTCATTTTCTATCAATAATTAATCACGTAAAAATATCTTGAACGTTGAGATCATATTGATCTATCTGTAAAATGCAATAGATCTTTTGTATTTTAATGACTGGAATATATTGATTGTCAAAGATCGCATTGACAAACAAAAGGAGATTTGTATAATGCAATTGTTTTATTTCATAATAATGAAACGATGACTACGAAAGATTTTTTTGAAAAACAAAGCGATTTGACGGCGAGTAAGTTAGAAATTTATGAAAAATATGTTGGAACCTATATAATGAAGCTTTTAATGTCTTTTTGATATTGTTTTATCGCGGATTTGTTCTGTTGAACAGGAAAAAATTGATCAGCTGATTGAAGTCCTTTGCTGCTAATTGAACAGGCAAAAAAAATGCTTGATAGTGCTGTTTTAAAACAAAGATTTAGTAATCCAAAAATGTGGTTGTTATTTAACGATGAAAACGAAGACAATATAAAAAAACTAATAGAAGAAATAAAAAACAAACAAGTGCCTAAAAATCTAAATATCATCCCGCCTCAAAAAAAGAGCTTCAAGGATATATTGAATGATGTAAAAAATGAACTTAAGAATACATCCGTGCCAAAGTTTTTTTTCTTGGATCCATTCAAATATACATCTACAGAAATAGAGGATATACAAGTGCTAATGAATTTGGCATATACTGAAGTGTTCTTGTTTCTGCCAGTTTTCGATGCATACAGATTTGCAGATATGAAAGAAAAAATGCCACCAAAACTTAAAAAATTCTTAGAGTCTTTTACAACTAGATGAGTTGCCAACTATGTAGATATTTATGAATTTTGTAATTCAATCAGAGATAAGTTAAAATCATTTCTTTGACTAAAATATGTTAATTATGCTTTGCTAGATTGATGAAGTAGAAAAAATTGCGTATTCTTATTAACCAAGAATATTCATGGAATCATGCTATTTAATAGAATAGTTTTTTCAAAATCTATTGATTGACAAACTGTCACCAAGAGAAGAAATAATTTAGCTATTTGATTGTTTGATAAGGAGACTTTAACAAAAAGTGATCCAAGAATTGATATTTTTGAAAAAAAGTTAAAAGAAAAATTACAAGAAAATCCCATGGATAATACAGAAATAATAGAATTTACCGTCATAGAGTGACTTTTACCAAAACACGCAGATGATGTTTTATTGAAACTCAAAAAGGCTGGAAAAATATCAATAGATTACTATACAGATAAACATACTGGTCTATATATTTCAGAGAATAATCACGACCAAAGATTATCTAAAATAACCTTTAACAAATAAAAACTCTTATGAAACTCTCTTATATGACCCGTAAATCACTACTCTACAAAACAGCAGTTGAGTACTGAGATTGGACTATAAATCACATCGAGTGATGTACTCATTGATGTCTTTTTCCTTGTTATGCTATGATGCTTGCAAAGAGGTTCTGAAGGATAAAAACATATGATGAACGAAGAGAAATAAAAATTGTACAAAATAGTCTAGAACTCCTAGATATAGAGATACCTAAATATAAAGATAAAATAAAATTCGTGCATATGTGTTTTATGACAGATCCATTTATGTATGATGCTAAGAAAAAAGAAGTCATCCCTGAGGTGCAAGAAATGACATTAAATATTATAAAAAAGTTAAATGATAACTGAATAAAGGCGACTCTACTTACTAAGTGATTACTTCCAAAAGAGATAATAAAAATGAATTTATCAAAAGAAAACGAATACGGAATAACTTTAGTTTCTCTTAATGAAAAATTTAGAAATAAATTTGAAAAATATTCTTCGTCATATGAAGATAGAATTGCTTCACTCAAAAATCTCCATGATGCATGACTGAAAACGTGGATAAGTATGGAACCATTTCCTTCACCAGCACTGGACGATTCGTTAAATGATTCTAAATGAATTGATAAATTATTAGAGTCAATTTCGTTCGTAGATAAGATTATTTTCGGGAAGTTGAATTATAATGTGAAGGTTACTCAATTTAAATATTCTGGAAATTTCTATTATGATATGGCAGATAAGGTAATTGATTTCTGTGAGAAGAAAGGAATAGAGTATCATATAAAACAATGAACACAGAAACAATATAATAAAAAAACAGAGAAAGTGTTCGTATGTAGATAATTATAGAAGAGAGCCTCCCGGCTCTTTTTTATCTTATTGAAAAAAACACGCACTTCTCTAAACTCTACATAATTTTACTTCAACTTTTCTCATGCTCATCCCCAAATCGCTCTTCAAAGAATTTATATCTTAATAAAATAACATGGTAAAAAAAATAGAAATAGAAACTCCATCGAAATATGAGGTTGAAAAATATCTTAATTTGTGGGATTATCTAGAAAATTATACTCTACAAGAGAGCGCATTGGAAAAGCTATTTATGAAGACATATCCATTAAATGATGATTTAGATGATGTATTAATAAAAGTATGTGCGTTAAATGATTTTTATGGTACGAATATTTTTTCTCCATTCACTGTTGCCAAACATATTATTAGCTTAAATATTGATAAAAAAATTTTAGAAGGGGATTTGTGAATAGTTAGTGAGATAGCTTTAGTTAAGATGAATGGAGGGAAAACAAAAAATTTTTATTCGTTTGCAACAAAATATTGTAGTCATCACAATCCCAAGGTATATCCTATCTATGATTCATATGTCGATAAAATGCTTAAGTGTTGTAAGGTGAAAAATGAATTTGATTTTAAAAATGAAGATCTAAAAGATTATGCTAAATTCAAACAAATTCTTATCAAATTTAGAGAATACTATGATTTAGAACCGTTTGATTTAAAACAAATCGATAAATATTTATGGCAAGCAGGAAAAGAATATTTCCCTAAAACATATAGTAAAAATAAAAAATCCACAATCTAAAATTTATACATATCAATTGAATTTAAAATCACTTAAATTTATTTTATACTGAATGCTAGTTATGTTCGAACTCAAAATCATTACCTGGAATTGTAAGAATGCCCAGAAGGACAGTCTGTTGCGAGATTATCTTATGCAAAAAAATCCAGATATCATGCTCCTCCAAGAAGTTTGAGAGATACCCGAATTAATATTAAACAAATATAACATTATACAAAAGCGTCCACTAACTAAGTACAATACACCACAACGTTTCCAAACTGCAGTATTATCAAAATATAAAATTGACTGAGAAATTGAATTCGTGTCTACATATGATTGGGTAAATAAAGAAATTAAACATTTCGCTCCAAACCTACTCTGATGTAAGATTTTATTAGAAGATAAAACGGTATTGCATGCAGTATCTGTATATAGTCCAGCATGGCCGATAGATAAAAATAGATTGGAAAATATAGATACTGGTTGAGTGCGTATAGGTTCAGATATATGGGTTACTGATATTCTTTGGGATGTCCTAAACAATTATAAAATATGATGACATGATGTGATGATTGTATCATGAGACTTTAACGCGGCAGTGACTTTGGATCCTGAGTAATCAATGGATGGAGACAATAAAAAGACATTTGATCGTATAGCGGCACTTGGATTTACCGAGTGTTTGAAATTAAAACAATGAAAAATAGGAACATTTCGTCATTCAAGAGGTAGTGTGAAACATCAAATAGATCATGTGTTTGTTTCCAATAACCTAGTAGATAAATTGGTGTCTTGTACTACCTGAGATCCTGAGGAGATATTCAATAAATTAAGTGATCATTTACCTATCATTACAGAGTTTAAATGTTAAACATAAGAAAACATTCTTTATCACGTTTTCCCATCCTCATGAAAAAACTCTCCTTCCTTATGATTACCATCACACTCATCACCCTCACCGGCTGCACCATTAAACCCCAGATACAACCTTGACTACAAGATACCTGAACGATAGTAACGGACACTATACCATACTCGTGAGAGCTCAATCTTGCCGGACTTGGACCCGATGAAAGCTTGGAACAGACCGTATCAGAAGACACCTTGGTGATAAAGAAAACCTTCGAAGATCATTCAGATCATGTCTTTATCGATAGACAATCATGGAGCAATTATCTCGATATCCAAAACGATATCATCCCGGGAAATATCGTGAGATTCGCAGGTACCGTCAAAGCATTAGACGCTGCCGCAGGCAATCATTATTACCAAGTGGCTACGATAGACGAACTGAAAATTATCTGACAACCAACGCAAACCGAAGTAGAAAATATGATAGAAAAATATGGATACTGTGAGACGGACAACGATTGTACCGGTATTTATGGACAATGCCCTCTCTCCTGCCAAATCGCCATCAACAAAAAATACCAGACGACCGTAGAAAAAATAATAACCAACTTCCGAAACCATCAATCTCCACAATGTACCTACAAGTGTATGGAGATCAAAAAAGTAAGTTGCGATAATTACAAATGTGTAGCGGAGTAGAAACAGTTAGCACCCGGGTGGAAAATATCACCCGGGTGCTACTAAATAAATTTATTTTCACTTCAAACCATGCGATACATCTACATACTCCGCTGTAGTTGAGACGCCAAGAAAACCTGAAACATAGTGAGGGTTTTCTAACGTCGAAAGTATATCTGAGTTCTTTTATTTTATATAGTCAAAATGTGGTATATCTACATACTCAGATGCAAAGATAAAACCCTCTACACCTGAATCACCAACGACCTCGAAAAACGTGTTTTTAACCACAACAACAGCAAGACGTGAGCGAGATATACGAAGAGCAGGAGACCAGTGAAATTAGTGCGAAGTAAAAAAGTTAAAGACAAAGTCACCGCAATGAAGCTAGAATACAAGACGAAAAAATTACCGAAAGCAAAAAAAGAAGAACTAGTATACTGAGACGACTAAAAAACCTGCAGTTTTATAAAGGTTTTCTAACGTCGAAGTTATACCGACGACTTGAGAAACTACAAGTTCGACCAATTATTCTAGAGGAGAAATTGTAGGTTTCGAAAGCGGTTCGGTATAAAAGGGAAAAAACCGAGAAAAAAATCAGTCAAAAAATCCTAAAGGATAATTTTTATTAGTATATATTCGCCTATGAAATTCACAGATGTTTATGCGCTATATCTCTACAACCTCTCGACCAAAATGTACGCGGAAAGTGATGATGATAAAGATGAAGATGATGATGAAATAGATAGAGAAGAGGAGGAGGAAGATGATGAAGTGCTGATCATGAAACAGAAAAAAATATTTTTATAGGAGAATATTTCTGTCAAAAAAAAGATTGACAACAAAAGGGAGATGTATATACTCTAATCATAGGGATTTATCTATTAATGAGAGAAAATGTGAGAAAAAACTGCAATTTCTATGTTTGAAGGGAAAAAAATCAGAAGAGTATGGGATAAAGAAAAAGAAAAATGGTATTTTTCTGTTGTTGATGTTGTTTGAAGTTTATCAGAAAGTACAGATGCTAGAAAATACTGGAATAAGTTAAAACAAAGATTGAAAGATGAATGATCTGAGATGGTGACAAAATGTCACCAACTGAAATTAATAGCTTCAGATGGAAAATATTATTATACAGATGTTGCTGATACAGAAGCAATGCTTCGTATAATTCAATCAGTTCCTTCACCTAATGCTGAACCGTTTAAATTACGGCTTGCTAAGGTCTGATATGAAAGGATGCAGGAAACAGTTGATCCAGAGATATCACTCAATAGAGCTAGAGAAAATCGACAAAAATATGGAAGAAGCGAAAAACGAATCCAACAAAGAATGATGGGACAAGAGACAAGAAATAAACTGACTGATTATTGGAGAGACCATGATGTCACTATATGAGAGGAATTCGCTATTTTGACAAACATCATTCATGAAGAACGAACATGATTATCAGTCAAAGAACATAAACATATCAAACATCTCAAATCACAAAATCTGAGAGATCATATGAGCGAAGCAGAGCTGATTTTTACCGCGCTTGCCGAACTTTCTACGAGACAAATAGCAGAGACTATAGAAGCGAAATGACTTGATGAAAATAAAGTTCCAGCAAAAAAATGAGGTCAGATAGCAAAGAATGCAAGGAAAGCATTAGAAAAGAAAACAGGAAAAAATGTTGTAACATGAGCAAACTTTTTACCCCCAAAATAACAATAAAATATCTACGTAGAATATTTATTTACTGTCGATATCGTATGCTTCACAAAATCCAAACCGCCGACAATACCTTCGTGACCTTAGACGTCAAACAGCTGAAATCAGAGCTTTGTCTTGCTATAAAAAAATGACCGTCACTCCTGACGTTTACTTTTGATGAAACCAAAAAACTCAATGACATCATGCAAACAATAGAGACTGGAAACTATATCTGCAAAGACTATGGCATGATAAAAAAATGATCACAGACGTTCAAGATCTCGATCAGCTCATTCAGAGGGAGCACCAACTTCCAGATTAGAGAACGACTCACGGGCAATTATACCGGCTTCGGAAAACTATGAATTTCCCTTCCCAGCTACAAAATCAAAGAATTCAAAATGCACCTAGCGACGTGTATCCAGGAATTCGCTGCGCTATCGAAAGACAACAATCCGATGTAAAATCGATGGACTTGACATTTAATAGTAAATAATTATACAATAAATCCTCAATAAGGGAGTATTTATATTTTTTGTAAAAAAAAATGATGAAAGGTAAAAAAGCATTGCTAGGTGATGCAGTAGATATGAACAATGATCTCCTCAAAAGACGTTTGGTTAAATTATGAATGAATGAAGAAAATATTGTTGCCGTAAATAATGGATTCGAAGCGCTAGAACTAGCAAGAAGTCAGTTATTTGATATTATTATCTTGGGTGTTAGAATGGTCTGAATGGATGGAATACAAGCTTCACAAGAAATAAAATCATATTATCGTTGATCTGCTCCAAAAATTATAGGAACCACATCTCACCAAGTAGAGAAAGTAGAAGCATTTGATGATCTGCTAGAAAATCCAACTTCGGTAGAAACATTCAATGAGAAAATACTCAATGTACTCAATATGCCGCAAGTTAGAAGCTAATATCACACACGAGTTAATACAAAAATACAAAATATTCAAAAAAACTAATAATGGAAACACAAGAAAATTCTGACACAGAAATGCCCCAAAGCGAGACATCAACTTCAAATTTAGAAACAAAAACCGTTGCCAAAAACCCCTGGTGGGTAAAAATTATACCACACTATATAATCCTTTCCTTGGTTATAGAACAAATATTGTATCATAGTATTTGGAATCTATTATTTATTTTAGCTTGGATATTTATAGGTATATCAATCCAAAGAAACAAAACGGTATTAGTATCTATGCATAGGTTATTGCTTATATTGTTTGTGATTATCAATACCCCAGATTTGGTAAAACACACAAGAGAATTGATAATTGTTATGCCGGAATTGATACTTAGGCTAAAAACACTTACAATTGTTCTACAACAATTAATGCATCTTTACCTGCTGCTTTTTTAGCTGCAGGTTTTTTTAATTTTTTAATTGAAAAACTATGATACTTATGTAGACTACAACTAATTTATTTCTATTTCTGATATGACAAAACCCTATCGTTCACTCGAGGAAATCGCAGATATCTTTGGTATCACGTTGCCTGTCGTCAAAAAGATTATCAAAAAACATAAGGTGGATACCTTTACCAACAAAGGTTTCAAGGTGCATGTAAAAGATTTCAATAAAGCCTATACCAAACATTACAACCCGTCACTCTTCAAGGAAATGAAGTAGCTCTTGAATTTTTCCACGACATTACTACAATTCAATTGTTGCCAAATTATTATGCTTACATACGGAATGAGATACTAATCTTTTAGTGTCTTTTTTTTGTAATTATGTATAGAACCAAAGAATTATATAACGAATGGAATGAAACGAAGAAAGAGATTCATTTTGAATTGAGTGAACATTCCAAGAAAATTCCGACATTTTATATCAATGAAAGAGAAATCTGGTATGTTAGACTTTGAGTGAATATCGGATATGAGGAGAACGGAAAGTGAGGATTTATTAGACCAATATTAGTTATCAAAAAAATCGGGAATCTATTTTTTGTTGTTCCTATGACTACCAAAACAAAGAACAGTCATTTTTATTATACATTAAAAAGTGTAAGATTTTCTAGACCTTCATCGCTTATCCTTTCGCAAGCTAGAGTAATCGATAAAAAAAGATTTGAAAAAATACTCGGAGAAGTGAATATCGCTGAATTTTTCCAAATAAAAAAACTTCTTAAAGAACTTTATCTCTAAGAAGCGTTGTTTCCCCCGTAGTGCTACGGGGTTGGATCCCAAAGGACGTTTGTGAAATAAGTATAAAGAAAAAAAGAAAAATTACAACAACAAATGAGATATAAGTAATGAGTATCAAGTAGCAAGAAAAAATCCATCATTATTCATTTTTAATTATTCATTAGTTTTTAAAATGATCCAGAAAGTAAAAACCTATGCCAACGTCGGACTCGAGTGACACGAGATTATTATCGAGGCGGATTCCAGCAAATCACTGCCGACTATCGAAATTGTCGGACTCCCGGATGCTGCGATCAAAGAGTCTAAAGAGCGCTTGAGAGGCACATTTCGCAATGTTGGTATATTTCTCCCCAACAAAAAAATTGTCCTCAATCTCTCTCCCTCAGATATCAAAAAAGTAGGGACGAGTTTCGATCTACCGATGGCAGTCGCGATTTTGTTTTTGATTTTTGAAGACAAAATCACTCCACCAACAACTGAATTTCTCTACTTCTGAGAACTGTGATTGGACGGGAGTGTTAAGCGCGTGAATGGCTTACTACCTTCCGTAATCAGTGCTATGCATGATGGCTACAAACATTTTTTCGTGCCGGAAGAGAATGTCTATGAATTGGAATATGTGCCAGGGATACACATTTATCCGATAGGAAAATTTGATCAGATGATAGAATATTTTTTGGAGGGAAAGGCATTTTACTGTCTTGATCAAGCAAAAGATATAGAAACATTATATGAACAGAGCGATGTCTATGACGTGGATTTTGCTCATATCAAGTGACATCTCATCGCTAAGAGAGCATTGGCAATCGCAGCTGCATGAGGACACAATATCTTGATGGTCTGAGCTCCCGGGAGCGGAAAAACACTCCTCAGCAAAGCATTGCCAAGCATTTTGCCGCCGCTCGGATTCGAAGAGATTCTCGAGGTCAGCCAAGTATATTCGCTTGTCGGCAAACTCAGTAAAGATACACCATTGATTACAAGAAGGCCATTTCGTCAGGTTCACCATACGGCTTCCAAGATCTCTATTGTCGGAGGCGGTTCACGTCTTACACCTGGTGAAGTGAGTCTAGCGCATAAATGAATTCTCTTTTTCGATGAGCTGACCGAGTTTCCACGTGAAGTATTGGAAGTTTTGCGTCAACCCTTGGAAGAGAGATCTGTCGTGATTTCCCGCGTCTCAGGCACGATTCAGTATCCTGCAAATTTTATGTTTGTCGGTGCGATGAATCCTTGCATCTGTGGATATTACAAAGATCCGGAAAAACATTGCACCTGTTCACTGCTCGATATCAAGCGTTATCAAAGCAAAATTTCGTGACCATTATTAGATAGGATAGATATGATTCTCGAAATCCCGAGAGAAAATATCGAAAAAATTCTCAACAATATCGCCGAAGAAAATTCTGCAAGTATCAGAGATAAAGTAGTCAGTGCTTGGAAAATTCAACAACAAAGATTTCTCTGACTCTCCATCATGTCCAACTCACAGATCACCTCAAAACATATCGACGAACTGATTCCCCTCGACCAATGATGCAAAGATTTTCTTGCTGAAGCATCGAGGAAACTTACCTTATCAACAAGGGTCGTTCATCGCACCATCAAGCTAGCTCGCACTATCGCTGACATCCAGTGACAAGAATTAGTTACCATAAATCACTTAGCGGAAGCGATGCAATATAGGTCGAAGACGATGTTTGTAGAGAGCGAATAATTATGATATTTCTCTTAGTGTTTTCAGGAAACTTCAAATTCATCTGATATAATGATTTTTTTCAATTGTAGTAAGCATATTATCATCTATATATGTAAGGATATATTCTTTCAATGTATGCATATCTCCGGTAAGAAAATAGGTAGTAAAATGATTTTCCAATTCAGGGAGTACGGTAAATAGAAGAGTAAAACAATTTTTCCATTCAGTATATGTTTCACATATTGGACTATAAGCAAAATTTTCTTGTGGATTTTGTTGATACATTTTTTGGATATAATATTCGATAAGTCATTCTTCAATAGATTTTTGATTAAATCATTCAAAACACAGATGCATGCCTTCATGGATTACACAATGAATGAACTTATCCTTATTCTGATAAAAATTTTCTTGATCAATAAAGCTTTTTCAACTGATACGATCGGCGTATTCATCATTATTTTTTGTCATATGTGTTATCTTATCCAAAGAGAGAGGAGCGTGTTTTTTGAACAACAAAAAAAAAGATTTTTGGAAATACATATCAGTATTATGAATCGTTTCTATTATTTTTTGGATCTGGTGAACGTATAATTTCTGTCATGTTGGCACGACTTTGAATAATAATTTTTAATGCAACTTCTTCTAATACGCGATTTTTTTTTGTTTGATAACTATGATTATTTTTTAGAAAAAAATTAAAATTTTTTGCTGCCCATTTTTCATGTGTGGAATAGCTATCGAAATAATATTTTCCGATTTCTTCATCAGATGCTCATGAGGGAAAGTTTTTAAACGAACGTTTTTTTTCTGAAATCAATAGACAGAATTCCAATATTTCTTGATTATCAAATACTCAAGCTGCTATGAGTTGTTGTTTGAATATCTGCTGTAATTTGCTTTTATCATCATAGTCTTGATAAAGGATCATATAGAGGGAAAGAATATTTTTTAAGTTAATAACACTATCAAAATGTTCTTTTAAATTTGAATAAAGACATAATTTATCATCGATATATTCGATATTTTTTTCTATATCTTTTGGTGATATCTGCTGCAAATTAAGCGTAGCACAAATATCAGAACTAAAAATATTTAAAATATCAAACGTATTTTCTGGTCAGGAAGATATATTATTTTTTTGTAAAATTTCATTCATGATAAAATATATTTTTTGTAGTATAAATGCTTTATAATCAATTATACCTATTTCTATAAAAAAAAGCAATTTTTTTTAAGCACATCAATCAAAGCCCAACTCTTAATCTTATGGATATCTCCACCGTGATAATACGATTCATTATATATATGTAGAAATTGCAAATATATTTTTACAATAAAAAAAACCCGGCAATAACCGGGATAGATTTTATTCTTTTGGAATGATTTTTTTCTTTAGATGGTCCATGAGAACTCGCATACCCAATGGTGTTCTCTTCTTGATTCTTGATATGAGATCATTTGGTGAATACTTTCTTTTGTTGAATATGACTGTCCGATCATCCATAGAAAATTGATTTTTTTTGCATGTTTGGATGAAATCCTTTTTTATAGCATCCAAGATATCTTGGATTTCATCTTGGCTTTCAAAAGACAATAATCCGAGTGATCGCGTTGTATGGATTGGCATATGCTTCCAATCAAGCGAAACCGCACAATTCAATTCAGGGTTATTAGTCCTATGTAAAAGGAGATAGGTAGTAAATACTTCTGGATGATCTACATCCCATCCCATTTTCTTTAGTCTATTTTTTCTTTGTTGTTGAGGAGTAAAACTCCAGATATATATCCAAATAGAGATAAAGGGGGAAAGAATAGATGATACTACCTGAGACCAAATTTTTTTGGTAATAATAATTTCCTTGTTTTTTTTCTGTACTTTTGCTACTGATGCACTGGGATGGTGAGGTGATAACAAGGAATATATGTATATTACAACACCTGGAACTATATAGCACATACCAAGAAATATTTTTTTTCCACTCTCTACATCATAATGATGAAACATAAGATATGTTGCGTATGAGGCAATGATAAGAAAAATAATAAACAGCAGATGGATTATCCTTTTTCCTGTAAATGGGAATAACGTAAGTCCCACATATAAGAAATTAAATGTTACGGCCCATCCTGTAGCATGTCCGAAGCTCTTTGTCTCTTCACCTGAAACTAAAAAGTAATTTGCAGCGTATCCACAAGGGACAAATGCAAATAGCATGACGATAATAAATACTATTTTTTTCATATATTTTTTTTGTTTTTAAAATTTATATATATTTACTTCAAAAAGTCAATAAAGATTTAAAATTAAAAAAAGGCGCCGTATTTCGGCGCTTTAAGGTAATTATTGTTTTTAAAATTGGACTTAATGGACATTTTCGGGGAGATGACATTTCAAGAAAATATGATGAAATCAAGGGAATAATTTAACCTTCCAATAATTTGAATAATAATTTGATTTTCCTGTCTTT
>Ga0247841_10007051_pt1 | contig 16904 bp, 25 predicted proteins | sample LaCruzMarch2015__2_FD_192410 | JGI IMG/M metagenome (GOLD analysis project Ga0247841, IMG submission 192410) | Freshwater microbial communities from meromictic Lake La Cruz, Castile-La Mancha, Spain - LaCruzMarch2015_18m | ecosystem: Environmental > Aquatic > Freshwater > Lake | place: Spain... | reverse complement strand
TCCTTTTACTGGACGCTATCCTGTTAGACATCCGGGCATGATCTCCCGTCTGTTCCACGTCCGGAAATCCCTCATGAGTTGTGGCAGGAACCGGAAGCGGTGCTGCATCTCCCGCAGGGATGTGCCTAGCGGTGCACTGACTCATCATAACCCTCTTAATTGCGCACCACCAAACGATAAGATATGGTGCGATACTCTGTTACCATGGATGACACTCTGACGGAAAATATCGATAAGTTCTGCGAGAAACGCAAAATATCCCGATCCGACTGGATCAAAGAAGCCTGCACCATGCATCTCGGTGAAACACAAAGCAGTGCCCCGGCAGGTGCATCTGCCCTTCCAGCGGCGGAGGCTACGGCTGCTGCTGACCTGCACAACATGCCCGACTATGAATTGATGTACAAAGATTTCCGGATTGAGGTGCCGGAGTACTTCAACTTTGGGTTTGATGTGATCGATGCCTGGGCACACAAGGACCGGAACAAACTGGCGATGATCTGGGTGAACCAGGAAGGCGTCGAGAAGAAGTTCACCTTCTGGGATCTCATGCGGAAATCCAACCAGATTGTGAATATGTTCATCAAGTACGGGCTGAACAAAGGCGACCGCGTGCTGATCATGCTCCCCCGTGTTCCGGAATGGTGGATCTCGACCATCGCGCTCATCAAGCGTGGTGCGGTCTACTGCCCGGCGCCAACGATGCTCACCCACAAAGACCTGAAATACCGGATCAATGCTGCCGACATCAAGATGGTGATCACGGATGAAGAGCAGGCGGACAAGATCGATGCGATCGCAAAGGACTGTCCTTCGCTCACCTGCAAACTCTTAATTGACGGCAAACGACCCGGCTGGATCAGTTATCCGGTCGAACTGGACTACCCGGCGCCGGTCTCAACAAAACTGGTCACGCTGCCCTCGATGAAGAAGACCAAGGCGACCGATCCGCTCGTCATCTTCTTCACATCCGGTACGACCGGCGAACCGAAGATGGTGCTCCACAACCAGAGTTACGCGCTTGGGCATATCGTCACCGCCCGGTTCTGGCATGACATCCGAAAGACCGATCTCCACTTCACACTCTCCGACACCGGCTGGGCGAAGAGCGCATGGGGCAAACTATACGGGCAATGGCTGGAAGGCGCTGCGATCTTCGTGTACGATATCCGGAGCAGATTCAACGCAACCGAGATCCTGCCACTCATTGAGAAATATGGTATCACGACGTTCTGTTGTCCCCCCACGATCTACCGGATGCTGATCCTCGCGGATCTCGACAAGTTTGATTTCACCGAGCTCCGTCACTGCACGAGCGCGGGCGAACCGTTGAACCCGGAAGTGATCAAGGCGTGGAAGGATGCGACCGGGCTGACGATCTACGAGGGGTACGGTCAGACCGAAACAGTGCTGTGCATCGGGACGTTCCCGGGCATGAAACCGAAGTTTGGTTCGATGGGCAGACCCTCACCGGGATGGATCATCGAGCTGCATGATGACAATGGCAAACCGGTCGGACTTCACGAGGAAGGCAGGATCGCGATCAAAGCGGATCCCCACCCGGTGGGCATGATGATGGAATACCTGAACAATGACGAGGAGAACCGGCACTCGTTTGTAAACGGATGGTTTTATACCGGCGACAAAGCATACAAGGACGAGGACGGGTATCTCTGGTTTGTCGGCAGGGATGATGATGTGATCAAGGCATCCGGGTACCGTATCGGACCGTTTGAGGTGGAGAGTGCATTAATCGAGCATCCTGCGGTGCAGGAAGCTGCCGTCGTCGGGTCACCGGATGATATACGGGGGTTGATCGTGAAGGCGTTTGTGATCCTAAAGCCAGGGTTTGCGCCGTCCGATGCGTTGGTGAGGGAGATCCAGACCTACGTGAAGAAGGTGACTGCACCTTACAAATATCCCCGAGCGATTGAGTTTGTCGATTCTCTGCCAAAGACCATCTCCGGAAAGATCCGGAGAAATGAGTTGCGCGAGCGCGAGCACAAGAAGTTTATGACCGGAAATGGTGTGCAGAAGAAAGCGTGAGACCCGTATTGTTTCCCTCTCTTCCCCCCCAATTTCCCTTACATTTATTAAAGCGTGAACGTAATCTATACAGGCGCGAGGGTAGCCAAGCCAGGTCAACGGCGCCAGGTTCAGGGTCACATAACGGAACATGGCATCAGGCAGGGGGTCTGCGCGCGCTAAAAACACGAAAAGCGAGGGTAGCCAAGCCAGGTCAACGGCGCTGGATTCAGGGTCCAGTCTCGTAGGAGTTCTTGGGTTCAAATCCCATCCCTCGCACTTTTCAAAATTCTACAAAAGAGCGCACGCACTAAAACCGGCGTTTTTCCATCTGCCGCACCATTCACCCATCGATAATGCGATCCGTGCTTTAAACCACTGTGACGGGTGCCGGGGATATGAAAAAAAAGAGGGTTACGCCGGGGATGTTACATCCCGCTCCTGCGCAATGTTGTTACATCGGTCGCGCGAGTGCAAACGGGCAACTCTCACAGCTGCGCCGGGTGCATGCCTGCCCTTTTGGACGTTTGCACTTGAAACGGGATGCAAATTCCTCGTGATACTTTTTCGGGGTCATAGTTCCACCCTCGTGATAGCGAGCACATCGGCGGGTACACCATTCTTTACCTGGTCTTCCCGCACCTCTTCGATGGACACGTCCGGATCCATGCAGAAGACTTCGTTCACCCATCGGGTGGATAGGTACACGTTGAAAACAGGCATTTTTATTCCGTCCCGTTTAGAACATCGGTTCCCGACTGTAATAGAGGGTTCCACATCTGATAGTCGTTCCCGAAGCTGCTTGCCATGAGCTCATGCAGGTGCGTCAACTCTGGACCCGTGAGCCTCCTCCCCCTGGTGCGATGTAAAAGGGAGATGAGATCCTCCGTCCCGTCGGTCATGCGTCCACCGCGGTAACGCCGGGAATGGTCATAGTTTCACCCATCCATACCACGAATCAAACCTAAAACCTTCCTTGTGGTCTTCCCTGAGGACTTTAAGATGATAGTCACCCCCAAACTGTTTTTCGGTCATCGTCTGGAATCCTCGCGCTTCCCACTGTTTTTGTTTTTCAGTGGGAATTGTGCCACAGTTTAATACCGTCGTCCAGTGTGCTGCCTTGGTCCCGCCTTCATGCGATCCCATCATCTGATCTCGCAGGTTTTGACCTCATCGCATGCGGTACAGATGTCTTCACAATCGGTGCATTCCTCGCATCCGAGTTCTGATTTGAGATCACAATCAATACAATTGAGTTCCTCTTCAACGTTGCACTCTTTGCATACCTCTTCAAGGTCTCCGGCTTTGCATACTTCTTTGCAATGCTCATCTTTGCACTCTTTGCAATGCTCATCTTTGCACTCAGTGCAACAGGTTTTAATCTCCTCACAATCAGAGTTTAGATTCAATTTTTGCATGGTAATCTCCCTGCCCTTATGCGTCCACCACTTCAACGCCGGGAAATGCTTCTTCAAATTCCACGTGCTTCTCTGGCAGTTCTTCCCAGAGAGTTAGCGCGTCATCCTGGGTGAGTGCTTCCAGCCGGGATATTTCCCCTTGCCATTGTGTACGGTACACAACAAAATGGTTCCCGTTCGGAGTTCTGAATAGAAATTTATTCCGTCCCCGGCGCTCCCAGTTGTGCCCGTCCCAAAATGCATCATCGGCGATCAGAGTACTGGTTGCCGTGCGGTAACGTTTCCCCCCGATCACTTCGTTCCATTCTCCTGCTTCCATCAGTTCCAGCTCCAACCAGCGTCTTCAAATTTCCGGATCGTCTCTTCTGTTGCTCCAGTCGTTGATGTCGAATTATCGTTTCTTACAACCTGAGCCCGGATAGTATCCGCTTCGATATTCTGAAACCTAATCGGTGTCGGGAATGCAAGAGAGATGATCTCATCCCGGACCGTCCGAATATCTCCCGGTCGACAATCAAGGACGAGAAGATCTAACGTGCCCTCTTCACCGTCAAACTCGACAAGAAGTTTCCGTACTGGGTGTTCATCGTGCGCTTCCGATATGATACCTGCTTCAGGATCTTCGATAGCTTCCATGTTTTTCGCTCCATGCCCGGTCCTTCCCTGGATGCTGTGCCGGGTTCTCCGGGTTGATTGGCTCATTCATCAAGGATGAGTAATGGATACTTGGTATGCCCTTGTAATAAAGTTTATCCTTTAGTATGACAATTAGATAATTATGAATACCGAAACTACTTTAGATGAAATGCCGGTAACCAGTATCAAAATTCAGATGAAGACACGGGATAGGCTTGTTGACCTCGGAAAAAAGAACGAAAGTTACGATTTTATCATCAACAAACTAGTCGACTTTTACCAGAGTAAAAAAGACGAAAAAGAATAACCCGGCAATTTCCGATCTTCTCTGCGGTCGATACCGGATCATTATGATCTATTACATGGTAAAAAACACGCCTCACCAACGCCCTTTAAATCAACGATCTCATCGTCAGCGTGTGAAAGTATTCATTCGATGAAAAACGCCCGTTATCGCCCACACGGCAAATGGTGTAAATATCCCGCCCACGAAAAAAGTACTCCGCACTTCCGGCACCGATGAGATTTTCGACCGCTCCGGCGTCTCGCGGAAGAGATAGCCTTCGAAGAGATCATTTATCTCGCCACTCCTGCCGTTCAACCTCTGCCCTTGACAGCAAAACGTATTTTTGGATATCCCCCTCCGCTTACGGGAGTTCCGGATCCGTGCTTTCAACCATCAAACATACTCTGCGTTCCGAAGTTCGGTTGACCCGTTCCCCCGTGTGCGGGACTTCAATGAGCGGACAGCATCTGATAATCTGACTTCTTTTGGGTCAAGACCAATGGCTCGCGCTGCGGTCATCATCCGGGAATATTCACGCAGTTCTGCGAGGTTGTCCATCTCTGTGCCATCGATATATTCCCCGGTAAGAGCGTCTTTAACCCCGATGCCGTCACCCGGTTTTCTCGGTAAGAAAATTGGATTTGCCATTCTTACACAGCCCCGGAATAAACAAAACTTACTTTCCCGCCAGTACCGCCGGATTCTGAAACAAAGTTACCTCTGATGTAACTCAAATTCCCGGTAAATACAAACGCATCGGTCATATTCGATGATACCGTTACGTCGTTATTCCCGCCGTCTAGGTTGAACCAAGACGTATTATCGAGACTGCCTTCTGCTCTCAATACGACGTTGGTATCTATCGCCGTGATTGTATATGCGAGTGTATGATACTTCAAAGATTTTACTTCAAGAGCATCAGTCGCTCCGGGTGCGGAAAGTTGATCGAATGTATACGCACCTTCGCTTCCTAACAAAAGTGGTGCCGAAATCGTTAATTCTGCCATATCACACACCTCGCGTGGTCCATGCGCTTGATACACCGGCACCCATTGCTCCCGAAGCGCCCCCCGGTGCGGGTAATACCGTGCTCTTGTCAAACTTGTGCTCGATCGGCTTTTCCGGTTCAATCTCACCCGATGCAATTTTTTCGATCGCCTTGATTTTGGCACTCCTGATTTCGGTGAGAATGTTTTCATACCGAAGAGCCTTGTTTATCGCCGCAACCTTCACGAATGATGTTTTATTTTTAGCTGCGAGCTGCTGGAGAACCTCAGGCGTCGCATTTGGAGTTTTCCCAAGACTGTCGATCAAACTGTTCATCCGCACAATCTCGGCAGGAGTCCCATTCGCCGTTAAAACTCCCAGATCTTCAAGTCCCCGCGCGAGTGAATCTTTTGCCTCGCTGTCTGCCCGGTTGCGTTCCGACGCTTGAATGTCTGCCCGGATCCGGTCGATTTCCTTCTCTATTTCGGCTCCGAACGTCTGAATTAGACGCTGAATGCCTTGAACTTCTTGAATTTGTGGCATTTTCATTACCTCCTTTTTTGTTTTTCTTAAGACGAAATTTTTCTAATCAAAAATTTATTGTCGAGGGTGGAAGTCCTCGAAGCAGTATTCGACAGTGATATCGTGGTTTTTCACGTCCGATCATCTGAATGCCGAATGATCGTTCGACGAATAGGCTCGCCGACTTTCGCCGGGTCATCGCCCTCCCACACTGTCACCGATATTACCGCATCTCCCCGCCGTACACTTTCAACGATATCGGTCAAATGGACGATAACCCCCGGCTCCAAATCCACCAGTTCCCGCGCTCGTTCCTTCATCGCTAAACGCGCTGCTTTCAAGATATACGTGTCTCTGCATCGTCACCACAACCCCAAGCCGGGCAATCCTCGCTCTTGTGGTTCCGTGTCTGGCTGTGCCCAAACCGTTGCCAAATGCCGTCCTCGTGTCCGGTTGTCGTACGTGTGCATGCCAACTCCCGAAGCATACCCGATCGGAACCTGTTTGCCAGAAAACTTGCCCGCAACGTAAACCCCCATCGCAATACTCAAAACTAAATCGTCATGGTCTCGCTCCCGCCACGCTGCATAAGAATCATGCCCCGAATCGCTAATCTTAACCCGGAACGCCGTTAACTCACGAATCAACACATCCCCGTCCGGCAGACTCGCGGCTATCCGCAACTTCCCGCTCTGTAGCGCAACCGACAATGCGCTTACCAAATCCCGTTTCGGTACACTCCAGTGCGTGCGGTTTTCAAGTTTTCTTGCCGGGTCGATCGCGTTCGGCGCTTCTGTGAACTTCGCTGTGTCTCCTCCGGTAATCGAGACGGCTATCGGGCTGACTCCCGCTACACGAAACATATCCGTCACCGGCGCACCCACGCCAGTCTGATCGCATATCAGGATACCGCCAGGCAATCGTTTAGTTAAAGATGTGATTTCCGTCACAATTGACGGATATGGCGTTCCCAAGGCGAACCGCTGTAAGTGCCGTACGAGATACTGTTCGTTGACCGTCTCCAGCACACTGACGGCTGTGTAATCCTGTGCCTGCCCCAAATCTACACTGATATAAAACGACATTTGTTAGTCCTCCCAAAGTTTCAAAATCGATGCCAAACTGCTCTTAAATTCCTGCCTGAACGAATGCTGATCGTCAAACCAAATCTCATCAGATGACATAATCGGCAACGCCTCAGATACGGGCTCACACGGTGCCGGATTGTCCGGGAACTGCGTTACATCAGCGTCAAGTACTTGCACTGCCATGACCTGAACACCTGGGAATAGCGGCTTTACGGAAACATCCATCGCCGCCATTATCTGTTCATAAGAGAAAACCTGTCCTGTTGCCGCTACAAATTCGCAGAAATATTCTTGTTTATAGACCCATTCGCCGAGACTGCGCAGCTCATCGGCAAGGAACTCTTTTGTAATCCTCGGACACTCATCGGCAGTAATCCGTATCCGTTCCCAAATATCCCCGCCGTTTTCCCATTCGTTAAAGAAGTGCCCTCGCATTCCGAACGGCGTTGACATCAAAATGTGCCTGCCGCCGGATACTGCCAACATCGGCTTGACACTGAAATACAAATCATCTTGTACCCGGGAACTCTCATCTTCGATAATCAAATCAACGCCGCTGTAACCCCGGACCGTTGCTTCTGTGCCGGGCAGGCTTACTATCCGGCTTCCGTTGGAAAACTTGCACGAAAGCGAGTTGTCCTCTAATTTTTTGGGTGGTACTTTGAGGTTCCGAATATGTTCGTTGACCTTGCGGAACAGTTCTCCGCTCTGGCGTAAGGATGGACTCAGCAAGAGGACAAGCGTACCGGGATGGAACAGCGCCCTGTGCAAAGCCAATATTCCGGCAGTGGTGCTTTTACCGCTTTGCCGTGAACAGTTCAGGAGCATTCTTTTGCAGGTGCTATTCAGAACTTTCTCCTGCCACAGATCCGGCTCAAATCGCAGACACTCACGAGCCCATATGACCGGGTCAAGAGCATACCGCATTTCAGAAGTCATTCGTGTGCCTCCCGCATTCCCTCAAAATAGTCTTCTGCCGCTTGTTCGTCTGCCTCCTGCTCACAGTTCGAAATGGATCGCCCGCATGTCTCCGGCTCGTGATCGCATCCGTCACAGATCATAGGCGCACCACAGTTCTGTTGAAATGATACAGGAAACAAGCAGGCGTGATGGAGTCCTGGGTCTTCCGATACCCTTTGAGGCAATGGTGCCGTGGATCCTTGCACGCACATTGAAAACTGCCGATGGTGCCGGTAACGTGTGGACAGGTCATCTATGCCACACCCCCGAAGGGATCGGTGGTCAAAAAAGTAAATATCTGATATTTTTCGTTGCCTATGCCGTTATGCGCTCTCTTCGTATCCTTCGTGAAAGTGTGTTCACATGCACACCAAGATCTTCTGCTATCTCGGCAACCGTCTTCCCGGTTTCCCTTTGTGCTGTGACTTCGGTCATATCGATGTCCCTGAATGGACGACCAACATGCACACCGCGCGCCTTCGCTGCCACAAGCCCCTGCTTCGTGCGTTCGCTCAACAAATCTCGCTCCCGCTCCGCCATTGTGATCATGAACGTGAGCATGATCCGGCGCATCCCTTTGTCGGAACAGGTATTCAGAAACTCTTCTGCGGGCGAGAGGCTGAATACTTCGATACCCAGTTCTTCGAGATCCAGAATAGACCGTATGCTGTCTCTGTACGTCCTGCCTATCCGTGAGATCTCGTAAACATACAACCTGGTGACGGTGCCGGGGTTGTCCTTCACATAGCGGAATAATTTCGAATATCCTGGACGGTTCCGAGCTTCGACTTTGCCCGATATGGTATCGACAAAGATCCGCTCCCGGTCGACATACTTCAGTAGTTCGGCACATTGGTTGTCTGTGTGTTGGTCTTCCGTGCTCACACGAGCGTACCCGATATACACCATAACTGTACCTTTTGTGGTGGATAGTATTTAAACGCACCACAACCGAACCGTTAAGGTTTGTTTCCACTGGAAAACTCTGATCCTTTTGAGAGATCATAGTCCCGCCTCGTTCAATGCTGCCAATAATTCTGTGCGGATCTCCGGGTGCTTCTCAATACAACGAAGGAAGATTGACCACTCAGGCGCCTGAGTCAAAGAGGGCACATTGTTTATCAGAACGTTGGTTTGACCGGGTTGAAGCTCTCCCGTTAATCGTGCGTTCAATTCTAACGCTTTCAGGAGTGCGCTTGCCGTTCCCGTCATGTTCCGGCGATCCTTATCGCTTGCACACTCTCGCGCCTGAGTTTCCAGCACGTCTACAAGGTTGCTTACCCTCTGGAGGATGGACAACGTGATCCGTTCGGCGATCGCCGTCTCTGTTGCGGTTTCATACACTGTTACAGGGAGAGTGGGTAATGAGGGCACCTGTCGTTTCATGCAGGTCTTTTTGTGCCTTTGAACAGAGCTCGGAGACAACCCAAACTGCCGTGCCGTTTCGCGTACCGATGTACCGTTTACTAAGCACAGGTCGATGGCTTGACGTGCGGGAGATGAGCAGATGCTGCATGGCTTTGTTGCCATTTCAGATCACCACGTGATCGGGTTCTGGATCACTTGCCACACTTGCTACAGTTGCTGTACACGGGTGCATGTCCAAACCACTATTATTATTTACATTTGCAGGAGAGAGCCCGTGTACCTTAAGTGTAGCTTGTGTAGCAAGCGTGACAAAGTGAGGTCCGCGCAATTGTTCTGGGCATTCGGGTTTCTCCCCATTATCCGAAAAATAATAGCGCTGCGTGATACTGTTCCAAGTGTTCCGGTCCGGGACAACCAGTACACGGATTCGTTTTCCTTCCCGGATAACTTCGGTCTTGAAGCCGATGGAATGCAAGATCTTTGTAGCTGCGGTGTTTGACCTCAACCCGCACCGGTCCTTTACATCGGTCGCTGTCAGGTGTCCTTTCTCATCCGGCTGGTCCTGTACCCAGTCAAGCGTACCGTTAAAGACCATGCCTTCCAGCGATGATGCCCGGGTACGTTTGATCTCTTTTTGTCGTTCCGCGAGGTATTCTTTCAGCCTGCGTTCACCGTCCGGGAAGAGTTGCAACACGCTAGAGAGCGGGATGCCGAGCTGTTTAAGCCGGGGTTCGATGTCCATGTCCTGAAGGTTAAGCGTTTTTTCGCCGTCTACCAGCTGCCAGTTCAGCATCACAAACCGGGCAATAGTAGCCCGGAGTTCGTCCACTTCATCAGTATAGGACGCGGGTAGAATGATCGGGATGTCTTTTCGGCTGGTCTCTTTTGGGGTGAACGACAAGAGTCTGCCTTCCGTTGCGTTGTCCTGGAAAGGGTGGCGCATGGCGATCACTTTCGGGCAGAACGGATCGAAGATGTCTTGTTCTTTTGGGTTGTCTTTATCGGTTTTTATGAAATACTGCCCTTTTTCAAATCCAAGGTTCAGGTACTTGACCAGCTCGTTAGTTGTGGTGGACTCACGAAGATCCGCTTCATCGATCAGTAAGGTGCCGTTCCATTTTTCTTTGATCCGCATAATACCGGACGGTGTGGACGATCCCCCGGCTTTGATCGGGAAAAAGCACAAGTCCCCGGTAACGCGCTGCATCCGGGTTTTACCGTTGCCGGTATCTGCCAGGAATCGGAGGTATGGCGCTGTGTTCGTTTTTAGGTAGAACCACGAGAAGACAATATAGTACGTGAACAGTTGCCGGTCAAGGTCTGGTGCGTCAAGATACTTTTTCAGGTGCGCATCGATACGGTCGAACAGTACCGGTGCGGTGACGGGTATCGCAGCTTCCAGGGCTTCACGGGAAGGCAACCCTACAATAGCGACAGGCTGCCCGTCTTTCTCCTGCAGCTTCCGGGGATAATATCCATTGTACGATTGGTCGAATACGAGTTCTGCCCCGTCAAGGTGAACAAAGGAATATTCGTTCTTTACGTTCACGCAGGACAAATAGATCCGTTCGTTATCGATAATGTACGGTCGTTCTGTCTTCTGGTCTTTCGGTTCGGCAGGGTTGTTTTTTGGAAATCCCACCCTCACAAACCGGAACGCCCGCCCCGCAAGACCTTTAAGCTCGGCTGCATCGTTGCTGTTTGACGGGTTATGCGGCGGTATGCAATGTTCGGCAGAAAAGTTCCAGAGAGAATCCAGGATCGCATTTTCCGACAAACCGCACCGGCGCAACCGGCAGGAATATAGGAACAGCGCTTCGTTTCGCTGCCCGTTAGGAACGTTCATATGAGCTTCGACAAACTTTTTGAGATACGCCGCCGCTTGTCGTTGGTTCGGTTTTTTTAACTCAGCGTCGGGCAGGTCCGACCATCGCACCGCTTCTTGTCGCTGTGCCGGGGACAGTGAAGTGAGAAATTTCGTTAGTTCGTCGCTTTCGGTGTTGACGACCACCGGCGGATCGTTGCTTATCGTTTCCATAAATCCCCCGTCATCACAATAAAATGAGGCGCACCGCCATAGACTTCAAGCCCTGATGCCGGGTGCGTCGGATAATCGCGATCAGACTTCCAGGTAAAGACATGCAACCCCCGCCCGGAAACGCTGCGTTCGATATACGTGTTCCCAGCGCGGTTGACGATATCCGTTGCCAATGGGGATGGGGTGCCGTCCTGGTCGATGCACCGGTCAAGGTCAAGGACCCGTAACGGGTAATCGGCACCAAGCGCGAGCCCCGGATACTGCCCGATACCGAACCGGATCGCGCGCAGAACATCGGGCAGGGTTGACCAGTCTTCAGGGTGATCGGACCGTGCAAGCTGCCCGTTAGTTTTCAAGGGCTGCTTTTTCATGGTGCCGTTCGGCTGAGGTTTGATCCGGAAACAAACCCATCGTTTGGACCCTGCGAGGGGTTCGGGAATATTTGCGGCATTCAATCGGCACCGCCCGTTTGTGGCAGATCAACCAATCCGCTTGCGAAGATGTATTCGTTGGATTTTTTGATATCGCCCATGATGGCGTAAACGCAACCTGCCGCATAAAGAGCGCCTAGCAACGCATCGCTCCCGTCCGGGGCTTCTGAAATTATCCGGTTGAATGTTTTTAGCACCGCAACGAGGTTCTCTGGCATTGGTTCACTCTCCATTAAAAGACACATCGCGCCATCCACTTGCTGCCATAAATCGGTCAAGGGTGACACCTCACGCAGTGTGACTTCAAACATTCTTTCATTCCGGCACAACCGCATATCGAACAATCCGTGCGGCACCACGGCAAAATGATAACGCCTTCCGTTTTTGTTTCCGGTTCCGAGAGTGCGCGGTCGAACCGATCGCCGGGTTCGTTCCACGGTTTTCGGGTCATCTGCGCACATCCCCCGACGTCGGGCAGTTACTGGCTGTGCAAAGTTTTATTGCCGTGCAAGTAGAATTGAGTTTGAACAATTCTTCTTTGGTTTCCGCCGCCTGACAGTGGCGGTTCCCATTTTCAATCATTCGCGCGCCCTCGCCGCCTGACCCGGCATATTCTCTAAAATTATTTTTCCCGTCTCGATCAGAAATTCGCAGAATAGCGGGTCGGTTTGCCGAAAAACTCCGATCGTTTCTTTGGTGACACGAATCGGAAACATCGACGATGTTTTTGGAATCGTCGACAGGTTTGATATGGTGGCAGAATCAATCATTTTTGTCCACCGGAAAAGATTTTGGTGAGACAACGTGTCGGGTTTCGATTGGCGTCGCTGTCCCGGCACGTTCTGCAATTTTGTTCTCGATCGCTTCTCGGAATGTCGCCGTCAGATTTAAGCCAGCTTCACGGGCAGAATCTCTTAAAGCCTCTGGGATTTGCATCGTCGTCACAACGTATGTAGTCCCTCCCTGCCGAATCGTTTTCATACAACCATAATATTATGTAATCCCCCTATTTTAGGCTCACGCGAGAATAAATTATAAATTGTGCTCCTTTTGACATTTGCGGTTCGTTGAGAATTTATACTTTAAAAAAATAAAATAAAAATTCTCGAAATGTTACAGTCAGAAAAAGCATAAAAATTTGTGAAAAAGGAATTTTTTGATAAAAAAAAGGTTACAGTAAAAACTTGTTTCTCACGCGCGATTTTAAAATATTGAATAAAAAAGATGAAATTCGTTTTATGCGGGTGTGTTAGATTTCCGGGTTTTCAGCCATTGTGCGTATTCAATGAGAGCATCAGGATCCTCTTGCGCACCCCGGAGAGCCGCAATGTTTCTCATCGCGTCTTTTGACAATGCCATCGAACACCGTTTACAATACATTGAATCGGTAGAGTTCAACGTATCACACCGAGGGCATTTGACCGGATCAAGCGGTCGTTCTCCCGCCGGCTCATCTTCAGCTTCGAGCCCGGCTTTCTGAAGGATCTTCTTTTTCACATCGGCACCGGACAGGTGGATATATGTCGCCGGCATGTTGGACGATTTCGACCACCCGAACATGATCCTCAGTTCCATCTCTGTGAACCCTTCCCGCGCCCGATCGGTGGCACGAGCGTGCCGGAATCCATGCGGATGTACCCGCGTTGTTACCCCTGCCCGTTTTTGCAGGACCTTGCACAGGTTCTGAACAGTCCGGACGTTCAAGCGATGCGACCCGAACCCGAACCGCGTGTATGTCAGGAATAAGGGTGAGTCCGGATTCAGTTTGCCAGGGTGGACGTTGATCCAGGCTTGGAGGTCCGGCATACTATCGATCAACCAGAGTTCTCGATCTCCTGTCTTCCCGCGGACCTTGACGCCACCACCCCATTTATCGAACCGTACCGCACCGACATTGAGCGAGAGCGCTTCATCAATCCGGCACCCGGTATCCCACAGGAACATGATCAGCGCCCGGTCCCGGATGCTGTCACATGCGCCCACCAGCTTCTGGATATCGGCACGGGTGAGCGGGTTGGGAAACGTGATCTTCGGTTTTTGCATTTTTTCATCCGCCGGGAAGAACTCTTTCTCTTTTACCGGGTCAATGAAGCGGAAAAAGATCTTCAGTTCCACCATATCGCCCTGTATCGTTCGGGGGCTGACGGTTCTTCTCCGGTGGATAATGTAATCTTCAATATCCGCCTTGACAATCTCCCGTGCGTCCTTCCAGTCAAGGAACTTAAGCAGATAGTAGACCCGCCATGCTTTGTCCTGAATGCTGGAGGGCTGAAGTTGTTTGAGCTCCTGCCGCCGGATGTATGCCAACAACGTCACCCGGTTTACAGGATCGAGCTCGGGTAACCGCTTCAAAAACCGTTCTGACATAGCTAATCGTGTGTGCTTTTTTGGTATATATTACGCCATCATGTAGTACAAGGTTCAGGGCCTGGTCTCGCAGGAGTTCTTGGGTTCGAATCCCATCCCTCGCATTCTTTTTTTCGACCCCTTCAAAAAGATCGTTTACAAATTCAGTCGAACACAGGTTTGATAATCCTGCAGGAGTAAACGTATATTATCATGCCCGAGCTTATAAAACGAAAATGCAAAAATCCTGATGCGTATCTTGACGAGCAGGATTTAAAAGATATAGCCGAGGCTGAAGAGGATATCCGGCAGGGACGGGTTTACACTACAGAAGAATTGCGGGCAAAACTCGGGATCCAATGAGTTACGCTCTTTTCTGGTCCGACCGTGCCAGTAAGGATATGGAAAGATTGCCCGGGCATATCTCAAAACGAATTACCGATAAAGTCGTGTCGTTGTCAGAAAACCCTTATCGTACTGTTGAACGATGCGAGGGTTACCCGTACTATCATCAGCGTATCGGAGTCTATCGCGCTGTTCTTAAAATTGACGATTCCACAAGGTTGATCACTGTTGTTAAAGTAGGTCTCAGAAAAAAAGTTTTTTTGATCGGTGATCTCTCCTCTCCCTAAAACCCTCTATTTTCTCCCTTGTCGCATATTCTCCGCATAGATCGTGAAAACTGCCAAAAAGATTTTTGGCATGACTCGTTATTATTACCCCTCCCATGCGGGGTGTGACACGCTCGTCAGTGTAAGGAGTAGCATCTTGTATCCGATTTCAACTTACACACCCGCGTGAGGTGTGACCTGAGTGGACTTTGCCCCGGGACTCCCCAATCCTTTAATATTCCCGTTTCCTATTGCGTTGTATGACTAATGCTCCAGCTTCCGATGCACTGAAGAACCTCGTAATCTTCATTATTGTGCTTGCCGTTGCTGCAACGATTGTCGCACTGGTGTGGTATTTAGCCGTCGAACTCCCGGCACAACAGGCAGTGCTCCAAGCACCCGTTTGGAATAAATACAAATGACTGATCCCCCCGTCTGCTTATACCCGTGCTCCACGCCTCCGAAGAGACTTTGCGCTGTACTCCCAATCCTTTAATATTCCCGTTTGCCAGATCAGATAATCCCTCTCTCTCGTAACAAGAGCCCGATGCCCCCATAGATCACGCACACCACAAGGATCGCCGCACTGATCGTGATCAGTGTACGGACATCTCCGGAAAGAACTGCCCCCAGGATCGTCCCAAGGAGCAGAAGCACCGCCACCGCTATGCACACAATCCCCGCGAACACAACACACACCGCAACGGTTCCCGTAAAGATTAGATCATCCATGCCAGACCCCGTCACTCAAGATACCCGGCGAGCACTTCACGATAGAGTCTCTCCACGTTCTCTGCAGTCTTTGGCATGGCAGGAAACCCGGAATATCGTCGGGCAAGATCCAGGTCGCGGGGCAGGTCCAGCCGTGACTGGTCCTGGGAATGGAACCAGCCACGCTCCTCATAATAGGACGAGAGGTACTCCTGCTCGGTCTGTCCCGGTGTCGGGATGAAACACGCGTACTGCTTTCCCAGCTCCGCCAGTTCCATCATGGATGTATACCCCGAACGGCAGACCACACACTTCGCCCGGTTCATCAATTCGATCTTATCGCCAGTCGAAGCATACCCGATCACGGTACAGTCCGGGCTCGCCTGCCGGATCCCCTCCCGACCGGGGCTTCCCAGCAGCACAACCGTCCTGCCCGGAAGCGACGTGACCTGGGGGAGGAGAACCTCTTCAAGACGGGTGCGCTGCGGTTCAGGACCGGAGATGAGGATCAGGTGATCCAAATCCCGGGGCACATCCAGCGTTCTCGTGCTCGCAAGGATACCGGCAAAATAAACCCGTCGCCGGGTTGCATCCACTCCTGGTCGGGAGAGTTTTCCCGCAAGGGCAGTCGGTCCGGGAGGGTTATCCGGCACAATAATCCGGTCGAATTTTTCGTGGAGGTACCCGTTTGTCGGCAACAAAAGCAGTTCGACCGGGTACATGTACAGGGGAAAATGAAAATGGAGCTGGTGGGTGATAAAGAGTGACGGAACTTTTGCAGAATAGACCCCTAGCCGATTGTCGCTGATGACCAGATCATATTTTTTCCGGGAGATGATCCGTTCCGCCATCATCCGCTCATCGGCAAGTGCGTGCAGGAGGATGGGAAAGGAAGCGACAAGTTTTGGCAAAAAGAACTGGCTGCGGCTGTACGGCGCCGGGTAATCCGGAAATTCAACAAACGACGCTTCGGGAAATTCCTGTTGGGCAACAAGAAGTGCATTGCCACACGCGGCAACAGTCACATCATGTCCGTGGTCAAGAAGAGCCCGGATGATCGGGATGTCGCGCGTCGCATGCCCGAGACCCCAGTTCAATGGTGAGACAAGCACGTGCGACATGACAAAATTCCTGCAACAGATATACCAGTTATCATCCCGGAGTTAATTGAATGAATCGAAAATATTCTGCCATTTCCGTACCTGGTTTCCCGCCCAGCACGATACGTATCCCGGCATGATTTCCGTTAGCATCTTCCCGTGCGTGGAGATCATCCGGTCGAACCGTAAAGGGACATTGTCCGGAATCTGCCGGATCCCCCTTGATATTCTCCCTTACGTCACCACCGCTTTCTGGAACCGCCACCGGGCAAACACATACATAATCGCTGCAAACGCCAGGAGCCCGGCGAACGAGAGGCAGATATCTGCTGCCGTGTATGCATACGACTCCCCCATCGCGATAAATGCAGGACCGA
>Ga0247841_10007049_pt1 | contig 16911 bp, 33 predicted proteins | sample LaCruzMarch2015__2_FD_192410 | JGI IMG/M metagenome (GOLD analysis project Ga0247841, IMG submission 192410) | Freshwater microbial communities from meromictic Lake La Cruz, Castile-La Mancha, Spain - LaCruzMarch2015_18m | ecosystem: Environmental > Aquatic > Freshwater > Lake | place: Spain... | reverse complement strand
TATTTTAAAGACTTTATGATAGGATTTTTGCAATTCTTCCATATAAATCACAGAAGAATGGCGTTTAATAGGTTTTCTTAGTTTCCACCCTGTGGCAAGACCACAGGGTATAACGGATCAATTAATAAAGAAATTTTTGGTTTAAGCAAACTTTTAGAAGGATTTGGAGACGAAAAGCAAACCCAAAGAGCGAGTAAATTATATCATTTAATTCATGAAGTATTAAGATATTCTCCACAGATGGATGAAGTCTGTAAGAATTATCAGAAAAAGAACAGTTGTAAAGAGAAAGAAATTAGTGAAGGCTGGGCATGCTATTTTGCCTATCATCTTATGAATAATCTTATAGAAGAACCAAATATTGCTAATAGGGAATTGATAAAATCTTTACATGAAATTGAATACGCTGAATTGAGAACAAGACAAGATATATATGGTGAAGGATTTAGAGATTTCTCAAGATTTCGTATGGACGCTGCTAAGAGGGTGATTAAAATAATCTAAATAGATTTATAAATTTCTTTTTATTGATTAATTTATGAAAAAACAAAAAAAGAAAGAAGAGAAGAAATTGTGGTTCAGAGCAAAACGATTTGGATGGGGATGGTATCCTTGTAGTTGGGAAGGCTGGCTTGTTTTGCTAATCTGGGTAGTTATCTTTACTTTTGGAGTAATTATGATGGATCATGAATGGCTCAAAAATCTTATTTTTATAGGTATTTTTACTGCAGTATTAATTTGGATTTGTTATAAAAAAGGAGAAAAGCCACAGTGGAGATGGGGCTGGGGAGAACATTTGGCAGGATAAAAAGATGACAGAAATAGAACAAATAAGACAAAAACTGAAAGAATTAGGAGATAAAAAGAAAGCTGAAATTGTAAAAAAGTATATGAAATCACCTTATGATTTCTATGGAATTAAAGTGCCTGAACTTAGAAAGATTGCAAAAGGAATAAATCTTGAATTTTATGATGCCTTGAATTTATTTGATGAGCTTTGGAACTCGAGGAATCATGAAGAGATGGGTTTGGGTTTATATCTTATTCACAAATATAGAAAAAAATACGGATTAGAGATATGGAAATTTTTAATGGAAAGAATTGAAAAAGCAAAAACATGGGACCACATTGATGAACTTGGGATGCACACAATTGGAGAGATTGTTGCTGAGAATTTGGGTTTGGTTTCTGAAATTAAAAAAATGAGTGAGTCTGGAAATCCGTGGATGAGAAGGCTAAGCATTGTTTCTAATTATCCTCTTATTAAGAAGAATAAGATTGATTTGACTTTTAGACTGGCTGAGGTTTTAATTTATGATGATAATGAGTATGTACAAAAAGGAGCAGGATGGATGTTAAGAGAGGCTGGGAAGAAACAAAGAATTGCGGTTCGAGATTTTATTTTAAGACATTTGAATATGAAACCAGTTGCTTTTTCATATGCAATTGAAAAAATGAAAGAGCTAAGAGAAGAAAGGAAAAAATTTGAAAGCAAAAATGAGCCTTATTTTGTTATTATAAGAGGGCCTGCAGGAGTTGGAAAGACAACTATTGCAAAGAAACTTGGAGAAAGACTAAATGCAGATGTTGTTAGTATTGACAATATTCTCGAGGTGTTAGGATTGGATAAAGTTGAAGGAGAGTGCATAAGTGAAAAGAATTTCTTAAAAGCAAATAAACATGCAATTCCGAGTATTAAAAAGATACTAAAAGAAGGAGGTATAATAATTTTAGAAGGTAATTTCTATCATAAAACACAATTAGATAATCTTTTGAAAAATTTAAAACACAAAAATCTTGTTTTTACATTAAAAGCAGGATTAGATGAGTGTATAAAGAGAGATAAAACTAGAAAAGAATTAGGAGAAGAGGGAATAAAAGCAGTTCACTCTCTTGTTTCTAAATTTGATTATGGAATAGTCTTAAATACAGACAATAAGTCTGAAGAAGAAGTTATAAATGATATTTTATTTTGTTTGAAGAAATGACAACAGAAGTTTTTGAAGAAAAACCAGAAGATTTTAATGGAAAAGTAGAAGTTGTTGGTTGTATTGTTGAATATGGGGGAGAAATTTTATTATTGCATAGGCTAGATCATAAATTAGAAGGAAATAAATGGGGTTTTCCATCTGGAAAGATTGATGAAGGAGAAAATCCAGAGCAGGCAATCATTAGGGAAATATCAGAAGAGACGGGAATTAAAATTTTAAAGAACAATATTAAACTTCTTAAAAAATTATATGTAAGATATCCTGAATATGATTTTGTTTACTATCTATTCTATACTAAAGTTGATAACAAAATCGTTAAAATTAAGCCTGATGAGCACAAAGGGTTTGTATGGGTTAGTCCTGAGAAAGCTTTAAAAATGCCAATTGTTAATGGTTCTGATTATTGCATAGAGGTATTTCAGAATGAGAAGAAAAAATAAACTTATTTTAGTAACTGCAGGAGTTTTATTATTAGGAATTGCAGATCGTTATAATTCTATGGAAGAACGAGCTCCTATAAAGCAAAAACCTTGTTTCTTTTTAGGATATGAGCTTAGAGGCAAGAATACAAGAATATATGCAGACGAAGTTGTTGATATAATGGGGGCACAGGAAAAATATAGAAGATTTAATGATATAAGTTTATTAGATAGGGTGTTTGAAAGGGCTGATAAAAATAGAGATGGAATTATTACAGAGGGAGAAATTCTTGAGGTTTTGAATAAAGAGAAAAATGTTAAATAAAAAGCTAATTAATATTTTTTTAGCAACAATTTTGGCTTCTGGAATTTATGGTTGCAAAAGTTATGAAAAAGAAAGTGAGGAAGCTGGAAAAATCAGCAATTCAGAGCAGGTTTATAATTTTAGAGGATACAAAATTGTTGGGGCAGAAACAAGGAAAATACTTGAGAAATATGCTACAAGAAGAGCAAATGACAGAAATAAAGGACTTGAAAAAAAAGAATTCTTAAAAACTGACTCTATGCAAGAATTAAGAGGACTTTGTCATGCTGCTGATATTAATGGAGATAGAATAGTTGATATTTTTGAAGCAACAAGAATAATAGAAGAATAAATTAATGTAATTCTGCATCACTTCAGAGATTTTAGAAAAATCTCTGAGAGTCATCAGAAAATAAATATATATTTTCTGAGACAATAATACTTAAAAACCCTTAATCTATTAATTTAAAATGGCAACAGAAAAAACATCAATAAAAGGACTTGCTGAAGCAATAAAGGGAGGCAATATTATTAAAGAAGAATTAGAAGAACGTTTAGCCAAAAAGCCACATCCTCTAGACATAATGCCTCATGGATTTGTAGTTCCTGATTCTGACCCTGCTGAAGAATATGCTATAGCAAGAAATGGCTCAAAAAGTCAAGGAAGGAAATACCAATGACAAAAAGATACAGCCTTGCAGATGGTATTAGACTTGGAAAAAGAATAGATACTCATCTTTTTGTTAATTATCTTACATCTCCATCAAATCTCCCATTAGATACAGGAGATCTTACTCGAAGAGAAATTCCTGCAGATGAAATAATTGCAGGTTATTTTAGAGGAAGCAGATTGACAAGAAGAGTTTCCCCTGATGAATTTTTAGGACGCACAAAATATGAAAATAAAATGAAAGAAGGTTTAGAAAGATTAAAAAGTTCTGATGTTCTTAGATGTGAAGGAGAAGAATATTATTTAGCTCCGAGAATTATAGCCCAAGTGAGAAAAATAACTAAAAGGCGGGCTGATGATTATAAAGCAGTAACTAGTTCTAGACACTAATAGAAATCCTTTTATAACCTTAATTTCTTTAAAATTAAATGATGATAAAAAAAATAGATAAGAAATTTGAATCAATAACTTTTCTGCATTTATTAATAATAATCTTATTATGGGTTTCTCCTTTTTTATTCAACTGGCGATTAATTATCTTGGGAATATTCCTATATTATTTACAACTTATGATATTTGGGAATTGTATACTAACAAAAATGGAATTTAAGCAAAAAAAGAGAGAAATTACAATGTATTCTTTTGTGCTGGAAAAATTAGGCTTTAATGTTAATAGGGGTAAAATTGTACTTCTGGCAGATTATGTTTTTCCATGGGTTATTTTATTAATCTCATTAGTCTATCAAGTCGTATTAAATCATGGGGCATTAATATGGTAAAATGAAAGAGTTACAAGAATTATTTAATGAGGTAAAAAAGAAATTCCCAGAGATAAATGCAAAATTAATAAAAGGGGAAATAATTTCAATTATGGCAAGCAGACCTTTTGGCAAGAATATTATTTATAATAGCGCAAACTTAAAAAAGTATAATTTCTCTGAACTAGCATTAAAAGGATTACTAGCTCATGAACTTGCTCATAAGATACAAGCTAAAAGGGCAGGAATTATAGAAAAAATTAAAGTCTTTCTTTATCAAAAGTTTAAATTATTTAATAATAAGGAAGAGGGTGAAAGGATAGAAAGAGAAGCAGATAAAATTGCAATGAGCAAGGGATTTAAAAAAGAGATTAAAACATTTTACAAAGAGAAATATGGTAAGTGAAAAATTAAAAGAATTAATTGAATTTGGAATTATAAATTTGGATAAACCAACAGGTCCAACTTCATTTCAGGCTGCTGAGATGGCTGGAAAAATTCTAAAAGAACTGGGAGTTAAGAAATTTTCTCATTTTGGAACCTTAGATCCTGCTGTTACAGGAGTTTTGCCTGTTGCTCTTAATAGAGCTTGCAAACTTACAGGATGGTTTATGAAAAAAAGGAAAACATATGTTGGAATTATGAAATTACATAAGGAAATTGATGAAAAAAAATTAAGCGAAGAAATGGATAAATTTTTGGGAAAAATCATGCAACTTCCTCCTGTAAAATCAAGAGTTAAAAGAGAAGAAAGAGAAAGAGAGGTTTATTCATGGGATATTTTAGAAATTGATAAGGAAAATAAAGAAGTTTTATTTGATTGCGAGGTAGAAGCAGGAACTTATATCCGAAAGCTCATAAGCGATTTGGGCGATAAAATAGGAGGAGCTCATATGTCTGAATTAAGAAGAACAAAAGCTGGAATTTTTAGTGAGGATGATTCTAATTTTGTTAATCTTTATGAATTGGAAAAGGCAACACAAGAAGCTAAAGAAGGCAAGGAAGAAGAGCTAATAAAGATAATAATCCCTGCAGAAGTTGCTCTAAAGAAAATTATACAGGTTGTTGAAGTTAAACAAGAAGCTGTTAAAAAACTGTTAACAGGAAAGCCATTGTTTAAACAAGATGTTGGAAAAATTGAGCTTGATGACAATTTTGCTGTTTTCTCAGGAGATAGGCTTATAGGAGTTTATAGGAAAACTGATGAAGGGGAAATTATAGGAAGAGCTGAGTGGGTTAGGAATTAAGTCATCGAAAACTTTAAATAGTGTTTAGAATTGTGGCAGAAATGGAAAATCCGCCAGTTAAAGTAACAGACATAACAGATAAATTAGGGGGAAATCTACCTCTTGACAGACAGATAAAGTTAGGAGATGCTAAATTAGACCAAATAGTAAATACTCTCCTTAACCCAATAAAAAAAGCTATAAAAGGAGCATATCTTTTGGAATGGGAAGGGGGTAAAATTCCAAGAGGAGCAGTTGTTGGAGATAAAACACTTGCATGGACACAGAATGGTTTTGCACATGGTGAAGATGGAAGAATGGTTGGCACATATGATAGAATTGTGGAATTTGGTGGTGCTAACAAACAAAAACAAATAATGGTTGTTTATCTAGATTAAATTTATTCTATTTTTGGATTTAGTTAAGTTAGTATCTAAATATGGCAGGGTTTTAAGAGCAGGTTAGTGTTTAGATAGTATTTCTTAAAAAACTAACTAAAAACGAAATCCAAGAGATTAGCGAGAAGACTCCTAAAAGAGGAGAGAGAAGAAAGAAGACTAAATAAAAAGAACCATATCCTGCATCACCCTTTGAGAAAAATTTAATCGAAAGTATTGCTAGAAAAACGATCAAAACTGAAAGCCAAGCAAAAATAAATCCAAACTTAAATGATTTTGTGGGATGTTGAATTATATTAAACAAGCCAGTCAAGAAGAAAATAAAGTAAATTGCAATAACTCCCAATAGAATCAAAGGCACAGAATCCAAATTCATGTCCATAATGTCTCCAAAAACATGATTAAACATTGTAAATAATAAAACTACAAGCAACACCAGTATTAGTAAGGCATTAATTAAATAAGTCTTAATCCCTTTTTCCATAGGAAAGATCAGCCCTACACATTTAAATACCTTTTGTTAAACTTGCGGGGGAATTAGATATTATAGTGCAATAATATTTAAAAACTCAAGATGTTCTCTTTCGTAATGGGTTCAGATAGGAGTTGGCTGAGATTTGTAAGAGCATACAAGGAAGTTATTTTTGTCCCATTTAACCAGATTGATTGGGATAAAGGAACACTTAATTTTAGAGAAATTACAGTTGGGGGACTATACTCTATTCTATCGTCTATGAGAAGGAATATTACAATATGTCAACAATATATTGAGAATCATGAGGAAATATTCCCTACACGAAGAGAGTTTAGAAGATATACTACAGCTCAAATGATAGAAGATGATACAACTAAAGCGCATATACTTACTGGATATGCAGAAGATGGTTTGAGAGAGCTAACTGGAAAAATCGCCGCTGGTCTACGTGCGGCTGCTTCTTCGAAACAGCGAGATTAACTTTATAAGTCTCAATTTTATTAATCAATTATGGTAGAAATAAAAAAGAAAACATGGCCTGAACAATTTCAAAAGATGCTGGATGGAAAGAAGAATACTGACTTAAGGCTTGCTGACTTTGAGATTAAAGAAGGTGATATTTTAATTTTAGAAGAATATAATCCTAAAACTAAGCAGTATACTGGAAGATTAATAAAAAAGAAAGTAAAAAATCTAAACAAAGTTAATTTAATGGAGTTTCATTCTGCTGAAAATATTAAAAAATTTGGACATTATGTGATTGAGTTGAAGTAAGTAGGGTAAAATGGAAATAAATAACAATCTGGGCATAATTGGTCACGGAGTAGTTGGAAAAGCGATAGAATCTGTTTTTAAAAATAAGTTCAAAATATTTGTTTATGATAAGTATGTTGAAGAATACAAAGATTTGAAAGTAGTCATATTTAATTGCAATATTATTTTTGTTTCGGTTCCTACCCCTATGAAGGAAAGCGGAGAGGTGGATTTAGAATACATTAAAGATGCTCTAGAAATGATTGAAAAAGAAAGAAAAATTCAAAATAAAAAACTGCTTATTGTTTTGCGCTCTACAATTACCCCAGGAACAACAGACGCTTTGCAAAAAGAATACCCTAATCTTAGGCTGATGTTTAATCCAGAATTCCTGACTGAAAGAAAGTATCTTGAAGATATGAAAGAAACGAATAATGTGGTTTTGGGAGGCAGTAATGGGGATATGAAAATTGTTGAACAGATCTATAAAAAAGTTTTTCCCGAAGCAAAATATATTCTAACTAATCCAAGAACAGCAGAAATGATAAAGTATTCTGCAAATGCGACCTTGGCAGGGCAAGTAATTATTGCTAATGAACTATTTAATATTTGTAAAAAAATAAATGTTGACTGGAAGATAGTTCGAGATGCAATAGTTTTTGACCCGTTAATAGGCAGAAATAACAATGTCCCTGGTCCTGATGGAGATTTTGGTTTTGGAGGTAAATGTCTTCCAAAAGACCTTAATGCCCTTATTTATACTGCAAAGCTAAATGGATACAATCCTGAGTTTTTAGAGCAAATTTGGAAATCAAACTTAAAGTTTAGAAAGAATAAAAACTGGTTAGATATAAAAGGAGCCACATCAGAAAACAGGTTTAAGACAATTTAGATAGATATTGAATCACAATAATCTTTAAAAAGTTGATATTCTGAACTTATAAGTTAAAATGCATCCAAATACAGATTACGCTCAATATATTTTAGTTCGTCATAAAGCTCATCAGGGAGTTGGCGATATTAATTTAACTGATGCAGGTAATAGAAATATGTTTTTGGGAGATTTGCGTCGAGAAGCAGAAATAGAATTTGGAGATAAATTTGACAGCCAAGAATTTGATAGAGTTGCTTTAGAATATGTTATTCAAGGCGAGAAAGCACTGTTACCTAATCAACCACCGCAAAGAGCATAAACCTCAATTTTTTACCTCGTTTTTAATTAACTTTATAAGTCCTCAATTTTTAGTATAATTATGACAAGAAACTTTGTATATTTTTCATCATCAGCAAGAACCAGTGGAAATTGGGATAGTTTGATGGAAGCAGGAAGAATGGATATTGTTTGTCATGTAATTATAAATGCATTATTCTTGTCAGAGGCTAAAAGAGATGATGTTGTTGTTCACCTTGTTTTTTATGGTATGCCTGACCCTCCAAAACATATCATTATCTCGCCTAAGAGAAATCTACCTGAAACAGGAAGTGAAGTTGGAAGTGTTGACTTTTCTAAGAAAGATGTTGGAAATTTTATTAAAAAAATGCTATACAAATATAGAGAGGGGAAGAAAACAGAGGTTTTTCAGGGTTGCTATGTTGAAAAGAAAAATTTGTTTGATGTGCTTGATGAAATTAAGAAACAAGGTAATGAAATTTTTGTTTTAGATGATAAAGGAGAAGATATTAGAAAGCTAAAAACAGAAGAATTGAAGAATTCTGCGTTCTTACTTGGAGATCATCATGGTTTGCCTAAAAAAGAGTTGAAAAGACTATTACAAACTTGTAAAGGGATTTGTGTTGGAAATAAGACTTATTTTGCTTCTCAAGTTGTGACAATTGTTAATAATGAGCTAGATGTTCGGGGAATTTGAACGGCAATTATTAATGTAACAACCATTTTAATCGTCTTGGGCTCATTTTCAATGAGGGTTTAATTAGATTTAATAGGTGTTAATTAAGAAATCAAAAATTAGGTGTGGCTATAATTTGGCATAAGCAGCATAAATGTCTCTATAAGAACAATACATAACTTTTGTCAATTTCTTTCCTTCTATTGCATCTTGAACAGTAATAGTATCACTTACTACCTCACCAGCTATTATTTTATCTAAGTTTTTATCCATACTATGCCATGTAGCACCAATTGCAACTGCATTTTTTTGTTCAGGTGATAAATTTGATTTGGAATACAAAGGGTTGCCAGTTGTAATGTTATCTTGACTAAAAGAAGTGCCAAAAATATCTAAAATAGAACCCATGCCTCTGAAGAAATTTCTCCATTTTTCTCTTTATTTAAATTCAGGGGTTTCCAGTGATTTGTGCCACCCACAATATTCATTAACAAGTGCATCAAACTCTTTGGCAGGATCTCTTGTTTGAGGTTCCATTATTTTTAAAATGATTTCAAGAAGTATATAAATCTTGCTATAAATGTTGTCTCATATAAACAGAATTATGACCACTTTTCTTCTGCAATCTCATGTTTTATTCTTCTGTGTATGAGATAGCTGACTTCTGCGTCATCTAAACCGAGCTCATACAACATTGAAACTTCTTTGTTTATATAGGGGTTTTGGGTTGTCATTTTAAATTTTTATTACCTGTTTTTTAGTTGAGCATAAAACCTCCCAGAACCCTGAGAATGAACTTAGGGTTTTCCTGGGAGGGGAAAGGGGGTGTTAATTATAATTTATCTAGAAAAAGCCTTTTTAAATCAATTGTGAAATCATCATAGGGATTAAGAATTCATAAGGTTTATAAATGAAAAACAGCTTTGTCGTCTATGCAATTTATATTTTCACCTGATTGGTTTCTTGGAAATGATGTTTTAATAGAAGGATTTAGCTTCTTAGTTTTGGCTACATTTTTCTTTTTATGCTGGAAATATTATAAGCTAAGTAAGAACAAAAATATGCTTTATTTAGGAACAGGATTTTTTTTAATTGCTCTTGCACAACTTGCCACAATATGCACAAAACTTGTTCTCTATTATGACACGAGTTTTATACAGCAAATAGGGCAAATGGTAGTTACCTATCATGTTGTTAAATCAGTTGATATTTTTTACCAGCTTGGATTCTTTTTTAACAAATTCCTGACTTTAATAGGATTATATATGATTTACAGGCTTCCTGACAAGAAAAAATTCTCAAAAGATTTTCTACTTGCATTCTATTTTATAATTATATCTGCTGCTGCAAGCGCAAACATTAATTTTATATTTCATATTACTGTCCTTGTCCTGCTTGTGATGATAATTCAAAACTATTTAGATGTTTATAGAAAAAATAAAAGCAAAAATACCTTGATGCTGATAATTGCCTTTTCAGCACTTGCATTTGCACATTTTATCTTTACATTCTCACATTTACCTTTATTTTTTGTTGCAGGAAATATAATTGAACTTCTTAGCTTTGTGCTTTTGCTGGTTCTTATTATTAGAATTTTTAGAGCAGAATATAAAACAAAAACAATTAGAAAAAAATAACTATGGAAAGGAAAAGAAGCAGGATGGACATTATCCGAGATATGCTGGCTATGGTAAGAGATAAAGGGGGGAAAATAAAGCCAACACATCTTATGTATAAAGCAAATCTCTCTCATAATCAGATGAAGCTCTATCTTCAGGAGCTTGAGAAAAACAGCCTTGTAAAGAAATCTGTTGCAGACAATAAGAACCTTATACTTTTGACAGAAAAAGGAAGGGCTTTTTTGAATAAGTATGCAGAAATGAAATCTTTTGAGGAAACTTTTGGGTTATAATTCTTTTATAGTAGTTAGATAAATATAAAAAGGAAGTTGAGTTGTTCAGATTTAAGAGGTAAATCTGAAATCCTGCAGATTGATATCCGCAGGCTTTTTCGCACAAGAGGTGTGCTCAAAATGAAAAAAGCAGTGAAACTAACAATATCGGGAAATGTGCAGGGAGTTTTCTTTAGAGCTTATATTAAGCAGGAAGCTGATAAACTTAATATAAAGGGTTATGTGAGAAATATTGAGAATGGAAATGTAGAAACTGGTTTTGAGGGCAATAATGAAGATGTTGAAAAGATGATTGAAGTCTGCAGAAAAGGAGCTCCTCATTCTGTTGTTAGAGAGGTCGTGATTGAAGAGAGGAAGTTTGAGGGTTTGAAGGACTTTAGGATTCTGCATATTTAGTTGATTCTTACTGAGTTATTAATAATACAACTTATTTAAGGACTTATCAGATAATATGGGGGAAATTGCATAAATTGATTATTTTAAATTAAATAATAACCAAGTATTAATATTATTATAAGGAAAGTTTATAAATGTGATAAGTATTCTATAGACATGGGAAGAGAAGACGAAGTAATAAAAGCAAGGTTGAAGAAAATAGAGGAATTGCGAAAAAAAGGTATAAACCCTTATCCAAATAATTTTAGCATGGATTCTGATTCTGCAGGATTGCAGAAAAAATACGAGAAGCTGAAATCTGAAGGAGAAAGCAAAGATAGTGTTAAAATTGCAGGAAGATTAATGATTATAAGAGACATGGGTAAAATAGCTTTTGCAAGTCTTCAGGATTCTTATGGGAAGATACAAATTTTACTTCAGGAAAAAGAAACTCCTGACAAAGTTTTTGAGTTTTTTAAAAATTATATTGATGCAGGAGATATTGTTGGAGTTGAAGGAACAATATGCAGAACAAAAAGAGGAGAGCTTTCTGTTCGAGTTAAAAAATTAGAATTACTGACTAAATCTATTAATCCACTTCCTGAAAAATGGCATGGAATTGTTGATGAAGAGGAAAAGCTAAGAAAGAGGTATTTAGATATAATTATGAATCCTGAAATTAAACAATTGTTTATCAAAAAATATAAATTCTGGGCAACAATACGTGATTTTTTAATTGAAAGAGGATTTTTACAAGTTGAAACTCCTATTTTAGAGACTTCTGCAGGAGGAGCAAGTGCAACACCATTTAAAACACATCATAATGCTCTTGATATGGATGTATTCTTAAGAATATCTCAAGGAGAGTTATGGCAGAAGAAGCTAATGGTTGCTGGCTATGATAAGACATTTGAAATAGGAAGGTTATTTAGAAATGAGGGTATGGATATGGAGCATTTGCAGGATTATACTTCTATGGAGTTTTATTGGGCATATGCAAATTATAAAGATGGAATGAAACTGACAGAAGAAATGTATAAAAAAGTTGCAATGGAAGTTTTAGGAACTTTGAAATTTAAAACACATGGATATGAAGTTGATTTAGGCAAGAAATGGGAAAATTATGACTATGAAAAACTGATAAAAGAGAAAACAGGAATTGATATTTATAAGGATGATGTTAAAAAGATAATGAAAAAATTAACAGAATTAAAAATAGAATTTGATCCCAAAGCAGACAAGTGGAGACTTGTGGATTGTTTATGGAAGTTTTGCAGAAAGCAGATATCAGGACCTGGATTTTTAATTAATCAGCCTGTTGAAGTTTCGCCTCTTGCCAAAAGAAATAGTGAAGATCCAAGAAAAGTTGAACAATTCCAGATAATATTTGCAGGAAGTGAAATGGGAAATGGATATTCTGAGTTAAATGATGCAATTGACCAGGAAGAAAGATTCAAGAAACAACAAGAAATGAAAGAGAAAGGAGATTCAGAAAGCATGAGTCATGATTTTGAATTTGTTGAAGCTTTAAAATATGGCATGCCTCCAACTTGTGGATTTGGAGTTTCTGAGAGATTTTTTTCATATTTAATGGACAAGCCAATAAGAGAGTGTCAGATTTTTCCCCTTATGAAACCAATTAAAGAGGAAAAATCAGAAGTAAAAGTTGAAGAGAAGAAAGAAGAAAAACATGATAAAAAGGAAATTAAAACTAAGGAAGGGAAGAAAAAATGAGTTTTGATGAATCAGATATTTACAAGATAGTTGCTAAAAAACTTGACAAGAGTCCTGATGAAATAAAAGCAGGATTGGAAAAATCTTTGGCAGATTTTGGAGCAGATAGTTTAGATAGGGTAGAAATTATTATGGATGTTGAAGAGAAGTATCAAATAAGTGTAGATGAAGAAGATTTTGGAAAAAAATATGGTGGAAATGCAAATACAAAAAATCTTGTTGATTATGTAAGAGAAAAAGTAGGGGTAAAGAAATGAAAGATGAATTGGAAAAATCAAAAGAAGAAGTAAAACTTATTGTAAACAGCAATATAAAATCAGCTGTGAGAGACTTGCAAGTTGCAAGTGATGTGCCTGAAGCACTTAATAAAAAAATTATTGAAATGCTTAATAAGGCAAGTGAAAGGGCAAAGTTGAATGGCAGAAGAACACTTTATGCAAGGGATTTGTGATTATAAGATAATTAAATAAAAAGGAGGTAAAAAATGAAGAAAGATAAATTTCCAACATTTGCAATTATATTATTAGTTATCGGTATTGTTTGGCTTTTGAATGAAACCAAGATAATAGCAATTAATTTGCCATGGATACCGTTGGTTCTCATAGTTATTGCAATTGGGATGATTATTAATAGATTTTTAGATTAAATCTAAAATATATTTTGCAGTATAGATTTATTTAAATAGTTTAAATATTTATAATTTTCATGAAAAAGGTGTATAAAATTGGGGGTATGCGGGTTGAGCTTGATTCCAAAAGTCTTGCAGGTGTTCTAGAGGTCATTCATAGTCTTTGCAATTTACAAAGAGATGTTTTAGCAGATTTAGAAAAACAAGGAATCCATGTAGGATGTATGGCTGCAAAAGGAGATAAAGCTTATAAAAGATTAGAAGATATTCCTGGCTGGCATCATCATAAATTTGAAATTAGTGATTATGTTAATGGCGATTTGATTAGTGATAAGCCGCCAAAATTGGGAGTTATAGGACTTGAGTTTAAATGTACCTGTGGAGAAAAAGCTTTTTCCTGTAAGTGTGGCTATGTTCCTGATGAACCATTCGAAGTCCCTTATGATGAACCTAAAAAGCCACACGGAACTGCTGGTTTGAAGTATTTATGTACTGTCTGTGGAGAAGAAATTAGCAGACAAGTTTTTGAGAAACATTAAGATAATTTTATAAAATACAAATTATTTATGAAAAAATTCCTTAATAATTTCTTCTGGCTGCACAATCTTTATTCCTTGATATTCTCTTATGTTAAGAAGATGCTTATCATATGAAATAATATATTCTGCCTTACTTTCTAAGGCACATTCTATAATTTTGTTATCTTCTGAATCTTCTTTTATAATATTGACTTTTATGCTTGGAGTTACTAAATTTAAAAATTGAATAACTTTTTCAAGTATGCTTTTAACCTCTTCTTCTTTATACAGAAAATCTCTTTTTAAAACTTCTGTAAATTCGTCTAGAATCTCTTTTGTTGTAAATATTTCTACATTATTTATTATTAGTTTTTGTAATAACTTATGGCTCACGCTATAATCCCATTGAGTTGCTGATACAAGAAAATTTGTATCTACTACAATTTTCATTTTATTTGTTTTTTCTTACTTTATGGATCAAATCGGGAATGTCTTTTTCTTTAATTCCAAGTTTTTCAGCTCTCTTTGCTCCTTCTTTTGCTATTTCTCTAAGTTCACAGATTAAATCTTCTTTTGAAGGTGTTACAACTTTCTTTAAAACAATACTATCTCTTCCACTAACTACTGCAAACATAGTTCCTTCTGAAGCACATATCTCTGCTCTTATATCTTGGGGTATTACTATTTGCCCTTTTGAAGACATTCTTATTACTTCTACGGTCATTTTTCCTCCTATTTCTTACTTTCTTATTGTAAGATAGGCTTATTTATAAACTTTTCGCTTTTAAAAATTCGTTTAAGTTTTGGAAGAATTTAAAAAACACAACTCTCTTTCTAATATATGAGTAATAAATCAAAAGGGGCAAATGCAGAAAGAGAGTTGTATCAGATGTTTATTGATAATTGTTTTAGAGCGGTTCGAGTAGCTGGAAGCGGGATGATGGATAATACTTCTTGTGATTTAATTGCAGGAAAAACAGGCAAGAAGTATTCTATTGAGTGCAAAGCTACAAAATTTAAAAATAAGTATATTACCAAAGAACAAATATCAGATTTTTTGGTTTTTTCTGAGATTTTTGGATTAGAGCCTGTTGTTGCTATTAAGTTTAATAGAAAGGGTTGGTTTTTTATTCATCCAAAAGAACTTGAAGATACTGGAAAATACTGGAGTTTAAGTTTAAAGCTGGCAGAGGCAAAAGGCAAACGATTTAGCCAGATGTTTGGTGAGGAGAGGAAGAAGAGTGATGTTGAGAATTATAGTGAGATTTTGGACGAGGGTTGAGAATTTATTTTAAAGAAATATTAATTAAATACTGCACTCTGGTTTCTTGCATTAACAACAATTCCCATATCAGGACAGCCTGTTAATTGCGAAAGTTCTTTTCTAGTTTCCCTTGTTGTGGCACTTTCATAGGGTTGAAATGGTCCATTGTATTGTACAAATCCTATAATAGTCTTGCCATCTGCTTTTAGAGATTGAATTGATCTTGCTTGGGTTTCAGGAGATATTTGTGTTGCCACTTTGTTAGACTCTTGTTCAGGAACAAAAACCCCTTCTACAACAATATTATCGCCTTCAAGTCTTCCTGTTAAATAACCTGCTCTTATACTATCTTGAGCGCCTCTTGCTAATTGCGTTGTAATTTGCTTTACTGCTTTTTTGCTTATTTGAACATTCAATTTTTCATATAATAATCTTTGAGCTTCTGAAAATAGTGCTCTTGCTTCTGGAACCATATATCTTACCATACCTTTAGGGCCATCTTTTGTTAAATCAAAAATAACTTGTCCATCTTTTTTAACTCCATAAATTTGATAGGTATTATGTCTGCCGTTTGAAAAAGCGTGGACTATTGAAACTAAGTCTACTTGAGTTCCTATTGGTAAAGACAAGCCTCTTCTTAGATGAAATGCATTAGCCTCGTCCTCTCCTTCTACCTTAGCAAATCTAAGTCCATGAAAATGTCTATGAGTTTTAGAACTATAACACTCAGAATCTTTAATATCTTCAATCATTCCTCTCAAACTCATTACTTTCATTTTTGACATTTTGCTGTTTCCTTCTCAGTTGGTGTTGTTGGAACTTCATAAAAGCGAATTAACCATACTCTATCTTCAAGGCTCTCGGACATAAAAGCATTTGCAGTTTTTCCTTGGTCTTGAACTTTGGGATGAAGTCTTTGAACAAAATAACCTAAATCTCCATGTCCTCCAAGCACAATTTTCGGAGTGCCTACTGGAACAAGTTGGTCTTCTGTTAAATCTAACTCTGAAGGATCATTTCTAGAATTATAAGCTATAAATTTTCCATCTTTGTATATTATTTGATAATATTTTGGATATTCCATTTTATTTATTAAACCAAGATACTCTTTCAAGGTTATGTTGTTGTTGATAATTATCTAAAACAGGTCTCCAAGTTCGATAGTGTCTTGTTGAAGCTGTTGTTCCTGTTGAAGGATTGTGACCTACTGCTGTTGCAAAATTATGATATGCTTGCTTGACTGCGTCTTTAACCCCAATACTTTTTAGATAGTCTGAATATGCTTGCAATAGAATTTTACATCTTTCTTTTGCAGGAGTCTCTTTGTATTCACTAAGAACTTGATTTAATGGATGTAGTTTAACAGCAGAACTCATAGCATGATACATTTCACCAGATAAAAGAGATTTATCAACTTGTTTCATTCTAAGTAAAACATCATCCAGTGATGCGACTTGTTGTTTTGTTTTAACTTTATTTGCTTTTTTCATTTTCATTTTATGTGAGAAACATACTTTGTCAAGAACCATACCCTAAAGGGTATGGCGTGTAATTAATTCCAATGCTTCTGTTGAGATTCATTGATGTAGAATTCAACAGCTTCATTTGTTGTTGAACCAATGCTTCTACAAAAATATCC
>Ga0247841_10007047_pt1 | contig 16914 bp, 16 predicted proteins | sample LaCruzMarch2015__2_FD_192410 | JGI IMG/M metagenome (GOLD analysis project Ga0247841, IMG submission 192410) | Freshwater microbial communities from meromictic Lake La Cruz, Castile-La Mancha, Spain - LaCruzMarch2015_18m | ecosystem: Environmental > Aquatic > Freshwater > Lake | place: Spain... | reverse complement strand
CGAAGACGGTGACCGGACGGCGTCGATCCGAAAATACACCGAAGCCTGGATGAAAGATTTTGAAGCCGTGATCTGCCGTTACCCGGAACAATGGGGATGGATGCATGACCGCTGGAAAACGAAGCCCGACGAAGTTATGATGGCGGAACTTAAGGAGACAGTGAAACACTCATGATCAAACGTCTTGTTTTTATCTTTGTTGCGCTTGTGGTGTTCTATGTGTTCTTCGTGCAAGTGCAGGTGGTCATTACCCGCAAGCACAGGGCCGAACAAGGGGCCGAGAAACCTTCCGAACAGAAACCGCAAAGGATTTTTTCTTTTTCATTCACAAAATATACGTCCGAAGGACAACGTGAAATTGAAATAGAAGGTGATTCTGCGGATATCCTTTCCAATGATGTGAAGCTCATGAATGTGATGGCCAAGGCATATGCCGAAGAAGTCCCCGTGACCGTAACGGCGGATCGCGGCAAATATGACAAAAAAAAGAACAAGATCCATCTCGAAAAAAATGTTGTGGCTACAACCGATGACGGAACAAGGCTTGTGACCGAGGCCCTGGATATGAGCCCTTCGGAGCATGTTGTGGAGACCGATTTACCGACGCAGGTCAAGAAAGACAATATCAACGTGGAAGGTACTGGCGCCCGGGCAGAGACGAACCTGAAGAAAGTGAAGTTTCAAAAGAACGTGACGGTGATAGTACAAAATACCGAAGATAAAAATGCCGGGCCGACAACCATCACCTGCGATGGGCCTCTGGTAGTCGACTACGAAAAGAACATTGCGCATTTCAGGGATAATGTTGTGGCGCAGGATTTCCGCGGGAAGCTTACGGCTGATACGATGGATGTTTACTACAACCGCGTGAGCCGCCGTGTTTCAAAGATCGTGTCTGCAGGTGATGTGGTGATCGAGAATCCCGATGGAAATAAGACCTATTCGGACAGTGTGATCTATCTGGCGGACGAAGGGCGGATCATTTTGGGCGGGGATACAGAAGCTCTCTATTTCAAAGGGGATGGCGAGAAGGCTTTCGGGAAAGGAATTATTTGACCATGAATTTGCTTGAGACGAAACAGCTGACGAAAAGTTACAAAGGTCGTACGGTTGTTAATAACGTGAATATTCAGATTTCGCGAGGCGAGATTGTGGGACTTCTGGGCCCGAACGGTGCCGGTAAGACCACGTCGTTTTACATGGTGGTCGGGGTTATTCGTCCGGAATCCGGGCAGATCTTTTTTCGGGGCGAGGAGATCACAAATCTTCCGATGTTCGAGCGGGCGCGGCTTGGGATCGGTTATCTTTCTCAGGAGCCCTCCATTTTCCGCAAGCTGACCGTGGAGGAAAATATCATGGCGATCCTGGAAACTCTGGAGATCTCCCAGGAGGAACGCGACCGTCGTCTCAAACGGCTCTTGAATGATCTCGATATCGCTTATCTCGCGAAGAACAAAGCCTACACACTTTCCGGCGGCGAACGGCGGCGGCTTGAAATTACACGCGCGCTTGTGACGAATCCGTCGCTTATTCTTTTGGATGAACCCTTCAGCGGGGTGGATCCCATTGCAGTCTTCGAAGTGCAGAAGATCCTCCAGCGGCTTAAGGCCCAGGGTCTTAGCATTTTGTTGACGGATCATAGTGTTCGCGAAACGCTTTCCATCACCGATCGCTCTTATCTTCTTTTTGAAGGTAAAGTCGAGGTTTCCGGGACCTCGGAATTTCTTGCCTCCGATTCCAAAGCCAGAGAGATCTATCTTGGAGAGAGGTTCACTTTAGCATAATTCGGACGCCGCATTTTCGAACGACCCATTAAAGACCCTCAAGGAGGAAATGACATTGGATATTCGTTTTTCAGGACAGAATCTTAAGATCACCGCAGGGATGAAGGAGCATTTGGCAGAACGTCTCCCGAAATTCGAGAAGTATGCGCCCCGGATCGTGGAAGCGCATGTGTTTCTTAAAAAAGAAAAATATATCTTTAGGGCCGAGATCACGCTTGCGGCCAAGGACTTTCATGCTTTCGGGGTGGGCGAAGCTAAGGATAATATCTTTGCAGCAATGGATGAGGCCTATGAGCGTGTTGAAAAACAGTTAAAGAAATTCCGCTCGAAGTCCAAAGGGCATCACAATAAAAGCGCCAAGGCTTCGGCGAAGGTTGCTCGGGCGCTCGGAATGATCGAAACGGAAAGCGTTCTCCCCGAAGACCATCCCAAGATCGTTCGTTCCGCGGCGTTTGCGCCCAAACCGATGTCTGCCGAAGAGGCCAGCCTTCAGCTGGAAATCTCTCCGGAGGTTTTTCTTGTTTTCATGAACCAGAATACCAACACTATCAATGTGATCCATAAACTCAAGGACGGGAATCACGGGCTTGTCGAGCCGGGATTCTAGCCCCAATTCTTATCAATTGAAGCGAAAATTGGGGCAGGCCCAATACCAGGCAATCGAAGCGAAGCTGAGATTGGGACTGCCCTGATTACCATCAGAAAAATAAAATAAAGATCAGGGCTGTCCTGACTATCATTAATTTTTAAAATGAAAGTCAGGATAGTTCTACAACCTTTTTCAATCCGGAGGAATACATCCATGAAAATCACCGATTTTCTCAGCGTTAAAGGCATTAAGGTCGATCTGGAAGCGACCGACAAAGAAGGCATTCTGAAAGAAATGGTCGATCTCTTGGCCGAGGTCAAGGATGTGGGCGACAAAAAAAACATCCTGCGTGCCCTCATCGAACGTGAAAATCTCGGTTCTACGGGTATCGGGCAGGGGATCGCGATCCCGCACGGGAAGACCGACAAAGTGGACGGACTTGTAGCTGTGCTCGGCGTAAGCCGCAAAGGCGTGAACTTTGAAGCGTTGGACGGCGAACCGGTTTATATCCTGTTCTTGCTTGTTGCGCCCAAAGACACCGCCGGCCCACATCTCAAAGCGTTGGCACAGATATCAAGACTTCTCCGGGACACCTATTTCTGCGAACTTATCAGAAAATGTAAGACCTCGAAAGATATCTTTGATTTGATTACGAAAGAAGAAAACCGCAAGGTCTGATTTGGGCCTGGTTCGCGGTAACCTTCCATGAAATTCTTTAAGTGGCTCTATCCGGGCATCGGGATCAAACGTTGGATTTTTCTCTGTGCGTTGGGCCTGGGATTTATCGTGTTGGTGGCCCTTTTGACCGTGCAGACAATGTCCAAGACAAGTGTATTGCTTGCCTCGTTCGCAACGGCGCTTTTGATCCTCGGGATCTTTCTTATCTATACCTCGATTAAAAATATGGTCCGGATCTTTGTGCGCGCACTCATGCCTTTGAACGGACATGATTCGCTGGTAGATATTGTTTATCAAAAGCGCCGGGTGGAGTCTCTGCTGCATGGTCCGCGTGTTGTAGCTATCGGCGGCGGAACCGGTTTGAGTACCATGCTTTCGGGCATCAAAACATTTACGAGCAATATTACCGCGATCGTAACGGTAACGGATACGGGCGGAAGTTCCGGACGTTTACGCGATGAAATGGACATGCTGCCTCCTGGCGATATACGTAACTGCCTGGTGGCGCTTGCCGATTCAGGGTCACTCATTCGTGATCTTTTTCAATACCGGTTCGAACTCGGCGAGGGGCTGAAGGGACACAGTTTCGGGAATCTTTTTATTACCGCACTTTCGAAGGTAACAGGTGACTTTGAAAAGGCGATCGCGGAATCCAGCAAGGTCTTGGCTATCCGGGGACGGGTACTTCCGTCGACGCTTGAAAAAGTGACGCTTGTGGGCGAATTCATGGACGGGACCTCCGTCGAAGGCGAGACGAACATTACGGACCGGAAAAAGCCGCTTCGCAGCATTCGTCTCCGGCCGGATGATTGCAAAGCGTGTCAAGAAGCCCTGGACGCGATCGAGATTGCAGACATCATTCTCATGGGTCCGGGAAGTCTTTACACCAGTATTTTACCGAATCTTTTGATCAAAGACATTCGTGATGCAGTGCTCCAGTCCGATGCGTATAAGGTCTATATCATGAACGCGATGACGCAGCCTGGTGAGACGACGGGGATGAGCGCGTGGGACCATTTGAATGTGATCTTGGATCATACGGATCCGAGAATTGTGGATGCCTGTTTTGTGAACACGGCGACCATCCCGGCGGTGATGCTCCAGCGTTATGCCAAACAGGGTGCGGTGCCGGTCAAGCTGGATATCGAGAAGATCCGGGAAAAAGGTTACCGGATCATTCAGGGGGACGTGCTTCAGGAGGGCGAGCAGGTTCGCCATGATTCGGAGTTTCTGATGAAACTTGTTTTGGAGCATTACAGAGAATACGCCGAGCGAATGGAAGAATGATTCGACTATGGCGTCCAGGTCTTTATTTATTTTTACTCAAGGAGAATCATGACGAAACGACAGAAAAAAGTTGGACAAGTACCGATCGAGCGGGTTTTTGTGATCGGGAACAAACTGGGCCTCCACGCCCGTCCCGCTGCGGTCTTTGTCCAGACCGCGAACCGGTTTGAGGCGTTGATCGAGGTTCAAAAAGAAGATATCAAGATCGACGGTAAATCAATCATGGGTATCATGACGCTTGCGGCTGAGATGGGTTCCTCGATTACCGTGCGTGCAACCGGCAAAGACGCCGCCGTGGCCATAGAAGCATTAGCCAAGCTTATAGAATCTAATTTTGGAGAATAACAAATGAAAGAATATAAAGGGATCGGAGTATCACCTGGCATCGCGATCGGAAAGGTGTTTATCCTGCACAGTGGAGGGTCCTTCAATCTTCCGAAGCGTTCCGTGGGTTCCGAACAGATCTCCAACGAGATCGCCCGGTTTGAAGAAGCTCTTACACATACCCGCACCGAGATCCTCGGTATTCGCCGGAAACTTTCAGACCAGATCGGCCGGGAGAGTTCAGACATTTTCACAGCACATCTTCTGATTCTCGAAGACAGGACTCTGATCGAAGATGTGATCGAGGTGATCAAGAGCGAAAAGGTCGGGGCGGAATACGCCTTTGCGGCCGTGATCCAGCGGTATTTTCAGGCTTTTTCCCAGATCAATGACGAATATCTTAAAGAGCGCATCTCGGATATCCGCGATGTGGGCAAGCGTCTTCTCTCAAATCTTTGCGGCGAAGAGAAAAAACGCTTGGAAGAATTCCACGGAAAAGTGATTATTGTTTCCCATGATCTTTCGCCATCGGATACGGCCTCCCTCGACCGGAACAAGGTGATGGCGTTTGTGACCGAAATCGGGGGGCCGACATCCCATACGGCGATTCTCGGCCGTTCGCTTGAGATCCCGGCCATCGTGGGACTTGAAAAAATCGTCAATGAGCTCCAGGACGACGACACGCTCATCGTGGACGGAACGCACGGGATTGTAGTTATCAATCCTGATCAATCAACTATCGACAGATTCAACTCCCAGGGGAACCGTTTTATCCAGCTTACCGGAGAGCTCGATAAATTGCGCGATCTTCCGGCAGAAACGCTGGACGGGAAACGCATCACACTTGCTGCCAATATCGAGTTTCATCACGAAGTTCCTGCCGTCATTTCTCACGGGGGTGAAGGGATCGGTCTTTTTCGCACGGAATATTTATACATGAACCGTACAACGCTCCCGACCGAACAGGAACAATACGAAGCCTATCGCAAGGTTGCGGAGACGATGTCTCCGCATTCGGTAGTCATTCGCACGCTCGATCTCGGAGGCGATAAATTCGCCTCCACACTCGAGATCCCCCATGAAATGAATCCCTACCTCGGTTGGCGCGCCATCCGTTTTTGTCTGACGCGTACGGATATTTTTAAGACCCAACTACGGGCCATTCTTCGTGCGAGCGCTCATGGAGATTTAAAGATCATGTACCCGATGATTACGGGTGTTTATGAGGTTCGTGCGGCGCGTGAAATATTAAATGAGGCAAAGGCCGAGCTTGAAAAAGAAGGCGTTCCTTTTAACAGGGACATTCATGTCGGAGTCATGATCGAGATCCCTTCGGCGGCATTGGCCAGCGATGTGTTGGCCAGGGAAGTGGATTTCTTTTCTCTCGGCACGAATGATCTTATCCAGTATGTGCTTGCGATTGATCGTATGAACGAAAAAATATCTTATCTTTACGAGCCGACCCATCCGGCGATCCTTCGTCTGATCGATCTAACGATCCGAAATGGTCACGGCAACAATATTTGGGTGGGGAGTTGCGGGGAAATGTCCTCGGACCCGGCGATCGCGATCCTCCTGGTAGGACTCGGGATCGACGAGATCAGTGCCAGTCCTGTCATGTTGCCCAAGATCAAGAAAGCTATTCGTTCAATCCGTTATTCTGACGCCAAGGAAATCGCCCAGAAGGCTCTCGGGCTCCATACTGGTAAAGATACCTACACTTTTCTGAAGGAGAAGCTCAAGGACGTTTGCGAGGAGCTTGCCGACGAATAATGAAAGCCTATCTGAAGGATCTAGCCAATCAGATTATGAAGGCCCGCGTGATTGCTGAGGGTGTCAGCCTTCCGTCTTCATTCATTAAAAGACCGGAGAAAGTCCTTTATTGCGGAATGGGCGGTTCTGCCATCAGCGGGGACATCCTTGGGACTATTGCCCAAAGCCGTTCGCGCATCCATTGGACAGTGAACCGGACCTCACGTCTTCCCGAATGGGTCGATTCCAAAACGGTCGTGATTCTTTCCAGTTATTCTGGTAATACGCACGAAGTTGAATCGATCTTTGAGCAAGCCGTTGCACGTAAAGCGCATTTTCTGGTTGTGGCGTCCGGAGGATGGCTTGCGGAGAAAGCTCTCAAGAGAAAGATCCCGTTTTTCCGTTTGCCCCCGGGGTACCCTCCGCGTTTTGCGATCGGATACACGACTTTTTCACTTCTGTTCCTTTTTATGCGTTACCAGTGGTTCTCAGTCTCCGGAAAAGAGATCGGGGAGGTACTGCGTGTGGTGCGCCATTTTCCGGAAGCGGAGGCGCGTAAACTCGCAAAGAGGCTCCTCGACAAGAACATCGCGATTTACGGCGGCGGTCTGATGCAATCCGTGGCGCTTCGGTGGCGCACCCAGTTCGCGGAGAATGCAAAGACGCTTGCATCTTGCGAGGCTCTGCCCGAGATGTTCCATCATGAAGTCGAAGGTTGGGTTTTCCCGAAGTTCAAGGTCAGACGTTCCGTGGCTGTCTTTCTAACGGACCGGAACGAGCCTCGGTGGCTTCGCAAAAAAAAGAAGGTTGCGATGAAGGCGATCCGTGAACCGGGCGCTGAAGTCGCTGAGTTCAAGACGCGCGGGGAAGGGGTCCTTGCCCGTATTTTCTCGATGATCATGCTCGGCGATTGGACGAGTTGCGAACTTGCAAAGCTTTACAAGGTCGATCCTATGTCGGTTTGCATCATTGACCGGATCAAAAAGGCGATAAAATGAAAGTCATTATTCTTTGTGCAGGATACGCGACACGTCTTTATCCTTTGACCGAGAATACACCGAAACCCCTGCTTCCGGTAGGAAATAAACCTATTCTGGACTGGATCCTGGGGCGAGTTCAAAAAGTCCAAGACGTTCAGGCCGTTTACCTCGTGAGCAATCAAAAGTTTGCCGGCCATTTTGAAACTTGGGCAGCGAAGGTGAAATATCCTTGGCCGATTGAGGTTGTGAACGATCACACCACGAGTAATGAGACCCGCCTTGGGGCGATCGGGGATCTGGCGTACGTGATCAAGACGAAAAAGATCGATCCCTGTGACCTTTTGGTGATCGCGGGGGATAACTTCTTCGATTTTGATCTGGCGTCATTCGTCGATTTCGGAAAAAAGAAAAGGCCGCATGGGATTATAGCCGTCTATGACGTTATGGACAAAGAACTTGCCAAACGTTACGGGTTGGTCAGGACCGATGCGGAAGGAAAGATCCTGGAATTTCAGGAAAAACCGCCCCAGCCGACCACGACACTCGCCTCCAGCGGCATTTATTGGCTTCCCAAGGAGACTTGGAGCCTGCTTGACAGGTATATCACAAGCGGCCATAATACCGACCAACCCGGCCATTATATGCGTTGGCTGGCTGAAACATCGGGCCTCTTTGCTTTTTCTCTTAAGGGGAAATGGTTGGATATAGGCGACCTCACTTCTTATCAGAAAGCCAACGCCATCGTCAATACCCCAACAAATCCATAAGGAGTAACACCACTATGAAAAAAGGGCATTATTTCTTCACTTCTGAATCTGTTTCCGAAGGACATCCGGACAAGCTCTGCGACCAGGTTTCGGACGCGATCCTGGATGCATACTTGGCTGGAGATCCCGCATCGCGCGTGGCCTGCGAATGTCTGGCGACAACCGATCGCTTAACTATTGCCGGCGAGATCACGAGCAAAACCAAGGTCGATGCTGAAAAGGTTGCGCGGGAAGTTATTCGCAAGATCGGCTATGTGGACCCCAAGATCGGTTTCGATTATAAGACTTGTCGGATCGACATCGCGCTTCATACCCAGTCACCCGATATCGCAATGGGTGTGGATACGGGCGGCGCCGGGGACCAGGGCATGATGTTCGGGTTTGCGTCGAATGAAACGGAAGAGCTTATGCCGCTTCCGATCATGCTTGCTCAAAAACTTGTTCGCTATCTTACGGCCGTTCGCAAGAAAGGCGAGATCAAATACCTCCGGCCGGACTCCAAGAGCCAGGTTACGGTGGAATATGACGGCGATGTGCCGATACGTGTGGATGCCGTGGTCTTAAGCTCCCAGCATGACGGAGATGTAACACTTTCCACGATCACCAAGGACTTGACCGAAAAAGTCATCAAAAAGGTCATTCCTGCGAATTTGATGGACAAGAATACCAAGATCTTCATCAACCCGACCGGGCGTTTTGAAGTTGGCGGGCCGCATGGGGATACCGGCCTCACGGGCCGCAAGATCATCGTGGACACGTATGGCGGCATGGGCCGTCACGGCGGCGGCGCGTTCAGCGGTAAAGATCCTTCCAAGGTGGACCGCTCGGCCGCGTATTTTGCCCGTTACGTCGCGAAGAATATCGTGGCGGCCGGCATCGCCAAGCGCTGCGAGATACAGGTCTCCTATGCGATCGGCGTGGCGGAACCTGTGTCGATCCGTGTGGATACGTTCGGGACCAGCAAGTTCGATAATGAAGAGATCGTCGAAGCGGTCCGGAAAGTATTTAATTTCACGCCTAAGGGTATCATCTCGACCCTCGACCTTCGCCGTCCCATCTATAACAAGACTGCCGCATACGGACACTTTGGCCGTACGGAAGCTGGTTTTACATGGGAAAAAACGGATGCGGTCAATGCACTGAGAAAAGCATTGAAGCTCAAAGACAACTGTGGTTGCAGCAAAGTCACCTGCGCAGCTTAACTTCTCAAAAAAGAAAAAGGCCATGAAAAAAACAACTCAGGAAAAAGTCCCAGCTCTTAAGAAGAACGATTTCAAGGTCGCGGACCTTTCGCTTGCCAATTGGGGCCGCAAAGAGCTCGACATGGCCGAAAAAGAAATGCCAGGGTTGATGGCGACCCGGAAGAAGTACGGGTCCCAGAAGCCTCTCAAGGGCAAGCGGATCATGGGCAGTCTTCATATGACGATCCAGACCGCAGTCCTGATCGAAACTTTGATCGAACTCGGGGCGGATGTCCGCTGGTGTTCCTGCAACATTTTTTCTACTCAGGACCATGCCGCGGCGGCGATGGCGGTGAAGGGGATCCCTGTGTTCGCGTGGAAAGGGGAGACGCTGGAGGAATATTGGTGGTGTACGCTCCAGGCGCTTAATTTCCCTGGCGGCAAGGGCCCGAATCTTATCGTGGATGACGGCGGTGACGCGACACTTATGATCCATTTAGGGTATGATGCGGAAAAAAATCCCAAGATTCTCGATAAAAAAGTCGACACTCAGGATGAAATCGAGCTTTTCAAGCTCCTCAAAAAGGTCATGAAAAATGAACCTAAGAAGTGGCACAACGTGGTCAAGGAATGGGAAGGCGTTTCCGAGGAAACGACGACCGGTGTTCACCGGCTTTACAAAATGCAGGAACAGGGAAAGTTACTTGTTCCGGCCATCAACGTGAACGATTCTGTGACCAAATCCAAGTTCGATAATCTCTACGGTTGCCGGGAGTCCCTGGCGGATGGCATCAAACGCGCAACGGATGTGATGATCGCGGGTAAGGTCGCCGTCATCTTGGGCTACGGCGATGTAGGCAAAGGCAGCGCGCAGGCCATGCACGGGATCGGTGCTCGCGTGATTGTGACCGAAATCGATCCGATTTGTGCGCTTCAAGCGACCATGGCTGGTTTCCAGGTTGCGCGGCTCGAAGACATACTGGATATCGGGGATATTTACGTAACCACGACGGGCAATATCGATGTCATTACTGCCGAACACATGTCAAAGATGAAGGATGAGGCCATTGTTTGCAATATTGGACATTTTGACAATGAGATCCAGGTGGCCCAGCTTCAGAAATGGCCCGGAATAAAGAGAGTTAATATCAAGCCCCAGGTGGACAAGTATATTTTTCCGGACGGACATTCGATCATTCTTTTGGCGGAAGGCCGTCTCGTGAATCTTGGTTGTGCTACGGGGCATCCGAGTTTTGTGATGTCGAATTCTTTCACGAACCAGACGCTTGCGCAGATCGATCTGGTGATGAATCCCAAGAAACCCGGTGTGTATCGCCTTGAAAAAAAGCTCGATGAGGAAGTGGCGAGGTTGCACCTCGATAAATTGGGTGCCCGGCTTACAAGACTCACGAAAAAGCAATCCGAGTACCTTGATGTTCCTTTCGACGGCCCCTACAAACCCGAGCATTACAAGTACTAAACGAAAAACAAACGGGTTATTGTAGCGCCTCATCTTGAGCTAGCCTTCCGGTAACGTTTCGTGGCCGTTGTGTCTATTTTCATAGGAGCTATGAGTGCAGAATTTTGTTTATAAAAATCCCACAGAGATTCTTTTCGGAAAAGGCATGATCCATGAGATTATGGGGCGTGTTCCCAAAGATCTTGGCGTTCTTTTTCTCTATGGCGGCGGGTCGATCAAAACCAATGGCGTTTATGAACAGGTCAAGACCGCGCTCAAGGGCTGCCGCATTGTAGAATTCAGTGGCATCGAAGCAAACCCTCTTTTTGAAACTTGCATGAAGGCCGTCGAGGTCGTCAAAAAGGAGAAGATCGGTTTTGTGCTTGCGGTAGGCGGCGGGTCGGTTTTGGATGCCGCAAAATTTACCGCTGCTGCCGCCTGTTTCACAGGACCCGATCCCTGGTCCATTCTCCGGGAACATGGCGCCAATGTCAGGGCGGCGCTTCCGATCGGAACGGTTTTGACACTTCCTGCGACAGGATCCGAATCTAATGGAAACGCGGTGATCTCCCGCAAAGCGACACAGGAGAAACTGTTTTTTTACTCTTCCCACGTTTTTCCGGTCTTTTCGGTACTCGATCCGGAAACAACATTTTCGCTCCAGGCCAAGCAGATCCGTAACGGGATCGTGGATGCATTCGTCCACGTGATGGAACAATACATGACTTATCCGGTCCACGCACCACTCCAGGATCGGATGGCGGAGTCGCTTCTTCAGACCTTGATCGAAGTGGCGCCCGCGGTCCTGAAAAAGCCCAGGGATTATGAAGCCCGCGCGACGTTCATGTGGAGCGCGACGCTTGCCCTGAATACCCTGATCAGCTGTGGCGTGCCCCAAGACTGGTCCACGCACATGATTGCCCATGAATTGACCGCATTCTATGGGCTCGATCATGCCGAGACGCTGGCGATCGTGCTCCCGGGAGTCTGGCAGTATAAATTGACCGCTAAAAAGAAGAAGCTGGAACAATACGGCCGCCGTGTTTGGAACGTCAAGACCGCGAAAGAGGCCATCACAAAAACGGAAATATTTTTTCATTCTGTAAAGATGCCTACGCGATTAGGTGATTATAAAATCCCCGCCAGAGAAGCTGCCCGCAAGGTGCGCGAGCGTTTCACGGAACGGGATTCTGTTTTTGGCGAACACGGTGATATCACGCCGGATGCTGTGGCCAAGATCATCGCCTCTCGCGCCTGAGAACCCGATAAAAGGAAAATTTCCATGGCTAGAACCAAAATCATTTGCACGCTCGGTCCTGCCTCCAGCCGAAGCAGCGTGTTGCGGCAGATGATGCGCGCCGGGATGGATGTGGTGAGGCTGAATTTTTCCCATGGCACTCTGGCCGAACACTTGGAAAAGATCCGGTTTGTCCGGGCACTTAACAAGAAAAACCGACGCCATATCCGTATCCTCGGAGATCTCGAGGGTTACCGCATGAGGATCGGTGAGCTGAAAGGGAAACAGCCGGTCGAAGTCAAGAAACGGCAGGTCCTTTGGCTCACGACCGAAAATATGGTTGGCGAGGGTTTGCGCATTCCTTTTGATTGGGCAGGATCCTTGCGGCCCATAAAACCCGGTCAGTCCATTTTTATCGACGACGGTCTTATTGCCTTGAAAGTCGAGGCCCGCGATAAGAAGAACCTGAAGACGCGCGTGATCGTAGGCGGCATGATCAAGGAACATAAAGGGATTAATATCCCCGGCGTGCGGTTGGATGTTACGGGCTTGACCCGGAAGGACAAGGAAGACATCCATTTTTGCATCGAGCACAAGGTGGACTATATTGCGCAATCTTTTGTCCGAAATAAAAAAGACATTCTGGACTTGCGGGCCCATCTCAAGAGTCACTCTCACTCCTGCGGCGTAATCGCCAAGATCGAGAATCCGGAAGGGATTCGGAATATCGATGAGATCATTAGTGTTTGCGAAGGCATCATGGTGGCCCGTGGGGACATGGGGATCTCCATCCCGATCTATGAGGTGCCGTATGTTCAGAAAAAGATCATCAAAAAATGCAACAAGGCGAGAAAATTCGTAATCACCGCGACCCAAATGCTCGAAAGCATGACCGAACACCCGATTCCGACACGCGCCGAAGTATGTGACGTGGCGAATGCGATCCTCGACGGAACGGATTATGTGATGCTTTCCGCCGAATCTGCCGCGGGTCTTTATCCCGTCCAATGTGTTGAAATGATGAATAAGATCATTAAATTCACCGAAAAAAATATTTCGGTCTAAGTAGCCTTCCTCCGGGAACTCACACTATGACAGTTCTTCTCCAGGTAAATGAACTTCACAAGGCCTATGGCGCTGTAACGATCCTGGATGACGCGACCGCGTCCTTCGGCGACGACCAGAAGATTGGTGTCATCGGCCGTAATGGTGCCGGAAAATCCACACTCTGTCGTATTATCACGGGCCACGAGTCGGCCGATAGCGGTACCATCACTCGCAACACGGCGTTGCGGCTCTCTTATCTCGAGCAGCATGACACATTCAAGCCCGGGGAACGGGTCTTGGATCTTCTGATGCGTACCACGCGGTGCGAACACTGGGAATGCGCCCAGATGGCCGCGCGGTTTCAACTCAAAAATGAAATTCTTGAAGAATCCGTACGGAATCTTCCGGGAGGTTTTCAGACGCGCGTAAAACTCGCGGCAATGCTTTTAGGGGATCCCAATTTTCTGATCCTCGATGAACCGAGTAATTATTTGGATCTAAGCACCTTGATCCTCCTGGAAAATTTTCTGCTTAATTTTAGAGGCGGGTATTTGGTGGTTTCTCACGACCGTGAATTTCTGAAACGGACCTGCGATCATACACTGGAGGTCGAGAACGGTCAGCTTGCCCTTTATCCGGGGGATATCGAAGAGTATTTTGAATTCAAGGAAGAACAACTTGCACAGAAACAGGCTTATAACCGGGGCCTTGATAAGAAACGCGAACAACTCCAGACCTTTATTGATCGTTTTAAAGCCAAGGCTTCTACGGCGACTCGGGCTCAATCCAAGATGAAACAACTCGCAAAACTCAAGACGATCGAAATTGCGCACCCCATGAGCACAGTCAAAATTCATATTCCGTCGGTAGAGCCGAAGGCGGGGGTTGCAGTCACTTGTGAAGATCTTGTGATCGGTTATCCGGAAAAGAATGTCGCGCAGAACATTCAGGTCGAAATCGATCGCGGGAAACATGTCGCGGTGCTCGGTAATAATGGCGAAGGGAAAACGACATTCTTGAGGACGCTTGCGGGAGATCTTGCGCCCAAAGGAGGAGGGGCCTGCTGGGGGACCGGGCTCAAGGTGGCTTATTATGCTCAGCATGTCTTTGCGGTGCTTGATCCGGAGGATGATGTTTATACCTATCTTTTGCGCGAGAGTGTTGATGGTGTGACCCGCCAAGATGTACTCAATATGGCGGGATGTTTTCTTTTTAAAGGAGACGATGTTGAAAAGAAGGTGAAAGTCCTGAGCGGCGGTGAGCGAGCACGACTTGTGCTGGCGGGAATCCTGCTTTCCAAGAGCCATGTCCTGCTTCTTGACGAACCGACAAACCATCTGGATTTTGAAACCGTGGAAGCGTTGGGGCGTGCGCTCAAATCCTTCTCAGGGACCGTGATTTTTATCAGCCATGACCGGACTTTTGTGAATCTTCTGGCCTCAAGCATTCTTGAAGTAAAAAAAGGCCGTATTCTTCATTACCCTGGGAGTTATGAAGATTATGTGTATCACCTGGAGCAGGTGGCTCGGGGCGAGGAAGAAGATGCCGACGAGGACGTTATGCCGGCGCCTCGTAAGAATGTTGTTTCGCACAAAAACGTAGAAGTACTGCCAAAAAAAAACGAACACAGATCCGAACTCGCTAAACTTCGCAAACAAATGGAAAAAGCCGAAGGTCGCGCGCGGCATTTCACAGAGGAACGTGATAAGATCCTTGCGGAGATAGCAAAAAACCCGCTTCATTATTCCAAGGAACGTAATTTACACCTAAAGGAAGCCCAGATCCAGATCGAAGAGGCCGAAGCGGAATGGAATTCGTTGGGAAAGAAAATGGAAAAACTTCAAAAATGAGAAATTTTGACCGTCACAACCGGCAAGAAAGAAGACCTCACAGTCCCAATACCGATCAATCGAAGCGAAGCGGAGATTGGGGCAGCCCAAACCACCATTCTGGAAAAGAAATGAAAGGTTCGGGCAGGCACCGCGGGGAACGTCACTCAGGTCCTGCGCGGCAGGGGCAACATCTTCATCGTTCTTCTTATCGGTCGCCGTATGAAGAACCGCGACGCATGATTAGTGAAGACGAACAGAAATTTTTTGCCAGCATTGCCATTGATCCCTCGCCGCGTATCCGGCTTGAGGACGGTTCCCAGGAACTTACAATGCGTGTCATGGATCTCATGACGCCGATCGGTATGGGGCAGCGCGGATTGATCGTGGCTCCTCCGGGTTCCGGGAAAACAACTTTTCTTAAACATCTTTGTCACGCTGTGGCAAAAAGCCGGCCGGAAATGAAGCTTTATTGTCTTTTGATCGACGAAAGACCTGAGGAAGTTACGGATTTTCGCCGCAGTGTGACAGCCGAGGTCCGGTGGTCTTCGTCTGATCAGCCTTACGATCATCATATCCAGACAGCCAGGGAACTTATGCAACAAGTGTATCGTGAGGTCGCGGCAGGTGCGAACGTAATGGTCCTGGTCGATTCTTTGACACGTCTGGCGCGCGTGCATAATGCGGAACAACGTTCCAGCGGCCGGACCCTTTCCGGCGGCGTGGACGCGCGATCCATGGAAGTGCCGCGGAGGATTTTCGGGTCGGCTCGCAAGATCGAAAACGGCGGCTCCCTTACGATTCTCGCAACGATCCTTGTCGATACCGGAAGCCGTATGGACCAGCTCATCTTTGAAGAATTTAAAGGCACGGGCAATATGGAGATCTTCTTGTCGCGCGAGATCTCGAACCAGCGTATTTATCCGGCGGTGGATATATCAAAAAGCGGAACGCGCAAGGAAGAGCTTCTCTTTACGCCGGAAGAGCTGGAGCCGGCGCGCCGGATACGCCGAGCCCTGGCCGGACTTAAACCTATAGAAGCGATCAGTGCGCTGATCGAACAACTCAAAAAATATGCCGCGACAAAAGACCTTCTTGTCGCGGTGAGTAAATTACAATGACGGTCCCAATGCCGATCAATCGAAGCAAAGCCGAGATTGGGGCCGTCATTGTCAACCATTAGAAAAATGAAGTTTTAGACAATGACGGATACAAACGATCTCGGGGCGCAGCCCTTGGATGCCTTGATGACAAAACACGGGCTTACGAACCATGCACTTGTTGCGGCTTCGACCGAGCAACTGTCCCATAAAATGGTGCAGAAGGCGCGCAAAGGAAGACGGCTGACGTTCAAGGCCAAAGCCAAGATACTCAATGCCTTACATGGCGCTTTGCCGGAACAAAAATTTGCGCATCGAGACCTTTTTAATTACTGATAATTTTTTTAGCCGTATAATATTCGCCTAGGGGCGGAGCGGAACAGGAGAACTTAACCGTCATGAAGAAGAAAAATAGTAAAAATGATTTTCCAAAAGGCCGGGAATTATTGCGTCATCCTATCCTTAATAAAGGGATGGCATTCACCTTGGAAGAGCGGGAGGCACTCGGGCTTTCGGGGTTGCTTCCCTTTCATGTGAATTCCCTGCAGGACCAGGTCCAACGCGTCATGGAGAATGTCCGTAGCAAGAGTTCGGATCTTGAAAAATATGTTTATTTGACCAGTATTCATGAACGAAACAAAACGCTTTTTTTTCGCATTCTCATCGATTATATGGCTGAAATCATGCCGATCGTGTATACGCCGACCGTAGGAAAGGCGTGTCAGGAATATGGAAATATTTTCCGGAGCAGCCACGAAGGCTTGTTCATGGCCGCGCAATACAAAGGGAGGATGAAGGAGGTTTTGGAGAATTGGCCCCGCAAAGATGTGCGTATTATTGTAGTGACCGATGGGGAGCGGATTCTTGGACTTGGGGATCTGGGGGCGGATGGGATGGGGA
>Ga0247841_10007046_pt1 | contig 16916 bp, 10 predicted proteins | sample LaCruzMarch2015__2_FD_192410 | JGI IMG/M metagenome (GOLD analysis project Ga0247841, IMG submission 192410) | Freshwater microbial communities from meromictic Lake La Cruz, Castile-La Mancha, Spain - LaCruzMarch2015_18m | ecosystem: Environmental > Aquatic > Freshwater > Lake | place: Spain... | reverse complement strand
TGTATTTTAACGTTAAACCTGCCATTCCCGGGATTTGGAAAAACCTCAAAACCCCCGGGACTGAATATATTGGGATTAATTCCGACAGTTGCTTCATCCGTTGAGAACTTCAACAAGGTTCTTTCAACTCCTGCTACATATCCATTGGTTGATGAAGTGAAATAAACACTGGTCAAAAGGCTGGTGGTTAAACCGTCAGCCTCAATTACCCAGGTTGTGCCTCCATTGGTGGTATGTAGTATTACTCCACCATCTCCTACAGCCCAGCCTTCATTGGAGTTCAAGAAAAAAACATCATGAAAACTCCGTGCTTTTGTATCAGGATTTGTCTGCCCAACCCAGTTTTTGCCGTCTTTAGTATGGATAATTACCCCGTTATCGCCAACAGCCCAGCCAGTTGTATTATTTACAAAACATATTCCATTATATCCATTCGTTGGATAGGTTTGATCAGCGACCCAACCACCTCCAACAAAATGACGAATCAACCCATTTCCACAAAACCATCCTTCTGTCGATGTCGGGAAGGTAACTGATCTTAAATTTCCATACAATCCAGTTGGTAAATTCACTATTCCGGTGGAAGTTATTTGATAACTTTTGCCATTATCTCCGCAGGAATAGCCTGTATTTGAGCCTGGAGGAAATGCAACAGACCGCATTTGTGTTCCTGTTGACCCGAGCGAAGTCCAGTTGGCGCCACTGTTGGTTGAGCGATATATACGACCAAGCTGCGAACCACCGTAAAACTCGTTAGCGCTGATCATCCAAATGGAGTTCAGAAAATCGCTGTTGGGAACAGTTCGGGTGGTAAATGAATTTCCCCCGTCGGTGGTAACATACACCTCCGAAGTATTTCCTGAACTTATCAGTCCTTCTCTGTAGTTGATGAAATGTATATCAATCAGGTTGGCAGTTGGAGCTACGTTTGCAAGTTTAGCGCTGATGTTGCGCCATTGGGCTGTGTTTTGTGCCCGAAGGGTTACGATACTCAGGTTGAAAAGCAAGATAATGAAAATGGGAAAGGTTTTCATAAAACAGTGTTTTGTAAAGTTTTAAAAATAGTCAAATTTTGTGCTTCAAATTACTTTATTCACTTCGTTTCCTGATTGCAGATTTTTTGTACCCTTTCGTATTTACATTCACATCGTTGTTTGGACTGTAATTCTGATTGTCAGAATAAATTACATCGCCAAGATCGTTTTCCCACCGGTATTTCCATTCGTTGGTTCCCCGTTCGGTTTCTCCGGTAAATGGATTAATGTAATCTTCCTGCCCACTGAGGGTCAGATACATATCGTTGTTTATTTCAGAATTGATACGTGAGCGGTGTTCAGTTATTTCACGGTCAATTTTGCTGATGTCGCGCTGCGTTTGCAGTGCAATGCTGCTGTTTACCTGCTGGCTGCGGATTTCACGGCTTATCCAGTCGGGATTGAGTTTTAACGAATGTCCGATGGTTGAAAATACGGGGGTCATTTCGTTAAAAAGATCTTTTTCTGCACGAACGTACCAGGTTTCCTTGTTTCCCCACAAACCCGTACCCAACTGGCCAAAATCTTCGATTACACAAACCATTTTTTCGAGGTACCGAACATTGCTCTCCGTATATTCCAGCGTAACAATGGCGGCCTGGTAATTAAACTGGTACCCGGGAATCATCAGTGTTGAAACACGTCGATATTCTTCTGCCAATTCAGGTAGCTGCTGAATTGCCGTTACTTGAACAGATTGTGCATGAGGATGGGCAAACGGGACCGCGACTATTTTCACAAAATCTTCGGGTACCTGTATTTTCAATACTATCATCCCATTGTAGTTACTTCCATCGGGAAACATTGGCGCCGCCAGATTTGCCCCCTGGGAACGGCGCATGTCGAAAAAACGGGTATCAGGCAGCCAGGCCATGGCAGCTTTGTTGTCGGGTGAAGTGAGTTTCATGTACAGTTTGGCTTCAATGGCATTGCCTGAACCACCTGCTGCATTTGGGTCAACCCGTGTGATGCCGCCTGAAACAGTCCAGTTTTGTGGCAAAAGGAATGTAAAGGCATTTTCGTTGGGTTCTTTTTGCCGGTGAAAAATAAGCGACTTTTTCTCCGGCTGTATTTTGTTTTGCAAAGATTCGGTGTTTCCTGTACCGGAACAACTGGCTAAAATGAATAATATCAGATAGTTGAACATGGTTTGCATTTTATAGTTTTCGTTTTAATTTTTTTCAAACAATAAATTCTGTTTGGTATGCAGGTTTGTAAGTTTCGTTTTCGTTTATTTTATCAAAGTCATTTTTCTTGCAGATGTTCCGGTTTCTGTTTGCAGCCGGTAGTAATAAATTCCTGCGGGTAAATCTTTTGCATTGAAAGGCACAGAATATTTTCCCGGTGATTTCTTTTCATTGGCAAGCTGGCAAATCTTCTCCCCACCGATGCTGAAAACCTCCAAAACTACCTGCGAAGGCTTTTCGAGAACGAAATCAATGGTGGTGGTTTCCTTAAAAGGATTGGGATAGTTTTGTTCCAACGTAAATTTTGTTGTATGGGTTGGCAGTTCTTCAACATCTGTCAGTAATCCGAATTTCAGCAGGGTTCCGTTATTCCCCAAAACATAACCGTTTTTGGATGAAGTAAACTGTACTGCTCTGAGCATATTCGTTGTCAGTCCGGCTCCTTCAATTGTCCATATTTTTCCTCCATTGGTTGTATGTAGTATAACTCCACTGTTACCAACTGCCCATCCTTCACTAACATTCAGAAAAAATACATCATTTAATGCGTAACTTGTTGGACTTGTCTGTTTTGCCCAGGTGCTGCCACCATCTGAAGAATTAACAATAAGTCCACTGGCTCCAACAGCCCAGCCTATTTTATTATTTATCATATATATTCCATTATATGATGAACCAACAGGTGAATCCTCTTCATACCATGAGGAACCATCATAATGAAGTATAATACCGCCTCCACATGTCCAGCCAAGACCAGAAGATGGAAAACTTATTGAGGCTAAATTTGTAGTAACTCCACTACTCATGGAACTTACACCTTTTGAGGTTATACTGTATATTTTACCGGTATATCCAGAGCAATATCCTGTTGCAGAAGATGTAGGGAAGCTGATGGAAAGAAGTGTTGAGCCTATGGAACCGAGGACATTCCATACTACTCCTCCATCGGTTGTACTGTAAACTCTTCCATTGAAACCTCCTGCATAACCTTCATTTGAATTAAGCATATGAATGGCATTTGTGTAATACTGTGTTGTCTGTGTTGAATAGGTAGAACCGCCATTTGTTGTGTGATAGATTTCACCGAGAGCGCCTGAACAAATCCAACCTTCAGTATCACTGACAAAATATAAATCACTTAAACTTGCTGTTCCGCTGGAAGACGGAAGTTTGCCCCCGATATCAACCCAGCCGTATTGCTGTGTAAAGCCTGAAGTTGAGCAGAGTATACAAAGCAGAATAATGGTAAGTTTTGTTTTCATATTTTTTATTTCATCAAAGTCATTTTTCTTGCTGTTGTTCCGGTTTCTGTTTGGAGCCGGTAGTAATAAATTCCTGCGGGAAAATCCTTTGCATTGAAAGGAACAGAATATTTTCCCGGTGATATCTGTTCATTGGCAAGCAGGCAAATCTTTTCCCCACCGATGCTGAAAACCTCCAAAACCACGTGCGAAGGCGATTCGAGAATGAAATCAATGGTGGTGGTTTCATTAAAAGGATTGGGGTAATTTTGCTCTAACTTAAACGCAGTTGCTTGGGCTGGATGTTCTTCTACTCCTGTTATTTGAGTATAGTGCAGTATTGTTCCTTTGTTACCCACTGCATATCCATTCGTTGGCGAGGTAAAAAATACATCTCTTAACATTGCAGTGGTGCCACTTGTTTGTGCTGACCATGTTGCTCCACCGTCAGTAGAATGAAGAATTGTCCCACCATTGCCAACTATCCAGCCTTCGTTTGCATTAATAAAAAACACTGAATTTAATCCATTTCCACCGGGATTTTTTAACTGAGTCCATATACCATTATTATAATAGAGTATATCAGACGCTCCAACTGCCCATCCATGAGCGCTGTCATGAAAATAAATATCACTTATATTACCTGTAATATCACCTTCATCTATCCAGGTTGCACCGCCATCTATAGTTTTAGCAAGGCGTGGATCGGCAGTACCTACATAACCTGTATTTGAATTGACAAAAAATAATGTATTTACTGTACTGAAACCCAATACAACTCCAGCATCAGTCCAGTTAACTCCACCGTTTACAGTTTTATGAAGCCTCTTATCTGTTCCGCTTGCAAAACCAAGTGATGTTGTTGGGAAGGAAACACACTGATACGCAATTGTTCCACCAAGAGACATAGATGTCCAGTTAGTTCCATCAGTAGTTCTGGCACCAAGTGAACTGTTAGCAACAGCCCAGCCATATTTAAACCCACCCTGGACTGTAAAATACATAGCATTTAATGTACTGGATGGTGTATAGATTTGGGAAAATTGTGCAGATGGATAGTTGTTGCTATAATAAATCGCATTATTATTAAGCAACCATGCTTCATTTCCGAATACATAAATATTACTGAACAAACCACTGGCATTAGGCGAAGTAAGTGCTACCCAACCGTATTGCTGTGCAAAACTACCTGATGCCATGAATAGCAGCAGCACAAAAAATTGAAAGTTTTTCATTATCCTATTTTTTTTCAAAGACAATTGTGCATTCGTTTTTGAATTTCTCTCTATTTTATCAAAGTCATTTTTCTCGTTTCATGCCTGTCGCCGCATTGCAAACGGTAATAATAAATGCCCGAAGGCAAACCTTCTTCGGTAAAATCTGCGCTGAAACTTCCGGCTGGCTTAAACCCTTCGTCCAACAAAGCCACCTGTTGACCAAACATATTACAGACCGTTAATTGCACCTGCGCCGGAATGGCAAGGGAATAAGAAATTTTTGTTTCTGAATCGAATGGATTTGGGTAATTCTGCTCCAACTTAAAAGCTGTTGGTTGGGTTGGATGTTCTTCTACGGCTGTTAGTAAACCATATTTAAAAAGTGTTTTGTTGTTTCCAAGTATGTAACCGTTTGTTGACGAAGTGAATCGAACAGAAAGAAGCATATCAGTTGTCCATCCATCAAGTATAATATTCCAATCTGTTCCCCCATTCATTGTGTGAAGCACTCTACCAGAGAAACCCACAATCCAACCTTCATTAGAGTTGAGAAAAAATACATCATACAAACTTTTATTTAAACCATCAGGGTTAACTTGGCTATTCCATGTTAATCCATCTTCAGTATGAATTATAATACCATTATCACCTGCAGCCCAGCCAGATAGATTATTAACCATATGAATTGTATTGTAAGACTCGCTAGGATATGCTTGATCTGTTTTCCATATACCATTTTCAAAGTGAACTATTATGGTACCACCACAAGCCCAGCCTTGTATGGTGTTAGGTAGGCTAATAGATGATAAGCTAGAGTTTAAGCCTGTGTACATTGAACTTACACCAGATGTTGTAATTTTATAAATCTTCCCATTGTATCCGCTACAGTAACCTGAATCTGAATTTGGTGGAAAGTCTATATCTAATAAAGTTCCTCCTATACTTCCGTGAACAATCCAATCTGCACCGCCATTTGTTGTTTTATAAACTCTTCCTTGTATCCCACCGGCATAGCCTAATTGAGAATTTAACATATAGATTGCATTCGTGTAAAATTGTGTTGTTTGAGTTTTAAAAGTCTGTCCGCCGTCAGTGGTATGATAAATTTCTCCTAAGGCTCCTGAACAAATCCAGCCTTCATTGTCGTTGATCCAGTGCATGTCAGTCAATGAAACTGTTCCAGTCGAATTTGGCAGGTTATTACTGATATTCACCCAGCCGTATTGCTGAGCAACGCCTGCAATTGAGCAATGGATGCAAAGCAGAATAGTTGAAATTACAGTTTTCATGTTGCTCTATTTTCTTATCTCATCAAAATCATTTTACTGGTAAATGTTCCGGTTTCTGTTTGCAGCCGGTAGTAATAAATTCCTGAGGGCAAATCCTTTGCATTGAAGGGAAAGGAATATTTTCCCGGAGTTTTATGTTCATTCGTAAGCAGGCAAATCTTCTCCCCGCTGAAGCTGAAAACCTCCAAAACTACGTGCGAAGGCGCTTCGAGAAGGAAATCAATGGTGGTGGTTTCGCTGAAAGGATTTGGGTAATTTTGCATTAATGTATTACCCTGAAATTGATTCCCTACATATGTATCAGAAACTGAAGTTACAATACCGCCGCCATTTATTGTTTTTAATATTGCGCCGGATTGATTTCCAACCACATAACCTGTATCCACACCCTTAGGGAAGCAAACAGATGTAAGTGAATAACCATAGGGAACATCAACAATATTCCATTTTAAACCGCCGTCGGTTGTTTTTAGAAAGTGAGCTGGCTTCGCTCCGTTTGGCCCATCAGCCGAAATGTAACCTACTTGTGGTGTAGGAAATGACATTTCGCTAAGTGTAGAAGTTGTTCCTGCATCGGTGATTATCCAGCTATCACCTCCATCCGTTGTTTTTAGAATCTTGCTATTGCTTTGCCCTCCGAATGAAGATAATGCATATCCGGTTTGAGTATCGAACGGGAATAAAATATCGGCAATACTGGCTTGTGAAGAATTACCGTCATGCTTAATATTCCAGGTAATTCCGCCATCGGTAGTTTTATAAATCCGTTGATAGGCCGTTGCTGCATATCCAATCAAATTATCAGTTGGAAAACAAATTGCCATAATATCTTTATTGAAAGACCCAATCGGAGACCAGGTTTTTCCACCATCTGTGGTTTTAGCCAGCCTGCCTGATTCTCCGCTCACATAACCGGTAGTTGAATTAACAGGGAATTCCACATCATATAATAATTTGGTATTCCCGGCAGCTAAAGAATTCCATTTCTGCCCTCCATCGACAGTTTTTAAGATAGTGCCATAATCACCAACAGCATAGCCTGTGTCAACATCCAAAAACTGAATTTTGATTAAATTTTTGGATGTATTTGTACTTTGTTGATCCCATGTGTCACCGCCATTTATGGTTTTTAAAATTACCCCGGTGGAACCAGATATATAACCAGTTTGAGCATTGACTGGAAAATCAATATTGTTCAAAAAGAAATAGGGAACACCTGTGCGCAGATTTAACCAATTTGTACCTCCATCAGTAGTTTTTAAAATTATTCCGTTTGTACCAACAATAAAACCTGACTGATTATTTATAAACGAAACAGAATTATAGAAATGGGTGCCTGAAACGTTGGTATTTAACGTTTGCCAGGTGGAGCCACCATCAGTGGTTTTTAAAGCTGTATTAAAATCACCGGCAATATAACCGGTTGTTTCATTCTCAGGAAAACAGATGGATTTAAATGATCCATTCCCGGTATATACTGAAAACCAGGTTTCACCAAAATCGGTGGTTTTTAAAATGGTTCTGTTGCCTGTAGCATAACCAATCTTATTGCTTACAAAATAAAATGATTTTATATCGCCAAATGCTGCCAGAACCGGCATGGTTTTCCGAACCCAATTGGTACCACCGTCAGTGGTTTTATAGATTGAATTATTCCCGGATCCAGGATGATGTCCGGATGCAAAACCTGTAAGTTTATCGAAAGGAAATCTGATTGCGATTATTCCCTCATCCAATGCGACCGACTTTGACCAATTCTGCCCTCCATCGGTTGTTTTAAAAATAAAATTACTTTCAAGTCCATTGCTGCCTCCAACAAAACCTGTTTGCCCGTCAATAAAGTCTAAAGAAGATAGAGAATAGACTGGGTTAAAATTTATATTTTGCCAGTTCATACCCCCATCGGAAGTTTTAATAATGGAAGAACCTTCTCCTTGTGCATATCCTATCGCAAAACCTGTTAAACCATTTTGCAGGAAGTCGGCTTGCCGGAGGTTTTTGGTTGTTCCAGTATTAGGAATAGTCCAGGTAGTGCCCTCATCAGTTGATTTCATCACGGTTCCACCATTTCCAATTGCAAAAGTCAGATTTTGACTAATTACATTTACCTGATAAAGGTCGTTACCCTGTGGCTTCGGATTCTGCCAGATCCAATCTGATTGTTGGGAAAAAGACATCATGGGGAATGAAAACATAATGGCCAATACAAGGCCTCTTAAATAAGTTGTAGTGTTATGCATGACATTAGTTTTTAAAGTGTATTGATTATTTTAAATATATTATTCTCTTTGTTTCAACCTTTCCATTTGCCCGAAGCTGACAGATATACACCCCGGGATGAAGACCTTTAGCATTAAATATTGCAGTATGTTCTCCCTTTGATTGATAACAGTTCACCAGAGTTTCCATTTCACGCCCCGTTAAATCGTAAATTTTTAAAATTACATGAGCATTTTCCTGAAGTTCCCAGGAGATGGTGGTGCTTTCGAAGAAAGGATTTGGATAGTTCCTGATAAAAGAATAACCCGGATTTTGATTTTCTGCAGGCAAATCAGATACTGAAGTAAAAACTCCTCCTCCATGTACTGTTTTTAGTATTGCCCCTGACAAATCTCCTGCAACGTAACCAGTATCAACACCATTTGGAAAGCAAACGGCGCTGAGCGCATAAGCAAATGGAACGGGAACTTTTTCCCAGGTTAACCCGCTATTGGTAGTTTTGAGCAGAATTGAACTAAAATTATCATGAAATGCAGCAATATAGCCCACTTTTGGAGTAGGAAATGAAATACTCAGCAGTTCCTGTGAAATGCCGGGATCAATTACCTGCCAGTTATTTCCACCATCAGTTGTTTTCAATATTTTACTGCCGTTACCATAGGATAGCGCATAACCGGTTAGGGTATCAAACGGGAACAAGATATCTGACATTGACGATCCGGGCAGGTTTCCGTCATATTTGATTTTCCATGTTATTCCTCCGTCAGTTGTCTTATAAATCCGCTGGTATGCTGTTGCTACATATCCAACTAAATTATCGGTTGGAAAACACATTGCCTTTATATCTTTATTAAAAGTACCTATCGAAGTCCAGGTATTTCCGCCATCTGTGGTTTTAGCCAGTTTACCTGATCCACCACTTACATAACCTACGCGGGAATTAACCGGAAATTCAACATCGAATAAATACTGATCGATTCCGCTCAGTACATAATCCCAATTTTGCCCGCCATTCACTGTTTTCAACATGGCACCACTTTCGCCCACAACATAGCCGGTATCATTATCTAAAAAATGTATTTTAAAAAATCCTCTGCTGGTATTTACACTTTGCGGAATCCAGGTTTTACCTCCATCAGTGGTTTTTAAAATTCGATTGATGGCCCCTAAACCCGTTGCGTAGCCTGTTTGTGCATTTACCGGAAAATCAATACTTTTAATAGATGCCTGGGTAACTGTAGTGTTTAGGTTTATCCAATTTATACCTCCATTCGTGGTCTTTAATATTATTCCATTGGCGCCGGCAATAAATCCCATCTGATTATTTACAAACCCTACAGCATTATAAAACTGTTGACCTGTTCCACCGGTATTTATTGTCTGCCAGCTTGAACCACCATCAGTAGTTTTTAACACCGTATTATAATCACCAACTGCATAACCTGTTGCTTCATTTTCAGGAAAACAGATTGATCTAAATGATCCGTTCCCGGTATAAACTGAAACCCATGTTTCACCAGAGTCAGTCGTTTTCAAAATTGTTCTATAGCCTGCGGCATAGGCAGTTTGACTATTTATAAACCAAAACGATTTAATTTCGCTCCCGACTGGCACTGATTTTTTACTCCAGGTTACTCCTCCATCAATAGTTTTATAAATTACTCCATTTGAAGTTCCACTTTGATAGCCGGAGGTAAAGCCTGTGAGTTTATCAAACGGGAATTTAATAACAGATATACTTGACAAGTTCATTGAGTCTGATTGAGACCAAATACTTCCTCCATCAGTAGATTTATAAATTCTATATCCCGGATTTCCAGCTACAAAACCCGTATGCTCATCCGGAAAATCCATTGCATAAATATCTATATTCTGATTTATAGTAAGTTTCTGCCAGTTTTCTCCGCCATCTGTGGTTTTAATAAGAGTAGAATTAGCTCCTGAAGCAAATCCTATCTTTCCCTTTTGCAGAAACTTTGCACGGCGCAACAGCTTTGTATTTCCTGTGTTTTGAATGGTCCAATGAACACCAACATCGGTAGATTTCATCACTGTTCCTCCCTGTCCGATTGCAAACAGTGTATTTGCGTCAATTAGTTGTAAATCCCAGAGGTAATTCCCCTGAGGAAGTGGATTCTGCCAGATCCAATCGGATTGTTGTGCAAATGACATCATGGGGAATGAAAACATAATGGCCAATACCAGGCTTTTTAAGTACTTTGTAATAATTTGCATGACATTAGTTTTTAAGGTTTATCAATTATTAAAAAAAAGCATTTTCTTAGATTTGATATATCCATTCGTTTGAAACTTATAGATATAAATCCCGGATGGCAGCCCTGCTGCATCAAATTTTACGTTGTGTTCTCCTTTTTCCTGCTCGCCGTCCACCAGGGTTTTCAATTCACTGCCTTTAAAATCGCAGACTTTTAAAACTACATGGGCCTTTTCGGGCTGGTGCCAAGTAATGGTTGTAGCTTTATTGAATGGATTGGGATAGTTTTGTTCCAATGTAAATCCTGATGGTTGGGCGGGCAGTTCTTCAACATCCGTCAGTAATCCGAATTTCAGCAGGGTTCCCTTATTCCCCAAAACATAACCGTTTTTGGTTGAAGTAAACTGAACAGATCTGAGCATATTGGTAGTCAGACCTGCTCCTTCAATTGTCCATAATTTTCCTCCATTGGTTGTATGGAGTATAACACCACTGTTGCCAACAGCCCATCCTTCAGTGGCATTCAGAAAATACACATCATTTAAGGTTCTGTTTGATGTATCTGGATTTATCTGATAATTCCAGTTTAATCCTCCATCGGTAGTATTAACAATCATTCCCATAGCGCCTACAGCCCATCCAGTTGTATTGTTAACCATAAAAATACTATTGTATGATTCAACGGGTGGATCCTGTTGAAGCCAGCTTCCATTATATTTAATAATAAGACTGCCTCCACATGTCCAGCCAAGTCCGGAAGATGGAAAACTTACAGAGGATAAATTTTCAGTAATTCCACTACTCATTGCACTTACACCTGTTGCTGTTATTCGATATATTTTCCCTGTATAACCTGAGCAATATCCTGTTGTGGAAGATGGAGGGAAGCTGATTGAAAGAAGACTTGAACCAATAGAACTGAGATAAACCCAGGTTGATCCGCCATCAGTTGTTCTGTACACTCTTCCATTGAAACCTCCTGCATAACCTTCATTTGAATTAAGCATATGAATAGCATTTGTATAGTAATCAGTTGTTTGTGTTGTAAATGTAGAACCACCGTCTGTCGTATGATATATTTCACCGATAGCGCTTGAACAAATCCACCCTTCGTTATTATTGAGCCAATACATATCAGATAAACTAAGTGTGCCTGTCGACTTTGGCAGGTTATTAATGATATTCACCCAACCATATTGCTGTGCAAAACTTCCTGATGCCATAAATAGCAGCAACATAAGAAATTTAAAGTTTTTCATAATTGATCTTTTAGTTATTTTTCAAAAACAATTGTACGTCATTTTTGAATATATGTTCATTGTATGAGCGTCATTTTCCCGGCAGATGTTCCGGTTTCAGTTTGCAACCGGTAGTAGTAAATTCCTGCAGGCAGATCCTTTGCATTGAAAGGCACGGAATAATTACCCGGAGATTTCTTTTCATTGGCAAGTGTGCAAATCTTTTCCCCACCGATGCTGAAAACTTCCAAAACCACCTGCGAAGGCGCTTCTAGAGTGAAATCGATGGTGGTGGTTTCTTTAAAAGGGTTGGGATAGTTTTGTTCCAGAACAGATATTTCTGATATGTAATCTTCTTCTGTTCCTGTTAGTTGGGAGTAGTGAAGAATAGTTCCATATTGTCCGACTGCATAACCATTTGTGGGGGATGTAAAAAATACATCAAGGAGGTTGGCAGAAGTACCGCTGGATTGTGCTGTCCAGTTAGCTCCACCATTGGTAGAATGAAGAATTGTTCCACCGTTGCCAACGATCCAGCCTTCATTTGCATCAATAAAAAAAACTGAATTCAAGGAATTACCGGTAGTATTATTTAACTGAGTCCATGTACCATTTTTATAGTAAAGTATATCTGAAGCTCCTACTGCCCAGCCATGAGTGCTATCATGAAAATAAATATCATTTACACTTCCCGTAATATCACCTTCATCTATCCATGTTGCTCCGCCATTTGTAGTTTTAGCAAGACGTGGATCGCCAGTACATACATATCCTGTATTTGAATCGACAAAAAATATTGTATTTACTGTACTGAAACCCAATACGACTCCGGCATCATTCCAGTTAACTCCACCATTTACAGTTTTATGAAGTCTCTTGTCTGTTCCACTTGCAAAACCCAGAGATGTTGTTGGGAAGGAAACACAAGTATAAGTACTTGTTCCACCAAGATTCATTTGAGTCCATGTATGTCCGGCAGTATCAGTAGTTCTTGCGCCGAGTGAAGAATAACCAACTGTCCATCCATAAATATTTCCACCCTGGTTTATGAAAGTAAAATCATTAAAGTTAGTTCCTGTAAATTGCGGTATAAACACCAGAGTTGGATAGTTACTGCTGTGATATATTTTTGTATCATCTAATAACCAGGCCTCATTACCAGACTGATAAATTCTTTTGATTACGTCGGTATTATTTACCCAGGGTAAAGGTACCCAGCCGTATTGTTGTGCAAAGCCTGCAGTTGAGCATAGGATGTAAAGCAGAATAGTGGTAAGGTTTGTTTTCATTTTTCCTATTTTATTAAAGTCATTTTCTTTGTAACAGTTCCGGTTTCTGTTTGAAGCCGGTAGTAGTATATTCCTGCGGGCAAATCCTTTGCATTGAAAGGCACGGAATATTTTCCCGGAGATTTCTTTTCATTGGCAAGTGTGCAAATCTTTTCCCCGCCGATGCTGAAAACCTCCAAAACTACCTGCGAAGGCTTTTCGAGAACGAAATCAATGGTGGTGGTTTCCTTAAAAGGATTGGGATAGTTTTGTTCCAGAACAGATATTTCTGATATGTAATCTTCTTCTGTTCCTGTTAGTTGAGTGTAGTGCAGAATAGTTCCATTATTTCCTACAGCATACCCATTTGTGGGGGATGTAAAGAAAACATCTCTTAATGTGGCAGTAGTACCACTTGTCTGTTTTGACCATGTTGCTCCACCATTGGTAGAATGAAGAATTGTCCCACCATTGCCAACTATCCAGCCTTCTTCTGGATTAATAAAAAATACTGAATTTAAGTTTTGACCTGTAGGATTAGCTATACGATTCCAGGAGGAACCATTATAGTAAGTTATATCACTGGTTCCAACTGCCCAGCCATGCGTACTGTCATAAAAATAAATATCATTTATTGTAGCTGTATACCCGCTAATAGAAATCCATGTCAAGCCACCATCTGTTGTCTTTTTAAAGGCAGGAGCCGAACCACCAATATAACCGGTAACAGAATCTGTAAAGGAAATTGTATTTACACTTCCATTACTTATATTTACTCCAATATCAGTCCAATTAGAACCACCATCAATTGTTTTATGAAGTCTCCCATCCGAACCGCTTGCAAAACCAATAGATGTATTGGGGAATGAGACACAACTAAATGTTAAATCACCACTTAAATACATATCTGTCCAAATAAGCGCTGAAGTATCAATTGTTCTTGCACCCATAGATACATACCCAACAATCCATCCGTATTTAGCCCCACCCTGATTCGCAAAAATAAAATCATTAAAAGTGGTCGAACTGGAAAATAATTGTGTAACCTGAACAGAAGGGTAATTTGGACTATGGTACAGTTTATCATTTGTCAGAATCCAGGCTTCATTACCCGACTGATAAATTCTTTTGATTACGTCGGTTTTGTTTACCCAGGGCAAAGGTACCCAGCCGTATTGTTGGGCGAAGCCTGCAGTTGAGCAGAGGATACAAAGCAGAATAGTGATAAGTTTTGTTTTCATTTTACCTATTTTATCAAAGTCATTTTTCTGGCAAATGTTCCGGTTTCTGTTTGCAGCCGGTAGTAATAAATTCCTGCGGGCAAATCTTTTGCATTGAAAGGCACAGAATATTTTCCCGGAGATTTCTTTTCATTGGCAAGCTGGCAAATCTTCTCCCCACCGATGCTGAAAACCTCCAAAACTACGTGCGAAGGCGCTTCGAGAATGAAATCAATGGTGGTGGTTTCATTAAAAGGATTGGGATAATTTTGTTCCAAGGTAAATCCTGATGTGTGGGCTGGCAGTTCTTCAATAGCTGTCAGTAATCCGAATTTCAGAAGGGTTCCATTATTCCCTAAAACATAACCGTTTTTGGATGAAGTAAACTGCACTGCTCTAAGCATATTGGTTGTCAGACCAGCTCCTTCAATTGTCCATAATTTTCCTCCATTGGTTGTATGAAGTATAATACCATTAAAACCAACTGCCCATCCTTCATTGGCATTCAGGAAAAATACATCAAGTAAAGCCCTGTTCGATGTATCGGGATTTGATTGATAGTTCCAATTTAGTCCTCCGTCTGTGGTCTTAACTATTACTCCGAGAGCACCTACAGCCCATCCTGTAGTATTATTTATCATACAAATTCCATTATAAGACTCAGAAGGTGGATCTTGTTGAGACCAGCTTCCGCTATAATTAAGGATAAGGCTACTTCCACATGTCCAGCCAAGGCCGGAAGATGGGAAACTTATAGAACGCAAACTAGAAATAACACCACTTGTCATAGTACTCACGCCTGATGAATTTATACTAAATGTCTTTCCACCATCTCCACAGCAATATCCAGTAGTAGAAGATGGAGGGAAACTTATTGAAAGAAGACTTGAACCTATAGAACTGAGATAAACCCAGGTTGATCCGCCATCAGTTGTTCTGTAAACTCTTCCATTGAAACCTCCTGCATAACCTTCATTTGAATTAAGCATATGAATGGCATTTGTGTAATACTGTGTTGTCTGTGTAGAATAGGTGGAACCGCCATTTGTTGTGTGATAGATTTCACCGAGACCGCCTGAACAAATCCAACCTTCAGTATCACTGATAAAATATAAATCACTTAAACTTACTGTTCCGTTGGAAGATGGAAGATTGCCACCGATATTCACCCAGCCGTATTGTTGAGTAAAGCCTGCAATTGAGCAGAGAATGAAAAGCAGAAAAGTGGTAAGTTTTGTTTTCATAGCTCCTATTTTATTAAAGTCATTTTTCTTGCTGTTGTTCCGGTTTCTGTTTGCAGCCGGTAATAATAAATTCCTGCAGGCAGATCCTTTGCATGGAAAGGCACGGAATATTTTCCCGAAGATTTCTTTTCATTGGCAAGTCTGCAAATCTTTTCCCCACCGATGCTGAAAACCTCCAAAACCACCTGCGAAGGTGCTTCGAGAATGAAATCGATGGTGGTGGTTTCATTAAAAGGATTGGGATAGTTTTGTTCCAGAACGGCTGATATATTTGAAGTTTTCACTTTTATTAAATCATGAATACCAACAGAACTTTCCCTGAACATCGCCAAACCTCCGAAATAAGTTCCAATCCATTTGTTTCCATCGCCGTCAATTGCGAACGACCGAACATCACCCGTGGGAAGTGGCGAATTGGATGTGTTAAAAACTTTCCATTCCACATCATTAAATCTTGCCAATCCGCCTCCGCTGGTCCCGATCCATTTTATATTTTGATTATCAATTTTTATAGTAGAAACATCATTGTATGGCAGGCCAGAATTGGTTGATTTAAATACATTCCATGTGTTGCCGTTGATTGTTACCAGCCCGCCTTCGGTTCCAATCCATTTTATTCCTTTGTTGTCAGTCACAATCTTTCTGATGTTATTTGAAGGAAGCAGGGAGTTATCTTTCTTGTAAACAGTCCAGTTGGTCCCATCCAGGTAAGCTAAACCTGCATCGGTACCAATCCATATTTTATCAGAACTTTCACCCGCAATTGCCAAAACATTATCCGAAGGAATATCCGAATTCAACTTATTGTATATGGTCCAGTTGTTATCTTTGAACTTTACCAGGCCTTTGGCAGTGGCGATCCATAATGTGCCCGAGGTTTCGACAAATATATCGTATATGGAGTTGGACGGTAACTTTGAATTACCTGTTTTGTAAACTGTCCACGAAACACCATCGAACCGGGCCAGACCATTGGATGTTCCAACCCATTTTTCGCCTGAATTACCAATTGCAATGCAGTACACATTATTGCCGGGTAAACCTGAATTGGATTCCCTGAATACAGTCCAGGTATTTCCATCGATGGCGGTTAAACCCGAGGCACCAATCCATTTTACTCCGGCGTTATCAATTGCAATGGCTGATATGTAGTTGTAAGGCAAATCGGAATTTGATGTTTTTACCGGCAACCAGGTTGTACCATTAAATTTTACCATGCCTGAGTTGGTACCAATCCACATTTCAGTATCGGTGGTTAAAATACTGGTAATGCGGTATGTAGGTAAGCCCGAATTATCCTCATTGTAAACCTTCCATTCCATATCGTTGTACGAAGCCAGTCCACCACCATCGGTGCCAATCCATTTTGTGCCAGCCGGGTCAATTTTAACCACGTTTACCATGTTATCAGGCAGTTTAGAGTTGGATGAATTAAAAGACTGAAAAATATTCCCTGTCATTTTGGCCAAACCATTATTTGTCCCTATCCACGCATTTTGATTGGCATCAAACGCAATTGAATAAATATAATCGCCTGGTATTG
>Ga0247841_10007045_pt1 | contig 16917 bp, 13 predicted proteins | sample LaCruzMarch2015__2_FD_192410 | JGI IMG/M metagenome (GOLD analysis project Ga0247841, IMG submission 192410) | Freshwater microbial communities from meromictic Lake La Cruz, Castile-La Mancha, Spain - LaCruzMarch2015_18m | ecosystem: Environmental > Aquatic > Freshwater > Lake | place: Spain... | reverse complement strand
ACTGTAACTGAAAACGAAAATAAATCAAATAACAATTCAAATAGTAATTCTCCACACGCATCAAACGATAGATTATATGTTCCTGGATACACACACACATATGTAATTAAGCTAGATGAATCTGCATATGCAATCAGACAAGCGTTTGGAGATTCAGTAAACACAGAAGTATTTAATATAAATATAAACTTAGTTGAAACAAATGATGAAACAGGACAATCATTAGTATCTGATACATTTAATATGATATTTAATGAAAAAGAACCAGTTCCACCAGTTCCAATACCATCAACTATAGAATGGATAATTCCAAGCAATGCATACATGAAAATAAATGGGCAATTAGTTGGCTCAGCTGATGTTGGTCCATATAAGATGAATGCAGGAAACCCATTAAAGATTGAAGCAGGATATATTGCAAGTACAGAACTTCCAACATTAATTATCTTTGAAGAAGTTTCTGCAAATTTTGAAGAAGTAAAAAATAATACCAAAGTATTCTTCTATCCTGTTCTTGAAAAAGTTACTGGAGCTATAAGTGCAGATTGTTTAGAATGTCCTCAATATTATGAATATATTTATTCTTCACAAATTTATAAGGATTTAAAACCAAATACAAATTATAAAGTAACATTTAAGGTTTATCCAGACACAGATGAAGAAAAAATAAGTTTGAAAGAATATAATTATGCATACAAGAACTATGTTAAGTCAGTAAACACTGTTTTATCATTCAGTAAAGCTCCAAGCTATTCAAATAGATTTATTTTAAGAGATATGTTTGGAACAGATAATGGAAATGGTTGGGCTTATGGAACTACAGAAGGTTCTCAAAATACAAAAGAAATTAAAAACATAAAAAGCGAATCTACTAAAGCAACTGAAGGACAAACTATAATGTCTTCAGGACAAGTTAATGTTGTTTTACCTACAGAAGGTAAAGTTAAACCTATGAGATCAACAACAACAGAGAGTAATGTAGTTACTGCAATATCTGAAGAAGATATTATGGTAGATACTGCAAGTTCTGGACAAGCAGCATCTGTATACCTAAACAAAAACAATCACTCAAAGAAAATAAGAAATATAGATACTGTTCTTTCTGAAAACCAAATAAATTCAGAAAGTGTATATGGAGATGTACAACTTGTAAATGTGGATGATGTTCCAAAATATGTATTCACAGTTAAAGAAAAGAATACTTTATTTGGATTCATTCCATTCGGAACAAAGAAAGTTGAAAAAATAGTTGACGCAACTGAGAATCTTGAATGATTCTCTCTTTTTTTCTTTTTTTAAAAGAAATAAGTAAAAACCTAACTATAAAGTAGAATTTAAATAGATATTGATAGTAATTTAATTATATATAAAGTCTGAAAATTATGAATAAAATAAATCTATATATAATATTATTTTTAGTACTTTTTCTACCATCTATTTATTCATACACTACAAGCGATATTTCAACAACCATAGTTGTTAGAAGTAATGGTTCTCTTGAAGTAAGTGAAGAGTTTAGGATAGCGGACTTTAAGGACACTAATGAACTTATTTTTAATATTGTTCCTGTTTATGATATGATTGTTAAAATAAATAATAATTCAGATTTAAATTATTCTTATGGAATAAATGAACTTGTAATAAACACAAATGATTATTCAACTAATGAAATACTTCTAAATATTACTTATTTAACTGATTATTTTACAACTAAAGATTCAAATGGTTGGAATATTAATTATAATCCTTTATTTTTAGATAAAACTGGAAATTTCAAGATTACATTTCCAGTAAACTCAGATATTCTAGCTCTTTCAACAGATATTAAGAATCTTCATCCTGATAAAGATCAGTTTTATGTTATTGATAGTAACTTAACAAGCTTTAATGCAAGCTATAAGCTTTCAAATCAAAAGATTGTTTCAGAAACAAAGAACAATAGTTTATTATTTGTAATTATCTTAATTATTGTAGTTGGTTTAATCTTAACTTATTTCTTAGTTTATAAAAATAAATCAAAATTTAAAAAAAATGAGATAAAAGAAGAGAAACCAGAAAAGAACCAAACTGAAAAGCTTCTTCTTGGTTTAAATGAAAATGAGCAAAAGATAATTAAGCTTCTTCTCCAGGAAGATGGATTGTCTCAACAAAAGATAGCTCTAAAACTATTCCTCCCTAAAGGAACTGTTTCAAGAAATATTAAGAAACTAGAAGATAAAGGATATATTGATATTAAAAAATATGGAGTAACTAACAAAGCCTTCTTATCTTCCCTATTTAATCAGAAAAAGTAAGCTTTTAAAATAATTGTCTCCTATATTATATTTATGAGACAAGCATTTAGTTTACAAAGAATGATTTTATTTGTAATTTCTATTGCACTTATAACTATTTTATGTCCAGCAATATATTCTGAAAACCTAGATTTAAATAAAGTAATGTCTTACTATTCTTCAGATAATATTTATGGAGTTCCTGTTATTGTAAATGATTCAAATTGGTATAATAACAATCATACCTTTGTTTTATTAAATAAAGAAGTAATACCAGTAACTATAGACATATCTGGATTTGATTTAAATCTTTCAAGTAATAAAGATATTTATATGATTGTTTCAAGCACAAGTAATAATTTAGTTTATTCAAATATAGAATATTCAAGTATTCTTCCTACAACCTTTTCAAAAGCAGATCTTTCCTCTCCAAAAGGATATGTTATTAATAATCCTGGTAGCACAATAACTTTTAATATTAGATCAGATACAAATAAAGTATCTATTATTCTTTATCAGAAAACAAAAGATTATCTAAATATTTCTTATTTTGATGTTCTTAATCTTACAAGAACAGAAATATATAAGTATGAATTATTTCAATTAAACAAAGAAATAGTTAAGTATTATTGTTCAACCTGTTACGTTAAGGATCTTGGAATTAATAAAGAAGTATCAGATATATTGAACCCAATAATTACTAACAAATCAGTTACTATGCAAACTACAGGAAATAAAAATACTTGCTTTGATCCAACTAACAAGCAAGAAGGGTTTGGTATTACTGGTCAAGATAATTATGAAAGATATGGTTTTGATAACCTTTATTTCTCTTGGCTTAGAAAAGATATAACCTATAACACATTTGATTATGGAACTTATTTTGTTGACCCTGATCAATTAAAAATGTCCTTAACATTGAAAGCTGATCTTTTATCTGATTTTTCAAACTATATTACCTTAGATGGAATTGATTTTAAGAAAGATGATTATACAAGAACAATTGAAGATTCATTTGCATACCTAAATCTAGATTTAAAGCAAGACTTGTATTTAGTTAATGAGAGTAACAACTTAACTGATTCTTTAACAAATATTGAGAAGGTAGTTAACTTAATTCCTGAAAGCATAACTAGACAAACAATTATGGATATTTATGTTGATGGTAATACAAGTGGTATGGATGAGTTCTTTGCAAAAGCAATACTTGATACAAACACATATTCAAATTATAATAATTATGTAAACAAGACAGAAGTTAATAATAATTATTCAAAAATAACTGTGTATGAACTTCCTTTATCTGTTTTCCTTAACAAATATTCAGAAATACAAATATACACTCTTGCAAGTTTCTTTGATGAAAACAAAGAAGATGTTCTTTTAAATATCCTTTCTGGATTTAATGGAGAATATAATTATAATTATTTCTATCTTGGAACTTCATTAAATAAATCAATAATTAATATTAAACCATTTGGTGATTTAAAATCTGGAATTTCAAAAGAAATACTTGAAACATCTGGATTCTTAACAAATGAATGGAAATTTGCAATTGATGTAAATGGGATTACAAACATAACAAGTCCACAAACATTTATTATTGAATTAGATAATATTAATCAAAACAATAAAACAGGCACACTTAGATTTATTTATGAGCCTGCAATAAATAGATACTTAAATAATTATCAAGCTAACCTTTATTATCAAAAGAATCCTTTATTTACAACTTTAATTAATGCAAGTTACTTTGATTATTCAAAGATTCCATTTGTAAAAGAGAGTGATGGGCATACCCAAAGTAATGTTATTTCAAACAATTATACAGATTATTCAAATATTGGAAGAATACAAGAAGGATATTTGTTTAAACTTGATAAGGATGGAAATAGTATTAAATATAGTTATGCAGATGTTAGGCCTATATTAATTACATCAAGCACAGAAGTAAACACACAAATAAATTATCTAATAGATTCAGATTACATAACTTATGATAATAATATTTCATCTAAAGAAGATATTATTTTTGCATTTACAAATTTTATTCCTAAAGATCCAGTATATGATTATCAAGCAATCATATCTTCAAAGACACCACTTACTTTTTCATTAAACAATTATTCAATGATTAATGATACAAAAGACAATGAATATATTTATGGAATAAATAATAATCTTTCAGATGATAGAACTTTCTTTAGTATTAATGCAGAAGAAATAAGTTCTATAATTAATGGAATTAAACAAAATAGAATATGCTTTGCGTCTGGTCCTAATAGCTTGAGATTATGGATTAATCCTTTAGTTATTTCTGGTCAAGAAGTTGATGATACTGAATATTATCCAGATGATGGGATGATTGGTCTTCCAGATCATGGTCCAAGTCCTGGTGGCTACCAAACAAGCACAAAAGTAAGTACAACAGAAGATGTTTTATTTGAAGTAAAGGATATGCCAAGTCTTGAAAAATATCATATGATATACATGGATATGTATTATCGTATGAAGTATAATCTAGAAATTCCTGAGCAATTTAAAAATAAGATTGATTTGGTTTTAGATAAGAATGAAATGATTAGCACATTAACTCTTCTAGATAATTATGAAAATGCATTTAAGGATAAAAATGATTTTTATGAATATCAAAAGCAAGTATTAGGTTATGATACAATAGTTAATCCAAAGGATTCAAATAAAGGGTATATTGATAACAGAGCTGTTTCTTTGAGATTCAATACAACTGATGTTATTTTTGGTCCAGATTATAAATATGAACTTACACTCGGAAGTGACACAATCAAAGAGTTATTAAAATATAATCAAACTCATATTGTTTCTGATAAAAACACCTTAAGCTTTATTAAACAATTTTGGAACAATCCATCAATAAAAGAATGTTCTGGGTTTTCTGTAGCATTTTCTCAATTTTTATTTAAATATAAGTATACTTCAAATGATGCAGGGTGTTTAAAACAAACAAACCAAGCTGTTTGGTGTTATTCAAAGAGTGGATGTGTTCAACCATCTGATGCAAAGAGAGGATACCTTACAAGATCAGATTTAGATAAGGTTATTCCTGGTTCTCTTTTGGGTGTATACTTACCAAAATCAAATTTAAAGCAAGATTGTGGGAAAGTTAACTATACACACGTAGGAGTATATCTTGGTAAGATTAATGGAAATCACCTCATGGTAGAAAACTGGGCAGGTAAATATAGGATTATTTCTGTTGATGTTGTTCACATGAGTTCAGGTCGTGAAGTAAGAGAAGTAATTATGTCAAGCACATACTTAAACTTCCTTGATGAATATTATAATTATTTAATTGAAAATAAAATTTCCCTTGTTGATCAAGATAAAATTATAAAAATGGAACAAGAGAAGCTTAAAGAACAACAAAAAAGATTAGTAGAAATAAAAAGTAGGTTATATCAAAAAGAAAACCCAGGTTTATGGAATAAAACAAAAGGATATGTAAATGAATTTGGAGATTGGTTAATTAATCTTTTTAACTAAGATTTAAATATCTTCTGGCTCTTAAATTATATATTGCTTCTTTTCTTTATCTTTAATATTTTTTTTAAAAGAAAAGTATTATTGCAGAGGTGGCGGAGTGGTCAAACGTGCTAGCCTGCTAAGCTAGAGTCGAAAGACTACACGGGTTCGAATCCCGTCCTCTGCGCTCAATCTTTTTTTCGGAATAATAAAATTTTTGAGAAAGAAGCTTATTTAAACTTATTCCTCTATTATTATTTTACTTATTTTTCCTATTTTATTTTAACTTATATATAACTAACTAGAAACAAGAATAGCAAGGAGTTGAAAACAAATGAAATCAAAACCTATTAGAAAATATGAAGATATTGGAATTTGCGTTCCAGATGTATTACTTCCTAAAAAAGGAATAGATCTTAATAAATGGTCTGTGGTTGCTGTTGATCAATATACCTCAGAACCAGATTATTGGAATAATGTTAAAAGAATAGTTGGAGAAGCTCCATCAACCTTAAAGATAGTTTATCCAGAAATATATTTAGAAGAACCAAATAAAGAAGAAAGAATTAAAGATATAGTTAATACTATGAACGAATACCTTTCTTCAAATGTTTTTGAAGAACATAATGGGTTTGTTTATGTTGAAAGAAAGAATAAAGAAGGAAAAATAAGAAAAGGGCTTATTGTTTGTCTTGATTTAGATAAATATGATTATAATAAGGGTTCAAAGACCTTAATTAGAGCAACAGAAGGCACTATTTTAGAGAGACTTCCTCCAAGAATAGCTATTAGAAAGGATGCTCCTATTGAATCTCCACATGTTATGGTTCTTCTTGATGATCCTAAAGGTAAAGTAGTGGACATTCTTACAGAAAAGAAGGAAGATATGGAGAAGTTATATGATTTTGAGCTTATGGAAAAGGGTGGACACATTGAAGGATACCTAGTTAAGAAGAAGTTTGAAAAAAAAATAGTTAAAGGACTTGAAAAGCTCGCAAGCCAAAAAGTATTTAATAAGAAGTATAAGCTAAAGGAAGATCATCCTATTCTTTTATATGCTATGGGAGATGGAAATCATTCTCTTGCAACTGCTAAATCAATTTGGGAAGAACTTAAGAGAACAACTAGTGATAGAGAAGAAACTATGGTTGACCCAAGAAGATATGCTCTTGTTGAATTAGTTAACATTCATGATGAATCACTTGAATTTGAAGCAATACACCGCGTTCTTTTCAATCTTAATAAGGATATAGTTAAAGAAATGAAATCTTTCTATGGAGATAGTTTTAAGATGAAAAAGAAGATAACTAAGGAAGAGATGATTGAAGCTATAAAGAAAGATAAGCAAAAAACAAAGCACGTTATTGGTTTTGTTTCTGATAAAGGATATGCTTTAATTAAGATTAAGGCACCAAAGAATAATCTTCCAGTTGGTACATTACAGGAATTCTTGGACAAATTTATGCAAAATAGGTTTGCAGAAAGAATAGATTACGTTCATGGAGATGAAGTTCTTGCAACCTTAGCAGGAAAGGAAAAGAATTGTGGGTTTTATCTTCCAGTAATTTCAAAAAAGCAGTTCTTTAGAACAGTTGTTCTTGATGGTGCTCTTCCAAGAAAAACATTTTCAATGGGAGAGGCAAGCGAGAAGAGATTTTACCTTGAATGTAGAAAGATAAAGGAATAGATTTATTCCTTTATTATTTTATCTTTTTTTAAAGTTTTTAAGTGGATATAAATAAATTTAAACCCATGCTATCAGATATTATTTATAAAAAGAGATTATACCAGGTATAGTTTCTTTCCCTAGGCTTTCTTCTTAAGAAAGGCTAAGGCAGGGGTTCCCGAGCGGTCAAAGGGGCCAGACTCAAAATCTGGTGCTTAGTGCTTCGCAGGTTCGAATCCTGTTCCCTGCATGTTTTTATTTTTGATAATAGGAGATGATTAAATTATGAATAAACGATTAATAATTATTTTAATTTTAATATTTTTTATAATATTAATTACAGGAATTGTATTAGTTACTCAATTTGGGAAAGGATGTGTATCCAATTCATCATGCAATAATTATTGTTACAAAGAGGGTGGAAAAGGAGTTCTTAGCTTAACTCCTGAATGTACTAACTTTAATTGTAAATGTACTTGTGAATCAGGATTATGTGATTAATTTTAAAAAAATAGAGAAAGAGAAAGAAGATTTAATTAAATCTTCTTTGTTCTTACTTCTTCTTGAAGTTCTTTTATGAAGTCAGTTACTTTCTTTTCTCCAAGAACCTGATTATCTCTTGTTCTTATGTTTATTGTTTTGTTTTCTTGCTCTTTATCTCCAACTACAAGAATGTAATTTATTTTTGAAACTTGTGCGTTTCTTATCTTCTTGTTCATTGTTTCTGCATCAAGAGAAAGTTCAACTCTAAAACCTTGACTTCTAAATTCTTTTTCAAGTTCCTTTGCATACTCATTATGCCTATCTGCAATTGTAAGAATAGTAATTTGAGTTGGAGAAATCCATAATGGAAATTTACCTTCAAACTTTTCAATTAAAATACCCATAAATCTTTCAACAGAACCAAGTATTGCTCTATGAAGCATAACTGGTCTATGCTTTTGATTGTCATCTCCTTCATAAGTTAAATCAAACTTTTCAGGCATTTGGAAATCAAGTTGTATTGTTCCACATTGCCAAGGCTTACCAAATGCATTCTTTAAATGGAAATCAATCTTTGGACCATAAAATGCACCATCACCTGGATTTAATTTATAATCCTTACCTGTTTTCTTAAGAACTTCTTTTAATTCGTTTTCCGCAAGCTCCCAAAGCTTAGGATCTCCCATTGCTTTATCAGGCTTAGTTGATAATTCCATTGTATACTCAAATCCAAATGTTTTATAAACGTCATCAACAAATGAAATTAAATCTGCAACCTCAGATTTTATTTGTTCAGGTGTACAAAAAACATGTGCATCATCTTGAGTAAAGCATCTAACTCTGAAAAGTCCTGAAAGAGCTCCAGAAAGTTCATGTCTATGAACTAAACCAAATTCTCCTGCTCTTATAGGTAAATCTCTATATGAATATTGATGTGCTTTGTAAACTAAGATGTTACCTGGGCAGTTCATTGGCTTAACTGCATAATCTGCTTCATCTATTTTTGTAAAATACATGTTGTCTTTATAATGATCCCAATGTCCTGATTGTAACCACAAAGATTTATTTAAAATTATTGGAGTTTTATTTATTTCATAATTTCTATTTTTCATAACCTCAGTTACATATTCAACTAAAGTATTCCAGATGAATGTTCCTTTATCATGAAAGAAAGGCATTCCTGGTGCTTCATCATGGAAAGAAAACAGATCCATTTCTCTTCCAATCTTACGATGATCTCTCTTCTGAGATTCTTCAAGCATTTTTAAGTATTCATCAAGAGTTTTCTTTTCTGGAAAAGATATTCCATAAACTCTATTTAGTTGTTTGTTTTTGCTATCTCCTTTCCAATAAGCTCCAGATGTTTTTAATAATTTAATTGCTTTTATTTTTCCAGAAGATGCAACGTGTGGTCCTAAACATAAATCACACCATTCATTTCCTAGATAATAAATAGATATTTTTTCACCTGTTTCTTTAAGCTCATCAATCATTTCAAGCTTATATGGTTCTCCAACTAAATATCTTTTTGCTTCACTTGGAGTTACTTCTATTCTTCTAAAAGGAAGATCAGCTTTAATTATTCTTTGCATTTCTTCTTCTATCTTTGCTAAATCTTCTTCAGTAAATGGTTTATTAATTTCTATATCATAATAGAATCCTTCTTCAATTGCAGGACCTATTGCAAGCTTTGCTTCAGGAAATAATTTCTTAATTGCAAGAGCTAGTATATGACTTGAAGAATGTCTAAATATTTCTATTCCTTCATCATCTTTAAATGTTAATACTTGGAAAGTAGAATCAGTAGTTAGAGGAGTAGTTAGATCTTTTAATTCTTTATTTACTTTAACAGCTATAGCTGCTTGAAGTAATCTCTCCCCAATGTAATTCTTTATTACATCTGAAGAGGAGATTCCAGATTCTACTTCTTTAATAGCGCCATCTGGGAAAGTTATTTTTATATTTGGCATATTTTGCTTCAACTCCTCTTTTTTCTTATTACTGCTTTCTAATTTAATATTAAAATTAGTAATCTCTCTTTAATGGTTTACTATATAAGTATATATAAAAATATATATAAACATTACATTTCTAGGTGGTTTTTAGTAACTAAAACAAGTAGTATTAATACACTTAATTTGGCAATTAGAGGTTAAATTACACCCCAAACTATTGTTAATCAAAATTACGTATAAAAATCACTATAAGTTAATGTAAAGTTTGAAAAAAAAAGAAGAAATTAAGATTATGAGCACTTATTAGTCGAAGACCAGTTTAATATACTACTTGGCTTTACAAAATCTCGAATCCGTTACCCATAAAGCACCAAATCATTAGAATACTGCTGCTTCCTTCCGGACCTGGCAGGGTTAGCTAATAAATTCGATCTTCGTGGACGAATTGTCAGCAATTTTATAAAGGGTAGCATACTGCTTATTCCCCTTCTAATAAGTATAGTTCCGGCGTAATGTGGACTTCCGGTTACAAGGGACCACAAACCCCCCAACCTGCTCAATTAAAGGTTAAGCACCAATAGGTTTATAAATACTTTCATATATATATAATATCAGTTGAATAACTGTATTATTCAAGTTATATTGGAAAAGAAGCGTTTTTCTGCCTTTTCTAATTATTTATTTAAAAAAAACATATAGAAAAAAGAAATGAGGTGTATTATAAATGAAGTCAATTGTATCAAGCGCAGTAGATGCTAAAGGATCTGGTGGATCTGCTACATTTAATAAGAATGAGGAATTCGCAGCTCCAAAGATTATGGTTATTGGAATTGGTGGTGCAGGAAATAACTCTGTAAACAGAATCTCAGCTATGGGAGTTGCTGGTGCAGAATTAGTTGCTATTAACACAGATAGACAACACTTAGGAATAATTTCAGATGATATTACAAAATTATTAATTGGAAAATCAGTTACAAACGGTTTAGGTGCAGGAGCTTATCCAGAAATCGGAGCTAAGGCTGCTGAAGTTTCTAAAGGCGCACTTGAAGAAATACTTGATGGTGTTGATATGTTATTCATCACAACAGGTATGGGTGGAGGAACAGGAACAGGAGCATCTCCAGTAGTTGCTCAAATAGCAAAATCACAAGGAGCAATCGTTGTTGCTATCGTAACATATCCATTCGCACTTGAAAGAGCAAGACTTGTTAAAGCTGAAGAAGGAATTATGTTATTAAAAGATGTATGTGATACAGTAATTATAATTGATAACAATAGACTTGTTGAATTAGTTCCAAACTTACCTATGCAAGATGCATTCAAAGTTGCTGATGAAGTAATTGCAAGAACAGTAAGAGGAATTACAGAAACAATTACACAACCTTCATTAATCAACTTAGATTACGCAGATATTAGAACAGTAATGGGCGGTAAAGGATTATCAGTTATTGCTGTTGGAGAATCACAATCTGTAAACAAGGTTGAAGAAGTTGTTGAAGACACATTAAAGAACGCACTTCTTGATGTTGATATAACAGGAGCTTCAGGATGTTTATTACACATTACAGGCGGAACTGAATTAACACTTGGTGAAGCAAATGCTGTTGGTGAAATGTTAACAGATGAAATAGATCCAAACGCAGCTGTTATATGGGGTGCTAGAATAGATCCTACTTTTGAGAACAAGATTGAAGTAATTGCAATCTTTACAGGAGTAAAATCACCATTCATCAAAGGAAGTAGAATGTTTACTGGAAAGAACGCTCCACAAATGTCATCAAAGGGCGGTTCTAGAAGATCATTTGACAATGATTTCGGTTTAGATGAAATATAAGTCAATCTAACAAAACTAGACACAGCTATTTAGCTGTGTTATTTTCTTTCTTTTTCTTTTTTGCCTTTTTTAAATCTTTTTATAAACATATTTATCTTTAATTTATTTGATAAGATATGCCAATACATAAACCACTTGTAATTCCAAAGAAAAGAACTATTGTTCACTTAGGTAATGTTGGAGAGGATGCTGCAAGAAAAACAAGAAAATATGCTGAACGTTTCAAAGATTTTAAATTTATTGGAATAGATAAAGCTGAACTAAAAGCAAATACACCAAATGAAATAAGAAAAAATACACTACATCCATCTAATTTTGAACAAATCCAAAATGAGTTTCTTTTAGGGCTCCATAAATTAGAAAATAATTCTATTAATATTATATCCTCTGATTTTGCAGTAGGCCATTATAATCTTACAAATTCAGTGAAAGGAGAAAAAATATTACAGGCAATGAATAAAAATGCAATAATTTTTAATAAACAAGAATACACTAGAAAGGTACTAAAATTATGTTATCAAAAACTTGTCCCAGGAGGTAAAGCTCATTTTCTTGTTTTTACAACTCAAATTGATAAAAGTGCAATAGAAAATATAATAACTGGTGCAGAAAGAATTAAGTTTAGTAAAACAAATGTTGAAGAAGTATCTGCAGAAAAAATAGATAAACTTCCAAATGCTTGGGCAAAAAGTCTTGCAAATAAAGCTTTTGAAGAATTAAATAGTTATAAATTACACAATATAAAATTTTATAGAATAACTCTTGTTAAGTAGACCTTTTTATAAATATTTTGATTTACATTATCTTGTATAAGAGAAACCTATTTTCTAATAATTAATAAAAATAAAAAAGAGATTATATATGCTTGCAGATTATGTTGTTCTTGATGTTGAAACAACTGGACTTTCCAAACATTTCTGTAAGATAACTGAAATTGCTGCTCTTAAGGTTAGAGATAACAAGGTTGTAGATAAATTTCAATCTCTTGTTAATCCAGAATGTCCTATTCCTGAATTTATTACTCATCTTACAGGAATTGATAATGAGCTTGTTAAATATGAAAGACCAATTAAAGAAGTTCTTCCAGGGTTTATTGATTTTCTTGGAGAAGATATTATGGTTGGGCATAATGTTGGTTTTGATTATGGATTCATTAATCATAATTCAGAAAAGCATTTAGAAAAAACTCTTCTAAATAATCGTTTGTGTACAATTAAATTATCCAGAAGGTTGCTTCCAGATCTTGCATCAAGAAAACTTGCTTCCCTTTGTGATTATTTTGAAGTTACTAATGAGAAAGAGCACAGAGCGATGGGAGATTGTGTTGCAACAAATAAAATCTTTGCAAAGATGAATGGAATTCTCCATAATAATGGAATTACAGAAAGAGAAGATATTTTAAGATTTCAAAAATCTAAGATTCCAAGAATAGATTACTTTCAAGCACCTAGTTCAAGTTCTTGTACTCAATAAGTTTAATCAAATCTTATTAAACCTGAATTTACATATTTCTTAAATTGCTCAACAAAATTTCTTGTTGTATCAAGTAATGGAAGAAGAAGTGCATCATCTATTTCAAACCAACCATATTCAAGAACTTCGTGGTTTGGTTTAATTTCAGTAGAAGTAGCTTTTGCAAAGAAATCAATAAAATGAATAGTTATTGTCTCATCTTTGAAATCCTTGCTTGGAGGTTTAACCTTTTCTCCAACTTTTTTAATATTTGTAATTTCAATTCCTAGTTCTTCTTTGATTTCACGAATTAGTGCTTGTTCTTCTGTTTCGTTTTCTTCAAGTTTTCCACCAGGAACAATATATCCTTTCCATTTTGGAGATGTCATTAAAAATATCTTTCCTTCAGAACTATATATTACAGCACCAACACAATGTTTAATCATAATTACCTCTTGTGAATTTACTTATTTTTCAAGTGGAGTAAATATCCAAAACAAAAGATATGCTAGAATTCCTATACCTCCAACAAAACAAAGTATAAACCAAATTATTCTAACAAGAACTGGATCAAGATCAAAGTAATTTGCAAATCCCCCGCAAACACCACCAAGTAATATATCTTTTTTAGATCTATATAATCTTTTAACCATTTTATTTCCTCTTTATTTATTCTTCTTTAATATAATTAAATTTATTATCAAGCTTATATCCATGCATTGGAGTGAAATAAATATCAAACCCAATTTCAGGAAGTATTCTATATATATCCACACTTGTTTTTATTCCATGTCCAATTTTTTTAGTTGCTACTTTATCTATATATTGAGTTATTGGATTCCAAGCAAGTACATTTCCAGATTTACGATCTGGTTTTTCAAAGCCAATCATCTTCATTATATTTTTTAATTTTTCTTTATTAATTTTAAGAACTGTGTATCCACAATCTTTTCCATGTTCATCAACAACACCAATAATATCATAACTATGTTTTGTTTTTTTATAATGTCCTATTGTTTCAATAATATCAAGATGACTTGGAAGAGCAGTTAGTATTTCCTTTCCTATTCCAAGCTTATTTTCTTCAATTACATGTGTATGTAATAGGCTTGCTCTAGATAAAATTTGTTTTGCAATTTCTTTAGGATAATGTTCAGAAAAAGTATGATATATAAATTCTATTCTTTTATGTGAGAAGTTAACATGTGTTTTTTCTCTGCCAAAAGATATATCTCTTATTCCCTCTCCAGGAAAACTATATAACCCAACTTCCTTTTCTCCAAGCTTACTTACATTTTTTAAATATAAAGAATATTTATTTTTACCAATAGTTGGATGCTTAAATATTTTTGGTTCTGCAATCTTAGTTTTAAAAGGTCTTTTAATTGGAGCCATATATCTATCTTTAAATGAATTAAGTTTAAAAAGCATGCTTTTTCCTAATAAATATATTTATATTAGGTTTTTCTTATGAAATATATATAATATAATAATTATGTGATTAATTATGCAATATACAAAAGATATTTTATGGAAGAAAGGACTTACTGTTTCAGAACTCGTTAATGCTTATTCTGGAGTTGGATTTCAATCTTATGAGCTTTATAGAGCTAGCGAATTAATTAAAAAAATGAAGAAAGATGGAGCTAAGATTTACTTATCATTTACATCAAACATGGTTACATCTGGACTTCGTGGTTTCTTTGCTCAATTGATTTCACTTAAAATGTGTAACGTTATTGTTACAACAGTTGGTTCAATTGAAGAAGATATTATGAAAGCTGATGGAGAAAAGTTTATTTTAGGAACCTTTTCAGCTAATGATGAAGAATTATATGAAAAAGGACATAATAGAGTTGGGAATATATTCATAACAAATGAAAGTTATTCAAATTTTGAAGGTAAGATGCAAGCACTTCTTGGATCTTTATATCAAGTTAAAAAAACTTGGCAGATTTCAGAGATGTTAAAAGAGATTGGGCTTAAGTTAAATGATCCTAATTCAATTCTCTTTCAAGCTGCAAAGAATAATGTTCCTATCTTTTGTCCAGCAATAACTGATGGTTCACTTGGATTCCATCTTTATATGTTTAAGCAAGACCATCCTGATTTTAATGTAGATATTATTAGTGATTTTAAGGATATTATATTTTCAACTAGTCATGATGAGAAGAAAGGAATTATTGCACTTGGTGGTGGACTTTCAAAACACCATGTTATTTTAACAACTTTAATTAATGGAGGAGCAGATTATGCTCTTTACATGACAACAGCATCTCCTAAGTCTGGTTCTCTTTCAGGAGCAACAACAGATGAAGCAAAATCATGGGGAAAGATCAAAGATGACGCAGATGCAGTAACTGTTGTTGGAGATGTAACAATTACTTTTCCAATTGCAATAACTAAAGCACTTGATGATTTAGTAAATGAAGGAATAATTAAATAATATATTTGATGTTGTATGAAACTTAAACCAATAAATACACTAAATAAGCAGAAAAAAAGAATTAATGAGGTATTTGAATATCTTGATAAACAATACAAAGGTAAAGAAGAAATTAAGAGAAAGAAGGTATTGCCTTCATTTATGGATCGTTCAAATAGATTAAAAGTAATAAATAAATTAAAAGATAATCAATATGTTTTTGCAAGAAATAAAAAAAAAATTGAAATGTATTCAAATAATTTTATTTTTTCTGGAGAAATATATGAATCTAAAAATAATCACCCTTATCTTCAGATTCTAGAAATTAAAAGATTACAAGACAAGAAGATAACTGATATTTTACAAATTAAAAATATGATTGAATATCTCAAAAAGTATTGCAAAGAAAAAAACATACCTGAAATTCAGATGGGAACTTGGATGTTTGAATCACACCCTGGCTTTGCAGAACATCTTGGGTTTGAATCATCAAACATAGAAAAATTAAATAGATATAGAAAATATTTATTAAATAAAGGAATAACTAAGATTACATATCTTGATAACAATGTAGCACCAAGCGTTATTCATTATCTTAAGAAAGATGTAAGTACAAATAAGCTAATAGAACAGAAAATTCCATTTCTTAAATTTGAAGTTGAATTTCCTTCATATGTTTGTAAAATAAAGTGATAATTATGTTAAAATTACCTTTGAAATTAAAAAAATCAGTACCAACTGAGATAAGATTAAAACCAAACTCAAAAAAACATAATCAAGTAACTGAAGTTATGGAACATCTTACTAATACACATGTTGGTAAAGAAAAGGTCAAGCAAGTTACAATCCATGAGCAAAATACATATTTTAATAAAGTTCCAAAGTTAAATGAACACGAGTATGTAGTTCAAAAAGGATATGACTCTACAATCAATGTGTTTTCTAAAAATTATGAAATCTATGGAAGTTATAAACAAAAGTATGCAACTATTGATTCTATTATAAGAAGAGGATCAAAAACAATTACTGATTTACATCAAATAAAAACAAATGTTGATTTACTTAAAATTTTTTGCAAAGAAAAGCGAATTCCTGAAATTAGGATAAGCACATGGATATTTGATGCATTTCCTGGGTTTGGAGAATATCTTGGATTTCATCCCATAAACCTTAAACTTGTTGAAATATATAAAAAAAGACTTAAAGAAAATAATATTCATAAAATAACACATATTGATTTAAATGAAGTTCCTGCTATTATTCATTATATTAAAATAAATAAAAATGGTAAAAAAATAGACGCAGAGATGAGTCCTATTAAATTTAAA
>Ga0247841_10007044_pt1 | contig 16923 bp, 13 predicted proteins | sample LaCruzMarch2015__2_FD_192410 | JGI IMG/M metagenome (GOLD analysis project Ga0247841, IMG submission 192410) | Freshwater microbial communities from meromictic Lake La Cruz, Castile-La Mancha, Spain - LaCruzMarch2015_18m | ecosystem: Environmental > Aquatic > Freshwater > Lake | place: Spain... | reverse complement strand
TCCCCCACCAGGCTGGCGGACGAGATGCTGGCCTTTGCCGAGGAAAAGGGTTTTCAGGATTACCTGGTGCCCGGATTCGAGCACGGCATCGGCATGATGGGCGACGAGTGGCGCATCGGCCTTAACAACGGTCCCTTCCAATATTGGACCAACCCCGAACACGTCTACCGGAAGAACGAGATGGTGATCTGCGCCGTCCAGTATGCCTGCCCCGAGGAAGACATCGGCTTCCGCTACGAAAACCCTATCCTGATCAGGGAAAAGAACTGCGAGGCCATGTCCAGGTTCCCCCTGAGCGTTAACGTGGTGTAGCAGATATTAAATGTGGGGGCGTACCTTCAGGTGCGCCCGTTTGGCGGGCGGATTTGAAAATCCGCCCCTACAGATATCTAACTGGCTATTTGAACTCGTTGCGGCCTAAGGTCGTCAGGACGATAGCAGCTACTCCCAGCAAGAAACCCCAGAAGAAAAAGGTAAAGCTGCAGAAGAACGCGGCGATCGATCCGGCCAGGGCAAAGCCCCATGACTTCTTGAGAATATTTGCAACACCACCCGCCACCGCCACCACCCCCAGTATGATAATGGGGATGGAAATACTGAACAATATAGTAGCCACCCAGTGCGGTACATCAGGTATGACACTGGTTATCCCTCCCACGATGAAAAGGGCCACTACGACGCATAATGCCCATACGCCGGCGATAATATCCAGGATACCCGCCGTGGTTGATTGCCACGTGCTTTGCATAGGTTCACCTCCTGCCTTATTAACCTGTCCCTGATGCTAACATTATAACCTCAATGCGTACCGATTACTTCTTTCTCCTGAAGGGGGAGTAAAGCTCCTCGTCCTTTCTCAATTCGACGATCCTGTCACGCAATAGGGCGGCCTTCTCGAACTCGAGATTTTTGGCCGATTTTTTCATCTGGGCTTCAAGGTCTTTAATCAGCCTGGCGACCTCGTCAGGCGGCACGTGGCTGACCTCGTATTTTCCTTTCTCCTCCGCCACCATCTTTACGCGGTCGGTGATATCCTTAATCGCCTTCTTGATGCCCTGGGGCGTTATGCCGTGTTCCTTATTAAAGTTCTCCTGTATCTTACGCCTGCGGTACACCTCTTCGATGGCGCTGCTCATGGAACCGGTGAGCTTATCGGCATATAAAATGACGTGCCCTTCGACATGCCTCGCTGCCCGGCCCATGGTCTGAATAAGCGCATCCCTGGACCGCAAATAGCCTTCCTTGTCCGCGTCAAGTATAGCGACAAGGCTTACTTCCGGGAGGTCAAGCCCCTCGCGCAGCAGGTTGATACCCACCACCACGTCGTATATCCCCAGGCGCAGGTCACGCAGAATCTCCACGCGCTCAAGTGTATCGACTTCCGAGTGCAGGTAGTGTGTTTTTACGTCCATTTCCCTGAGGTAATCGGCCAGCTCCTCGGCCATCTTCTTGGTAAGCGTTGTTACCAGGCAGCGCTCCCCTCTGCCCACCCGTATCTTTATCTCGTGGATGAGGTCGTCTATCTGCCCTTTGGTAGGCTTGATCTCAATTGTCGGCTCCAGCAGGCCTGTCGGCCGTACCAGTTGCTCAACCACCTGCTGGCTTTTCTCGTGTTCGTACGGCCCGGGGGTGGCCGATACATAGACCGCCTGCTTGATCAGCTTCTCAAATTCCGGGAAGTTGAGGGGACGGTTATCCAGCGCCGAGGGAAGCCGGAAACCATAGTCGATCAGGGTCTTCTTGCGGCTCATGTCCCCGCCGTACATACCACGCACCTGGGGCAGAGTCATATGAGACTCATCGACAAACAGGATAAAATCCTCGGGAAAATAATGTATAAGGGTCCAGGGTGGGCTGCCCGCAGGACGTCGCTGCAGGTGGCGGGAATAATTCTCAACGCCGCTGCAATAACCAAGCTGCGTGAGCATCTCGATATCGTAATTGGTACGCTGCTCGATGCGGGCTGCCTCCAGCAGCTTACCCTGCCGGTTGAACTCTTCCACACGCTCAGCCATCTCGGCCTTGATATCAGCAATAGCCGGCTCCAGCCTGTCGGGCGAGGTTACGAAGTGTTTGGCTGGAAAGACGTCGATCGACTCTTTCTCGGCCAGCAATTCACCCGTGAGGCTGTCTATCTCCATGATCCGCTCGATCGTGTCTCCCCAGAATTCTATGCGGATGGCGATCTCCTCGTATGAGGGGAGTATCTCGAGCGTGTCACCCCGTATGCGGAACCTGCCCCGCTGGAAGTCGAAGTCGTTCCTCTCATACTGCATGTTAATAAATTTACGCACCAGCTTGTTCCGCTCGATCTTCTGCCCTTTTGTCACGTTGACCACGAAGCTTTGGTACTCCTCTGGCTCACCCAGCGAGTATATGCAGGATACCGAAGCCACGATCAGTACGTCGCGCCTGGTCAAAAGGGCCCGCGTGGCCGCGTGGCGCAGCTTGTCAATCTCTTCATTTACATCGGTATCTTTCTCGATATAGGTGTCGGTCCGGGGTATGTAGGCCTCAGGCTGGTAGTAGTCATAATAGCTGACAAAATACTCCACGGCGTTTTCCGGGAAGAACTCCTTGAATTCTGTGGCGAGCTGGGCGGCCAGCGTCTTGTTATGGCACATCACCAGGGCCGGCCGTTGCAGCCTGGCCACTACGTTGGCCATGGTGTAGGTCTTACCGCTACCCGTCACGCCCAGCAGAGTCTGGTGCCTGTATCCGGCTTCCACACCCTGTACCAACGCATCCACAGCCTGCGGCTGGTCGCCGGTCATACCGAAGTCGGAGATAAGTTTGAACGGAGGCATCGTCATCTAATTATAAGTTCAGCCCGTGAAAAACCAAACCTTGCGATAAATACCCCTACTCCTGTAAAGGCTGGAGGGGTTATCTGGAAGGAGGGCTCTCACCCTCCCGGAGGCGCCGCAGCAAAATCCCGCGGCGGCGCATAATTATAGCTAATCCCTTGCAGCAGATACAAAGTGCCTATTTCTTGGCTAACTGTTGAAGAGCCAGGCGGACCCTGTCTTCCACGCTCATACCCTCGGTCTGCACTATAGCGCTCAAGGCCTGCATAGCCTCCCTGATGGAGTAACCCAGCCCGGTGAGGGCAGCTACAGCATCGCTATCGGAATCGGTCACCGCAGCTATTACCTCGCCCTCCCATCCTTTCTCCAGTTTGCTCTTCAGGTCGAGTATGATACGCGCTGCCGTCTTCTTGCCTATGCCGGGCACCTGGCTGAGCAGATCGGCATTGCCGCTGATGATACCGGTTGTAATCTGGTCGGCGCTGAGGGCCGTCAACAGCGCCAGCGCCACCTTGGGACCGATGCCGCTGACTGTGATCAGCTGCTCAAACAACGCCAGCTCCCGGCCGCTGGCAAAACCGTAAAGTGCGATGATATCCTCACGCACGTAAAGGTGCGTGTGCAGCATAACCGTACTGCCGGGATGCCCCAGCCGGTTGATAATGGATCCCGGCACATTGATCTGCAGGCTGAGAGGTCCGGCTTTCACAGTCACTGTATTTGTACCCCGGCTGACAAGCGTCCCCTCTACTGCAGCGATCATGGCTTCACTCCTGATATCCCCGTTTGAGTACTCGGTTTAGATGTCCCTGATTCAGGTGGCAGATAGCCACGGCCAGCGCATCGGCGGCATCGCTGGCCTCGGGCAACTCACTGACCCCCAACTGCAACATCACCACCTGGCGCACCTGGTCCTTGCCGCTCCTGCCGTAGCCGGTCACGAGCTGCTTGACCTGGGTGGGCATATATCGCGAAACAGGTAATTTCGCCTGCGCCGCTGCAAGTATGGCCACAGCCTGTGCCCGGCCGATGGCCAGGGCGGAGCGGGCATTGACGGCTATAAAAGGCTCCTCTACGGCCGCCTCGACAGGATGGAAATCGGCAATAACTTTGAGCAGTCCTTCATATAATAGACACAGCCTCTGCTCGACCGGCAATTTCGGCGGCGCAGATATGATACCGCAGCCGACCATGGCTATGCGGTTCCCGTCCTGCTCCTCTACGACCCCATAGCCCATGTTGAGGGTGCCGGGATCAATGCCCAATACACGCAATAATCACATCCTGACTTTATCTCGGCGGGTGGCAGACCGGGCAAGGATGATAACCGTTGGCCAGAGCCTGGTTGACAGTCTCAAACCATCTCCTGGACGGCGGCGGTATATTCTGGGCTATGCTGCAGGACGGCCAGTGATATTCGAGTGTATATGTGCTGCCTAACCAGTCTCTACTACCGGGAGGATTAGCTGAAGGCAACGATCCCGGCGGTCCCACTACCAGCTGCGTGGAACTGGTCACCGTGCCAACGGCATTGCCGGCGGTGATAACATAGACCGTTGTATTGTTAGGTGATACCGAGCGCGAGCCGGACTGGCCTACCGGTCCGATCCCGTTGTTGATTGAGATATTAGAAGCATTGACAACGTTCCAGTTCAGTGTGGCCGTGCCGGTCGGCGTGATTACGCCCGGGTTAACACCGATCTGGATGACGGGCAGCGGCCCTAACGACGAGCCGGAGGCCGGTGGCGAAGTAACCGTAGTTGCAGCAGATCCACTACCGACTGTGACGGTGACCTGTTTGGTGACAGATCCGGAGGCATTTACGGCAGTCAATGTGTAAGTGGTGGTTACAGCAGGCGCTACTGTGGAACTACCGGAGGCCGATATCGAACCTATGCCCTGGTCGATGATCAGGGCTGTGGCATTGGAGACGCTCCAGCTGAGCTCAGAGGAGCCTCCTTCGGATATCGTTGCCGGGCTGGCTGTAAATGAGTTCATAGTGGGAAGGCCTCCGAAAGGCCAGCTTATGCACGATGCCAGCAAAAGCGGCAGCGGCAATACAAGAGCCATCAGCAAGTGAGAGAATTTACCCTTCATAATCCTGAAATATCCTCCTGACTAAAAATCCCACGTATAAAACTTCAAATAGCGCGGTAAAGTTTATATGCCACGGTCCATATTGGCGCCATCCAACCTATACCTCAGCTTTCAGTTTCTCGATCAGGGCATCGCTGTATTCGAGGTTGGAGAACACACGCTGCACATCGTCCAGCTCTTCCAGCTTCTCCAGCAACTTCACCGTCTGCAGGGATTCTTTCTCCGGCAGCGAAACCGTAGTCTTGGGCAGCATGGTTACCTCGGCAGAGATAGGCTTCTTGCGTTTCTCAACAGCCAGTTTTACCGACTCAAATTCCTTTGGATCGGTGTAAATCTCGAGCACGGCTTTATCCTCTTTGACGTCATTGGCTCCGGCATCTATGGCATAGAGCGCCAGTTCATCTGGATCGATGCCGGTCGTATCCACGGTTATGACGCCCGTGTTCTCGAACATCCAGGAGACGCTGCCATTCTCTCCAAGGTTGCCGTTGTATTTCACGAATGTGCTCCTGATCTCAGAGACCGTCCTGTTGCGATTGTCGGTCATAGCTTCGAGCAGTATGGCCACGCCGGCAGGTCCGTACCCTTCCATAACCATCTCTATAAAAATGGTGCCCTCTGCTCCCCCACTACCCTTTTTTATGGCATTCTCGATATTGTCCTTGGGCATATTGCTGTCGCGCGCTTTTTGAATGGCCAGGCGCAGGCGAAAATTACCTTCGGGATTGCCGCCACCCTGCCGGGTAGCTATTATGATTTCGCGCGTGAGCTTGGTGAACATGGCCCCCCTTCGCGAATCAGTCACACCCTTTTGCCTTTTTATCTGCGCCCACTTGGAATGTCCAGACATAATAACCCCTCGCAGCATTTATTTCCTTTGTGTACTAAGAATAAAACATATTACAATCATTGTGCAACAGGTTAACCGGCTTTTTTTCACCGACTATTCTTAGCACGTGTTATAATTCAAAATCCTATCCCGGGTAAGTGAGGTACGGGTGAAAAATCAGCTTCAGCTATTCAAGAAAGCGGTCAACGATTACATGAGCCGGGTGCCGATGGTGCATGAGCACTGCGACCGCTGCCTGGCCAGCGCCCGCTGGCACGGCAACGCCCTGCTGATGATCATAGATGCCGCCTTTGACTCCATCGGCCTGAACTATTTTCAGTCGGTCGTCCCAAAAGTTGAGCTCTTCCGCCAGAGATACGTGGAGACAGGCCGCATGCTCACACTGGAAGACCTGGTCGCCGCCGACATGAACGACCTGAAATCCGTATGGAAAAACGAGCGTTCCTGGCAGGTGGCCCGCGCAGTCTCGGCCCACCTTGTGACATTGAAAGTCCGCGGCGGGATCGGCGACCGTGACGCGCTGATCAAATGGTCCCGGAACGCCCCGCTCAACAGATGGGAGCATGATCCTGTGGGAAGCATCCGCGGCGTGGGCATTAACACGTACCAGTACCTGCGCATGATGGGCGGTGTCGATACTATCATGCCAGATAAAATAGTAAAAAAGGTAATTTATGAGATACTTAATATAGCCGGCATGGAACGTCCTGACGGCGACCTGGAATTCATCAAGATGGTGGAAAGATTAGCCCCGCAAACAGGGTACCGGTCCATAGAGATCTGCTGGATGACATGGCTGGTGCAGTCCGAAGCCGGATTGAGCCGAACTGAAAAATACGCGGACCTGCTGCCCAAAATATGAGTGACGAAGGAAAAATACCGGGGGTTCAACTCACCGGGGAGGCCCCGGAACTGAAACCCGGGTTCTGGAACAGGGACAGGTATCTACAGCTCGGCTCGCTGGTGCTGGTGATCGGGCTGATCATATTAATAATCTGGCAGCGGGACAATATAGCTTCCTTTGCATTCTGGCTGGCCAAACACCCGGAGCTTAAATACGTAGGTATCTTTGTCATCTCCGCCGCCGCTTCGGCAACGCTGGTAATACCCATACCGGGACTTGCCATGACCTCCCTCATCGGCACGCTGGCGGTCAGCCCGTGGGATCCTCTGCTGATCGGCATATCATCGGGCCTGGGCGCTACGATTGGAGAGACCACGGGCTACCTGCTGGGATACAGCGGGAGGATGGCCATACCCGATAACAGGACATACGAAAGGGTGGTGGGCTGGATGAGAAGATGGGGCAGCCTGACAATTTTTCTACTCGCACTGTTGCCGAACCCATTGTTTGACGTGGCCGGCCTGGCCGCGGGCGTCCTCAAATACCCCCTGTGGAAATTCCTGCTGATAGGGGCCGCAGGAAGGCTGCCCAAGCATATCCTCTTCTCATACCTGGGATACTGGGGTATCCAGGTGTTTCCACATCTTTAGCTGGATTAACTGCCGCGCCTGCTGTATACATACAATTCCACCGCTGATGGTATAATTACACATCTTTAAAGAGCAATCGCTCTTACGTGAGGAGGCAGGATGAGCAACAATATCGGGCGCTGGCTGGACGACAACGTCAGGAAGTACGGGGAGTACAAGCAGTTCATTTTCCTGGGGCCACAGGGGGAGAAATCGTGGACCAACAAGGAGATCCTTGAACACGCCCGATCGCTGGCAACGGGGCTGCGATCGGCGGGCATCAAGAAGGGAGACATTATCGGGTCCGTTATCAGCAATATCCCCGAGATACCAGAGATCATGAACGGCGTCAACAGGATGGGAGCGGCTTACCTTCCCATAATCTATATGCTGACGGCGGCCGAGATCCGCTATATACTGGAGGACTCGGCTTGCAAAGTGGTCATCACGGAGGACGTGCTGCTGCCCAAGGTCCGTGAAGCTGCCGCCGGGCTGAAGACGATTGAGAAAATAATACTCATCGGCAAGGAGACGGCTCCCGATATACTGCCCTATAGCGGCCTGGTCAAGTCCCCCGGGAAAGCCGATGTCACTGAGGTGGACAAGCACGATATGGCCATCCTGATGTACACGTCAGGCACGACCGGGTTCCCTAAGGGCGTGATGCTGACACACAACAACCTGGAATGCCAGATGAAGACCGGCGTCTCAGTGTGGGGAGGCAATCACCTCGAGCCTCTGTTGACTACCATACCTATGAACCATATTTACGGGGTGCTCAGTTGCCTTGAAGGCTATTTCTCAGGATTCGTAAACATACTCATGCCTCCTTTTGACCCGAGAAAGGTGCTGGACGCGTTAAAGGAATATAAAGTCAAAGCTATACCGGTTGTTCCCACCATGCTGATATTCATGATGCTGGTGGCAGACCCCAAGAAAGATGATCTCTCATTCATCGACCTGCTGATATGCTCGGGCGGACCGCTTTCCATGGAAACCCTCAAACAGTCCGAGTCTGTTTTCCACAAGGAGATAACGCAGGGCTACGGTTGCACAGAGGTCGGCGGCTCGATCGCCAGGCAGCGGCGGGACTGGCCGCGTAAGCCGGGCAGTGTGGGATTCCCCATGCCGGGACTTGCTTTAAAGATAGTGGATGATGAGGGGAAAGAGGTGCCGCGCGGTTCTGATGGAGAGATAATCTGCAAGGGTCCCATCGTGACCGGGGGATACCTCAATAAGCCCAAGGAGACAGCCGAGGCCATTAAGAACGGCTGGCTGCATACCGGAGATATGGGCAGGATCGATGAAGACGGCGAACTCTATATCACCGGAAGAAAGAAGGATTTGATCATCAAGGGCGGGGAGAACATAGACCCCGGCGTGGCGGAGGGCTGGTTATTCAAACATCCGGCGGTGCTGGAATGCGCCGTCATCGCCATACCTGATGCCACGTACGGGGAAAACGTGGGAGCTGCTATTGTACTGAAACCCGGGCAGCAGGTATCGGAGGAAGAGCTTTTGAAATACCTCAGCGAGCACCTGCACCATTTCGTTGTCCCGGTCAAAATATACTTCATGCCGTCGCTACCCAAAACCGGCCTGGGCAAAATACTCAAGCGCGAGATACGCCGCATTATCAAAGAACAGATGCAGGCGTGATATAATCCGTCATTACTACCTGAGGTAAGGAGGCAGCTATGGACCTTGCCGAGATATTGGCGCACCTGTCTATCCCGCGCCCCAACCACAGCCAGGCGCTGGCAGAGACGGCAGCATATATAAAGACATTGCTCACCGGCTGGGGCGTACCGTTCGTCGTTCAGGAATTTACGCTGCGCCCTTATATGCAGCTCATACTCGGTTTAACCGTATTACTGCTGGCTATTCTGCTGTTCATCTTCGTGCTCAAGAGGAAGCCATTAGCCGCCCTCATCGTGGCGCTGGCTTTCCCCCTGGTGCTGATACTGGAGTTTGAGCTGTTCATCCCGGTCGTAACCGCCCTTATTACTAAAGGTGGCGAAAACATCATCGTGAACTTCACGGTGCCCAATCCTGCCAGGGAGCTGGTCTTCGCGGCACATTACGACTCCAAGACCGATTTCTGGGACCATATCCAGCGCTCTAAGATCTATGCTTTTATTCCCCTGGCCATCATCGTCGGCCTGGCCGTAGCCATATTTACTTTCTTCATCAAGCGTTATACCGTACTCCGGAAAAAGGCCGTAACGGCGGTGACCCTCGTCCTGGCCGGGGCTGTGGTCGTATACTGGGGACTGGTCTTCCTCGGTTTCGGAGGGCATATTTTTATACCGCCGGATAAACAGAGCTTCGGATCGGTTGATGACGGCGGTTCGGTTGCGGCTTTGCTGGTTCTCTCTAAGGACATCCACGACGGAAAGGTAGACGCCGGAGACAGCAATATTACGATAGTCCTTACGTCGGGCGAAGAGGTGAGTTTACAGGGCGCCCACGCTTATATACTCGAGCGGTTCGGCAAGGGAAACAAGCCCGCCGTACCCATCAGCATGGTTAACCTGGAGTGCGTAGGTCAGAACGGACCCATGGTCTACTGGAAAAAGGACGGTCAGTTCTTGATATTTTACAAAGCCGATGCCGGCCTTGCAGACCGGCTGGGCGCTGCCTGGAAAGATGTAGCCGGCACGGACATGGAGTCGCGCCCGGCTCTTACCGATGACGCGCAGCGCTTTATGGCTGTGGGGATACCTGCAATCTCGGTCGGTAACTCCGGGTTACCGGGATTGGGCGAGGGCTCGTTCCACAGCACGCTGGACAGCCCTGAACGGGTAAATCCCGACAACCTCAAGCTGATGATCAATACTCTCGAAAGGTATATCGAGGGCTATAACTCCAGGTAAGCCGCATAATACAAAAATCGCACGGGGTCCAAGTACACGGGAGCTATTGCAGCAGTCCCTCGGTTATCTCCACGGCGTCACGAACAAGCTTGGGGCAGATCTTCTGAGGCAGGCCCTGTTTCATCGCTTCACGGAACTTGGCCCGGTCGCTGATATCAAAACCGAGAATCTCCCTGCATACAATTGATTTGTGGCGCGACTTGAATTCCTCAACGAACTCCTGGACCGCGCTGAAGGCCTCCCAGTGCGACTGAGACCCGTCAGCTACGGTCAGTCCGTATTTCAGTCCGATCACCATGAAGGCGCCGGTTACCGACCCGCAGGTATCACCCATATGTCCCATACCGCCGCCAAACGCGGCAGCTACCCTGTATGCCATCACCGTATCCAGGCCGAATTCTTCGCCAAAAGAGGATAATACAGCCTGCGCACAGTTAAAGCCCTTCATGAAAGTAGCGCTGGCGTTCTCAGATTTGCTCATTTCGGTGCCTCCGCGTTTTTGTCCGACTTTGCGATATTAACCTGCATTCACCTGGCCGATAACCGGCTGCCTTCTTTAACCACTACGATACCACAGTTCCTATTCTTTTTTATCGCCGGTCCCGCAGCAGCTCATCCACTTCTGCATCATCTCGGGGCTGAATCCTTTATCCCCGCAGCATTCCTTCATCTTCTTCATCATCTCGGGATCCATCTTCATCCCGCCGCAGCAATCCTTCATCTTCTCCATCATCTCGGGCGTGAATCCCTTATCGCCGCAGCAACCCATCATCTTCTCCATCATCTCGGGCGTGAACCCTTTATCGCCGCAGCAATCCTTCATCTTTCCTCCCATTCCCATGCCTGACTTCGCCGTGTTCTCTTTTTCCATTGTTCCACTCCTTATTTAATATACTATTACTAACATTCGATATAATTCGAATTATAGCCGAAAAAAATTATTACTTTTCAACTTTCGTGGTGAAAAACTGTGCCAGGGATTCCAGGATTGCCGGGTCGACATGGACCTCGATGCGCTGCCCCTGACGCTGAGTTCGGATAAGTCCGGCCCGGTAGAGTTCCTTTAAGTGATGTGATACCGTAGATGGCGCTATCCCCAAATTACAGCCGAGGTCACCGACACACTCGCTGACCTTGTCATCGGTGCAACATAATCCACTATCTGAACCGCAGCCGGCAAGGCGCATAAATATCTTCAGGCGGTGCGGGTTTGATAAGGCCTTAAATATATCCGCATATTGCGCGTTGCTGAGTGTTCTATGTTTCGACATTTCTCGAATTATAGAACTACTTGCAGCAGTTTGTCAAGTCCCCTTCTACCGTGGGTGCAGTGTAGCTGTTCGATGGAAGTCCCATTTAGATCTATTTCAAACAACTAAACATTAACGGCCGGGTTGTTATTTGAATTATCTGGTTTTCCGGATTCCTTCTTTGATGACGCCCCAGAGGTCAGATCCGGATTTGGGCAGGTACCAGTTATTGCTCTCATCCCACTGATTAACCGGTCCCCAGCAAAAAAAGGAAATCCCATCAAGCTGAGTGATCTCAGTAGCATATTTCATATCCCTGGCCAGGCTTGACGGCGACGGCCGTTGGAACATATTTGCATCCTCAAACGCTGCGATGGACAGCCAGATTTTGACTTTAGGCTCCTCCTGTTTTATCGCTGTCACACAACGTAAGCCAGCTTCTTTTACTATGTCCGCCCACTGGAGCTTGCCGCCTTCCAGATAGTTGGAATAAAGGTTCAACGAAATTATATCTGCGATCCTTTCATCAAGCAGGGATTTTATATGAGATGGCATATCTCCTGAATCCCATTCGTACATTCTTATATGAATAGGCCTGGTATTATCTGTGGCAAGTACATCTGCCTTGGCCTGCCTGAGTTGCTCTATCGTAATCATGCTTTTTGGCCAATCCGAGTTCTGCATACCAGCACCGCTGGGTAAATTTTCTCCGAATTCGTTGCAGATGTCCCAGGCATATATGGCTGGATGGTCTTTAATGGCCTTGATCCAATTCTGCACGCGTTCCTTTTGCCACACCGGCTTCTTGCCCCTGGGCAAGCGATCCCAATCAGCATTAGTAAAACCCCAGGCAGCATAACTAAATCCTCCATCCATCACGACCTTCAATCCAGCAGCCTGGGCCAGGTCAAGGAATTTTCTGACCTTATCGACATCCTCCTCCATACCCCATTCCGTCGACAATATCTCTATCCCCGCATTTTTCATCTCCACGAAATCCGTTTGAGGAAGATCTATACCTACACCTTTCATGCTATACGTAATCCCCTGTGTTGATTCCGGCACAGAATCATCCTTCACAGGCGGATGCTGAGTTGGCGGCAAACAATTTAGGAAAAGGACCCCGGTTATAAAAACTAAAAGCAACCGTAGGAAACGCATCCGTTACTCCTCTCTCAACCAAATTATATATTGATGATAGGTCAATTACATCGAGCAGTAAAGTGACGCGACGTTGACAAGCATATTTCTAATATATATTATATTGCCGATTGTCATTTATGTTTTTATGTATCGATCGCGATTCAACATAATCAGCCGGTTATCGGCGGAGGTATAAAAGAGGCATGAGGAAATTAGTCGCTCTGTCACTGGCGATTCTGGCAATTGTCACTCTGATTTTTCCATCGGCTGCTGCGGCAAGAGGAGCAAACGCTCAAACCGGCAAATACTATGTCGAGTCACTCAACACCTACGGGAAAGATCTTTTTTCATCGGGTGATGTGACAGGTGGTGGAACATACAAACTCGGCTATGGTCCAGAGCGATCGGTTTTACAATCCAGCTACATTGCCGGGCAAAAACTCGTGTGTCTTACCTTCGACGACGGTTGGAAAAACCAGTACGACAATGCTCTGCCTGTTTTACAGCAATACGGATTTAAAGCTACCTTTGCCGCGGTCACGACCTGGGTCGGCGGTGGCGAGGGAACCGGGCAAGCTATGAGTTACACTGAACTCCATGCACTGGCTGATCAGGGCATGGACATTGCATCGCATACCAGGACACATGCTCACCTGCCAACGCTGGGCGCCGGCGATCTGCAAAACGAAGTCGCCAACTCGAAATTGGAGCTTGAACAGGAGGGATTCACAGTCCGAACGCTGGTCTATCCTTATTACGAATATAACAGCAGCGTTGTGACCGCTGCGAAAAATGCCGGCTATATCTGCGCCAGGTCCGGTGCTCTTGACAATCCCTATAAGCCCGGTGACAGAACCGATCCGAACGCTCAATATTACATAGACGCCATTGAAATAAATACCCAGAACCTTAACACTTTTAAAAGTATCGTCGATCAGGCAACCGATCAGTCCGTCATCTGCCTGTGCTACCATTCCATATCCGACGCCGGCCTTCCAACTCCCTGTACACCTATAGCCAATTTCGGTGAACAAATGAATTATCTTAAGAACAACGGTTTTGCGGTTGCACTCCTACCTGACCTTGTTCAGTCTCCCTGGATAACCTACAGTCCCACCAGCCTGACCTTCAGCGGTATGCAGGGTGGAAGCAATCCTGCAACGCAGGTGCTGAACATCTCCAACTCCGGCGGTGGCACATTGAGCTGGACCGCATCGCCCAGCGCGGCATGGCTGACGCTATCTCCCACCAGCGGCACTGCTCCCAGTGCAGTCACGGCAACAGCTTCTATCTCCGGCTTGAATGCCGGCACATACAACGGCACAATCACCATAACCGCACCCGATGCCACCAATACCCCGCAGACCGTGCCCGTGACATTAACCGTCCAAACCCCATCTTCCAACTGGCTTGCCGGTTGGACCTATCGCAAGCAAATCACCATCGCTGGCTCCTCTGCCGGCGCCCAAACCAATTACCCGATGAAACTGACCATCAACAGGTCTACTGGTACCGACTCCGGCGCCACTGTATACCTCGGAACTAAGTGTGAAAGCGATTACAAGGACATCAGGTTTACTAAATCCGACGGGACAACCCTTCTGGATTACTGGATTGAATCCTCCACCAGCAGCACTGCTACCATGTGGGTTGAGCTCGACTCCATCCCCGCATCACCGGGCACAGCTAATTTCAATCTCTACTATGGCAATAGCGGGGCGACATCTGCTTCTAATATAAAAAATACCTTCACTTTCGCAGATGACTTCGAAGACGGCTCGTTAGATGCCACAAGGTGGACTTCCGGCGGCGGTACCGGAGGAACTGTCACCGAGGCCAACGGCCTGCTCACTGTAACAGCAGGCTCCTCAAACCAGAAGTACGCTGCCAGCATCAATACCTACAATAATGCCTATGCCCTACACACCCGGGCTAAGTTAGATTCAATAACAGGTTGTAAAAGCTACCGGTTGATCGGTTTTGTGACCACCAGGGGAAGCTATGCCGATAAACTCTTTACCACAACCCACAGATGGTATTATTCAGGCGCCAATTTTGTGGCCGTATCCGGCAACGGCAGCAGCGCTACTCAGGCCGATATGCTTGTGGCCAAAGATACCAACTATCACGTCTCAGAATGCCGAAGATATGCTGTAAGCGGCACTAACTACGATAGATTCATCATAGACGGAGGAGCCGCCATAAGCGGGGCCAAACCAACAGCAACCGCAAGATATATTTACGTCAATTCCGATGAACCAGGCAAGGCCATTATTGTGGATTGGATCTTCCTCAGGAAATTTATATCCATAGAGCCCATCTGGTCAACCTGGGGCAGCGAGGAAACATCGGGGAGTCCTCCATCTCCATCAATAGGCTGCAGCCCCACCAGCCTGACCTTCAGCGGTATACAGGGTGGAAGCAATCCTGCAACGCAGGCATTGAACATCTCCAACTCCGGCGGCGGCACATTGAACTGGACCACTTCATCCAGCGCGGCATGGCTGACGCTATCTCCCACCAGCGGCACTGCTCCCGGCACAGTCACGGTAACAGCTTCTATCTCCGGCTTGAGCGCCGGCACCTACAACGGCATAATCACCATAACCGCAGCCGGTGCCACCAATACACCGCAGACCGTGCCCGTTACGTTAACTGTCCAAACCCCATCTTCCAACTGGCTTGCCGGTTGGAGCTATCGCAAGCAAATCACCATCGCCGGCTCTTCTGCCGGCGCCCAAACCAATTACCCGATGAAACTGACCATCAACAGGTCTACTGGTACCGACTCCGGCGCCACTGTATACCTCGGAACTAAGTGTGAAAGCGATTACAAGGACATCAGGTTTACTAAATCCGACGGGACAACCCTTCTGGATTACTGGATTGAATCCTCCACCAGCAGCACTGCTACCATGTGGGTTGAGCTCGACTCCATCCCCGCATCACCGGGCACAGCTAATTTCAATCTCTACTATGGCAATAGCGGGGCGACATCTGCTTCTAATATAAAAAATACCTTCACTTTCGCAGATGACTTCGAAGACGGCTCGTTAGATGCCACAAGGTGGACTTCCGGCGGCGGTACCGGAGGAACTGTCACCGAGGCCAACGGCCTGCTCACTGTAACAGCAGGCTCCTCAAACCAGAAGTACGCTGCCAGCATCAATACCTACAATAATGCCTATGCCCTACACACCCGGGCTAAGTTAGATTCAATAACAGGTTGTAAAAGCTACCGGTTGATCGGTTTTGTGACCACCAGGGGAAGCTATGCCGATAAACTCTTTACCACAACCCACAGATGGTATTATTCAGGCGCCAATTTTGTGGCCGTATCCGGCAACGGCAGCAGCGCTACTCAGGCCGATATGCTTGTGGCCAAAGATACCAACTATCACGTCTCAGAATGCCGAAGATATGCTGTAAGCGGCACTAACTACGATAGATTCATCATAGACGGAGGAGCCGCCATAAGCGGGGCCAAACCAACAGCAACCGCAAGATATATTTACGTCAATTCCGATGAACCAGGCAAGGCCATTATTGTGGATTGGATCTTCCTCAGGAAATTTATATCCATAGAGCCCATCTGGTCAACCTGGGGCAGCGAGGAAACATCGGGGAGTCCTCCATCTCCATCAATAGGCTGCAGCCCCACCAGCCTGACCTTCAGCGGTATACAGGGTGGAAGCAATCCTGCAACGCAGGCATTGAACATCTCCAACTCCGGCGGCGGCACATTGAACTGGACCACTTCATCCAGCGCGGCATGGCTGACGCTATCTCCCACCAGCGGCACTGCTCCCGGCACAGTCACGGTAACAGCTTCTATCTCCGGCTTGAGCGCCGGCACCTACAACGGCACAATCACCATAACCGCAGCCGGTGCCACCAATACACCGCAGACCGTGCCCGTGACATTAACCGTCCAGGCTCAATCTCCGACGATATCCTATAGTCCCACCAGCCTGACCTTCAGCGGTATACAGGGTGGAAGCAATCCTGCAACGCAGGCATTGAACATCTCCAACTCCGGCGGTGGCACATTGAGCTGGACCGCTTCATCCAGCGCGGCATGGCTGACGCTATCTCCCACCAGCGGCACTGCTCCCAGTGCAGTCACGGTAACAGCTTCTATCTCCGGCTTGAATGCCGGCACATACAACGGCACAATCACCATAACCGCACCCGATGCCACCAATACACCGCAGACCGTGCCCGTGACATTAACCGTCCAGGCTCAATCTCCGACGATATCCTATAGTCCCACCAGCCTGAGCTTCAGCGGTATACAGGGTGGAAGCAATCCTGAAACGCAGGCACTGAACATCTCCAACTCCGGCGGCGGCACATTGAACTGGACCACTTCATCCAGCGCGGCATGGCTGACGCTATCTCCCACCAGCGGCACTGCTCCCGGCACA
>Ga0247841_10007040_pt1 | contig 16936 bp, 13 predicted proteins | sample LaCruzMarch2015__2_FD_192410 | JGI IMG/M metagenome (GOLD analysis project Ga0247841, IMG submission 192410) | Freshwater microbial communities from meromictic Lake La Cruz, Castile-La Mancha, Spain - LaCruzMarch2015_18m | ecosystem: Environmental > Aquatic > Freshwater > Lake | place: Spain... | reverse complement strand
AATATCATCACGGCCTGGAGAGGTCGCATAGTGGTTGAGTGCACCGGTCTTGAAAACCGGAAGGCTCGCAAGAGTCTCGCGAGTTCGAATCTCGCCCTCTCCGCCAAAAGAGACAAGATTAGAATTTTTGGGCTGTAAGTCCAGAATTGCTCTGAAAAATGGGCTGATTTCAGTGTTCGAATAGCCATTTCGGCCATATGGCATTCCAGAGGGGAATATCGAACACAGGAGCATTTTAATCTGTCCGAGATCCGGTTCGGGATCTTTTTTCATAGATGACTCGAAGGTCTTCGGTAGATCAGTTAGCTTAGTCTCAACAAATTCTGTAATAGGTCCAAGAGCATATTTATCAAGTAATTCATCGTTTTTAGTGAATTGAATACTCTTTATTTTTGCCTCTAGCATATTGTTTTGTTCCTTGAAGATCTCGTCAGAGTAAATTCCTGACAAGTTTTTTTCGATTAATGCCTGGCGCGTTTCGTATGACTTTTTTAGCTCGTCATCGGCCTGCTCTCGTCTTTTTTGTAGTGTTTTAGCTCTGTTGAAATAGGTTCTGCGCAGAAAAGCATTGAACAATTTAGCGGTATTCTCTTTTAAGGATATTTTGCCTAAATAGTCCGCAGTATCTTGGGTTATCTTTTCCGAAGCAACATTCGATTCTTTGCATCTGTTTCGACAAAAATAGTAGCCGTAGTATTCGCGCTTGCCCTTGCTTTTCCCTCCAGTAAAAGAAGTACCGCAAATTTCGCATTTGACGATACGGCGCAGAGGAAAATTCGGGTTATCCCGATGGCGCTTAGCTAGCGGTCTTGAGATGTTGTGGTTCCGACCGTCGAGAATCGCTTGAACTTTGTAAAACAATTCTTCGGTAACCATTGGCGGATGCTGGCCTTGGACTTCTTGCCCGTATTTTTTAGAGATGACATAACCGGCATAGAATTTATTGCGAAACATTCTATTAACCTGCTGTGGAAGCATGCGTCCGCCTTTATGTCTTTGGGCAATTCCTTCTTCAGTTAGAATATTGGCGATATCTCGCAGTGTTTTCGTCCCCGTGGAAAATAAATGCCAAGAAGCTTGAAGCTTATCAAATGTTTCGGGATTTTTTGTTGTATAACCACCTTGATTATCGTAGCCCATCGTTACATAACTGGTCAGACCGGCCTTAAATCTGGCTCTCAGCCCATTTTTGGCTCGTTCGCTTCGGATATCGTTATCCATCTGGGCAAAACCGGCCAGCATAGTTTCTACAAACTTTTCTGTCGGACTGTTGCCGGTTGGCTCCGTGGCTGAAATTAGTTCTATTTCGCATTCCACCAGTTTTCTTCTAATCACCAAATAATCAGATGTTTGACGGGAAACTCGATCCAGCCGGTAAACAATAACCGAACTGATTTCTCTTTTGTGTTTTCGACAATACTCGAGCATTTCAATTAGCGTTGGTCTTCCGGTAATCGTCTTGGCGGAACGACCTTCTTCGCGAAAAACCTTCACAACCTCGAGCTTTCGTTTCTCGGCTTCTTTTCGGCAAATTTCTTCTTGAGTGCCCAGTGAATAGTTTTCGACTTGTTCCTCAGTCGATACTCGAATGTAAACGACCGCTTTTTCTGATTGCTCCCCTTTGTTTGGCATTGGAAAGTCCATTCATCCCTCCTTGTTAAATTAATTCTCTTAATGTCTTATTATCAAAAACTTGTTTTTCGTATTCGTCTAACCAGCAGTCAATCAGATATTGAAACTCGGTAAGAAAAACCTCTAAATCTTCATCTGATAAATCTTTGACATCATCTCCCATAATCAGCCGTGCCTTTTGGATCCTGGTTTCCTCTTGTCTGCCAGGGAAGATACTATTCAGGGCGCTCTCAAAGGTTTTGCTATGCGTAGCAATTAAGGCTTCTGGCCTTGGCCTCTCAACTTTAATATCAACAGAGGGATTGATTTCCACCGTAGAAAACAAGGCGTTTTTCTGGTCTATCAATTGAAGATGAGAAGTCCCCGTATACCCTCCTTATTGTGATTATATTCATAGTATACTATTGTTATAATCATAATGTCAAGAGGTGTTTTTCCCTCAGTCGAACACCTATTTATAGAGTGGAAAAGCTATTAATGTTTGGTGAAAAAAAAGTTATTTTCATAAGAATTTATCATTATTCGAACCCTAAGTTAGCCCGAGAATTGCATTCCACGATAACATCTGATAGATTGTGCGTAGATTAACAAATGGAGGGAGGGAGAATATGTTTTGTCTCAACCAATCGACCCTCAAATTCCGAGAGGATTGATCCTACCTTCATCAACTGCGATGCAAGGCAATTTCTTGGCCTCTTATACGCCCTCTCCTCATGACGGCAAATTCGCCAGCGACCTCTTGCTTGCACTCCAGAATCACACTCCACTGACCTTTTTACAAAAGGTCTTTGTTTTTGTTGTGGCGGCACTGCCAGGATCAATGGGCTGGAAGCTGGCGGTGTTTCAGTTTCTCTCAACTCTCTCGCTGGTTCATATTCTCATCTTCTTGGCCTCCATTTGCCTTGTTCTGGCGCTCGTGTCACTGCTCCGAAAATATGGCCGACATTTGATAACTAAGAAGCAAACCTTGGTATTTCTGGAATTAACCTTTCCCTCAATGACCAGTAAGACCGCCTATGCCACCGAGCAACTCTTTACGCTGCTTCATACTTTGGCAGGTCAACGCAAACTTGCTCACCGTATGCTGGGGCACAAAAAACAGTACTCGCTGGAAATCGTCGCTTCTCGCGAACAGGGTATCCGGTATATTCTGGCGGTAGATAGTGCCGATGCCCCAATCATCCAGAAGAATCTTTTGTCGTACCTTCCAGGGCTCAAGATCAAAGAAATCTCCGACCATCTGCCCTCTGACCTATGCTTGAAGAAAAAAGATCGCTCTCGGGATTACAAAGTCATCGAGCTAAAACAAGCCAGTGATTTTGTCTTGCCTTTGCAAGCTCATAAAACTTTAAACGAACATGACCCGATTGCTTATCTGACTGGTAATATGACCAAGTTAAAACCCGACGAACTGATTGTTTTTCAAGCCGTTGTTACTCCGCTCTTAAGATCAAGTCATCGAGGCTCGTTGAAACACCTGGGCAAGATTCAGCAACGGATCTATTTAAATCAAACCCTGGCCGATAAGCTCTTCGCCGACCCCTGGCAAAAGATTCTTCTGATACCCTGGGCAATTTTCAAGTTTCTTCTGAAATCGCTGGAGTTCTTAGCTAAGTTCATAGTTAGTATGGTTATTGCCATATGGGACACTAAAGGCGAGAATGTGCCGTTTTTTAAGCAGGAACAAAAAGTCCTGATATCAAAGGACGAAACACAGAACCCCTATGAACAGCAACTCCAAGCCGAAGTCAAAGAAAAGATCGATCAGCCCTTGTTTGAAAGCTCATTGCGCCTCTTGCTTTGTTCTACTGACCCGAAACAATCTAATTCTAGGATCTCCGGCTTCTTGGCCTCCTTTGGCTCACTGGGTAGCGCCTATCAATCACTAGTTCTAAGAGCCAGGAGTTTTATCTCTCTGTTGCCGTCGCCAAGATTGGCCTTTGCAACCAGGCAAGTATCATTTGCCGGTAACCCGATTCTCTCGGCTTCCGAGCTGACGGATATCTATCACTTCCCATATACTGAGACGACCAAAACCGAAGATATGGTCAAAGCTAAAAACCAACCATTGCCGGCCCCGCTATCTTTTAAACAAACTGCAACCAAGTTTGATAATGTTTTTGCCACCAACAGCTATGGTGGAAGTGAAACTGTAATCGGCCAAACGCTTCAAGAACGCCAACGGCATACTTACATTTTAGGTGCCACAGGTTCGGGTAAAACAACTTTGATTTCAAATATGATTTATCAAGACATCATAAACGGTAAAGGTTTAGCTGTAATCGATCCACATGGTCAACTGGTAGAAAAATTACTGTCAGTTATTCCAAAAGAACGTATCAAAGATATAGTTTGGTTTGCTCCCGATGACGACGCTTATCCGATCGCCTTAAATCTGCTTGAACTGCCAAAATCAGAGAATGGTCAATTTTCCGCTAGTCAATTACAGAAACAAAAGTCATTGGTGGCCAGCAGTCTTATCTCGGTTATGCAAAAATTCTATGACGCCAAATACTTCGGTCCGAGAATGGAGTATGTGCTCAGAAACACGATTCTAACCGCTCTGGAAACTCCGGATCCGACACTTCAAACAATTCTAGATCTTCTAACCAAAAGCCGGTACCGCAATTCAGTGGTAAAAGGTCTGCAAAACAAAGTGTTAAAGGACTACTGGACGTATGAATTTAAAAAGCTTGGAAGTATGCAAGAGAATAGCGTTATTTCACCGATTACTAACAAAATTGGTGGGATATTAAGCTCTCCGATTAATTACAATATTTTGACTCAAACCAAAAGTAAACTTGATTTTGATAATGTCATTAACAACAAAAAAATACTCCTTTGCGACCTATCCAAAGGTAAAATCGGTGAAGATGAATCAAGCTTTTTCGGATCGCTGGTGATTGCCAAAATCCAACTGGCGGCACTAAAAAGAGCACAGATGTCTGAAGAGCAACGCAAAGATTTTTTCCTCTATGTTGATGAGTTTCAAAACTTTGCTACTCAGTCTTTTTCCGAACTGGTCTCAGAGGCCAGAAAGTATCACTTAGCAACCATACTGGCCCATCAGTCCATTTCTCAAATAGAAAACCGCGATATCATTAAAATAATTCTGGCCAATGTCGGTACGGTCATTTGTTTCAAGACCGCTAATCCGGAAGATGAACAATTTATCCTGCCTATCTTTTCACCGGAAGTGTTAAAACACGAGATCGGCAACCTCCCGCTTTATAACTTCTACATGAAAGTTTCGGTCGGACAGGCCGAAGATACTTTTCTGGCCGAAGCCGACAACTTCACAATTGCCGGAAATAAGAAAACCACTAAGGCTGTCATTGAACAGTCGAGAAAAAACTACGCTAATTCGATTAAAGCTCCGGTTTTAGACCTGAGACAATCACCCGAAAAAGTGTCTCATTCAGACAAAACACCTGAGACACAAAATGACCAGATTCAAGATCAAAAATCTGATAATCTTGTCACCTATCCTATACAGAGAAGGAGTAAGGATGGGATTGGCAATAAAGAAAATATTAAACAAAATATACAAAACAACTCAACAACAAAAACAAAATTACAAACAATACCAACAACACCACAACAGCAACAAATCTTATCACTCATCTACCGTTTCCGATTTCTAGACAGAACACAAATACAACAATTGATGAATCATAAAAATCATAAACGAATACTAATCTGGCTAAATGATCTAAATGAGAAAAAATTGATAAAAACAGTAGAGACAAAAAGTGTAATTCATAATGCCAAAACTAAAATATATTATCTGACAAAAAACGCTATCCCGATACTGGCGTCCCAAGACATAATCGATAAGTCGTTACTGCAAAAACTTTATCGTGAAGATGATAGATCGGCTAATTTTGTTAACCAGTGCCAACTGGTTGCTAAGATTTATCTTGATTTACAAAACTTAACAACAAAAAATTACCGTTACCTAGTGTATGTGAAAAACGATTATTCAAACCATGAGTTTGCAACATTGCTATCCGAGCTTTCCCCACATGCCTACATTGAACAAACGAAAGCAGGAAAAACCAAGTGTTGCTTTCTGGAAATATTGCCTGACATTCCATTGGAACGATTAAGATTGCGAATTAAAAAATATCTTTCGTTTTACCAAAACAGTGAGTGGGAAGTAGAAACAAACCAGCCATTTCCAAATGTGCTGGTAGTATGCTCTAACCAAAATCTATCGTTAACTTTAGCGACATATGTGAAAAGAAAAATGTATCAGATGGATGAGCCGGATCTTAAAATCAATTTTACCACAGCCGAAAAAGTGAAAGAATTCGGTATCACTGACGATCTCTGGAAGAGGTAAAAGCATTATGCAATTACTTTTTTAGTAGAAACTCAATATGATTTTGTAGCATCTGCGGGTGTCACCTCAAATTCGCTATATATGTTTATGGAATATTTGAGCACGCAGCTGCTTTCCAGATTAACAGCATTTTCCCTATATAAATGGCCCCAAATATGCTATAATATATCTGTTAAAGAAGTAATTTTTAGGCATGACAATTAAAGAAATAATTCCAAAATCTGTTGCAAATGTTCTCTGGTCTTATGATGTAAATAAGATCGATTTGAGTTTGCACAAAAAATTAATTATTGCTCAGGTTTTAAATTACGGCACCGAAGACGCCACAAATTGGCTATTTGAAACATACAGCCTAGATGAGATACAGAAAATGGCCGAGCAGATTCCAACTGGTCAATGGAACAAAAAATCTTTGGCTCTGTGGTCGCTTTATTTAAATATTAAACCTGTTTCTAAGCTGGAAAGAGTGCTCCATGGATAAACAATTTTATTGGGATATTCTAGACCAAAAGCGTATAAATATTCTCCCTCTTTTTAAAGATTTAAAAGATGATTTTTATCTTGCCGGTGGTACTGCTCTAGCATTGCAACTGGGCCACAGGGATAGTATTGATTTTGATTTCTTTTCTGAACAATCTTTTTTTACTGAAGATCTAACCAAAAAAGTCGAGCAAAGTTTTGAAAATCATAAAGTTACAAAAATCCAGGAAGAAAAAGATACTCTAACATTTATCATTGACGACACAATTAAAATTAGCTTCTTTGCTTTTCCATACCAACTAATCAAGCCTTCATTGGATGAAGATAATTTCAGAATGGCTTCTCTCGAAGACATTGGCTGCATGAAACTCTCTGCAATTACAAGCCGATCTGTTCTTAAAGATTATGTTGATTTGTATTTTATTCTTCACAAAATAAGCCTTGAAGAGCTTTTCAAATTAACAAAGGAAAAATTTCCGACAATTGACATCAATTTAATCCTAAAAAGTTTAGTCTATTTTGATGATATTCTGGAAGAACCAATTCTCTTTAAGCACGACGATGACATTATTTTTGAATCTATTAAAAAATATCTCTCAGAAACCGTAACAAATTATTTGGTAAAAGTTGATAGATAATCTAAACTTTCTCCAAATTTTCATATTCTCGCACTAAAAAAAGCCCCCGAAGTGGTCGAAACCTCAGGGGCTCTTTAGTTCAGTATTCCTCTGCAAGCATTACGGTCATCACTCTTTTACAAGTCGGTGAAAGCGGATCTTCAAAGCAGGTCAACTTGTCATTGTAATAATCAATCTTCCAGAAGACCTTTTCACCATGCCATTCTATCTTACCCATGTCGTGCTCTCCGTACGGATCATTGTCTTCAGTAAAGATGTTAAAGTCTCTAACCTTTTGCATTAACCCAATTACATCAGGCAACTCTGCTGCTCCGCATGTCATCGTAACTCCAAAACCTAACTTTCTAAACACGTCATTCTTGTGTGCTATCTCTGCATTCTTTACAATTTCCAATTCCATTTTAACCTCCTATTATTAATACCCACTGCAGGTCGACCTCCCGCCATCGAGTAGAGGCTAAGAACAAATAGACTGGGCGGGTCAAGGTGGAGCACACTACGATATGAACGACCTTGAGGCGAACGGGCTATTTGTTCTATAAGATGGAAAGACTGGCGGGAGAAACCTTCATAATTATCTGGTGTATCCGCGAGCCAGTATCTTTTGCGTAAATGAAATTGGAGCAAAAGTTGCTGAGCGAGCAGTGATGTGTGAATGATTAAGCAAGCACTCTCTGAAAGAGTGTGCGAAGCGCATGAAGAAGCACAACAAACCAAGTATCGATCCCTGTTTTTAAGGCAAGCTTTCAAAACGAAAAAGCGTCTATCGAGGCACGAGATTGTCGCGAAATGAGTTGCGGAAAGCGAGCCTGATTAAGCTTAAAATCTCAGCGAAACTTGACAAATATTTTCATAATTTAAATTTACTCTCTTATCATGGTAAAATGTTTATATGAACCGAGAAACCGAGGGAACTGAATTTGAATTTTCGCAACCGATTAACCAAGAGCCTGTCAATCGAGACATTGTTGATGTTGACAGTCGGTTGAGTAGAATGCTCAGTCAAAATTGGGACGAGCATTTAGGCAGCGAAAATTATGAGGAATCAGCTCAGGCGTTAGATGAAGTCAAGGCTCTTAGAGAATGGCGAAACAGAAGCCGAGCTTCAGACTTCTCCTCTTTTTATCGACTATTTGAATCCGCTGGAACAATTAACCAATCAGCTGCATCGCCAGAGGAATCAGTTCTATTAAAACAATCACTCGCTGATCGTTTAATGTCACAATCTCAGGGATTAACTCCTCGAGTTGCCGATATTTACAAGGCAATTCTTTCCGAAATGGATGGCAGCGGATATTCTCCTCAGTTTGAAGAAACACAGCAGAAGATCGCCGAACTTAGAGAGGCGGGCGATCTTAATCTCTTGCTCGATGGCAACGTTCCGTTTGCCGTTAAGGCCAATCGAATTCAGACTCGCTTGGAGGGTGATCTGCTCGGCCGCAGGGCGCTGGATAGGCGCGACCGAAGAAAAAATGATGAGACACGTGAACCAGTCGATCAACCTTCGACTCCGCCGCCGGCACAGGATGAAAGCAAACCAGGCATGGATGAAATGGAGCGTAGCGCCGAAGGAGAGACGCCACCGGCGATCTGGACGATAACTCCCGCCTATGGTGGATATTTCAGGCAACAGTCGTTTGATTTATGGGATAGACAAAGCAACAAATGGCGGCAAAGCAGTTATGATTACTCGGCGGTTGAGGAAAGCTATCATAACTTTGATGAAATTAACGAAGCTAACGGATCTATTAAACATATTTCCACCGAGCTTCCAGCTGGTCAATGGACCAGATTGCCGTTGCCCTATGGCCATTCTTTACATATGCAGGATTTACCATGTGAAGTTAAAATCGATCAAAATGGTGACTTTATCGTCTATTCTCAAACAGGTGGATTGGTTACTTTTGATATAATTGGAATAGAATCAAGCCGACCCAATGTAACTCCTGACCAAATCCTTCAATTCGCGCCACAGCTTTCTGAAGAAACTCTAGTCCGGCTTCGCGAAATTGTCGCCACCAAAAAAGGTAATCTGGCCAAGGCTATGGTGGCTGCCGGCTGGACATTGAGACGGCTCAATTATTCTAATGACAGTTCATTTAACCAAGTTTATGATTCTCATCCGGCGGGATACATCGCTGCTATTGATGAGCATCGTCAGGCAGATTGTGATGTCGCCAACACATATTTTGCTTCCTTGTGTTCGACACTCGGTATTCCCGTTCGCCACGTTGTCGGCCATATGGTTAAAGGAAAAGATGATGAGGGCAATTCGCGAATTACCAGCGGGACGGGCCATGCTTGGAGTGAGGTTTGGGACGAAACGCAGTCAGAGTGGACCAGGATTGATGCGACGCCGTCGGGCGATCCTCAGTTAGACGAGCAACAAGAAGAAAGCAGCGAAGTCGTTCCTGGGGATTATGGCGAACAAGAAGCTGTCGGTCCGTCCGATGAGTACCTTGCTGAATTGGAAGAAAAATTAAGCGAATTAACCGAGAAACTGAGTTACTCCGATGAGGAAAGGCAATTAGCCGAAGCTGCGGGAGTAGAATTATCGGAAGCCCGTCAAATTGTCAAAGAAATTGCCGAAGCCGAAGATACACGTCTGCCAAACGGCCAGCGAGTTGTCGATCTTTTATCTCAACTTTTCTCTCTGATTGTTGAGGCTAGACGAACCGCAACTCCGGATTATACAGGTCCGCTACGCAAACGAGAAGGTGGAGAGGAAATTGATGATATAGTGGCTCATAAAATTGGCACAAAAGCCGGAGAAATTGATCCGCGAAGCCGGCAAAAACCATTTGAGAGACAAACGGTTGAACAAGTTTTTGGAGGTTTTGATTTATATCTCATTGGCGATAAATCAGGTTCAATGTCGCAAACAGTCGATGGCGAAGCCAAGTGGAAAATTCAACGACGGGCTGAATATCTGATCTTTTCAGCATTAAATCGCTTTGATCAAAATATTCAGCGAGCCAACCTGAGGTCCGACCATGCGTTATCGGTTCGATCCCAAGGCATTTCCTTTAGAAACTCCAATGAAATTGATGAAGACCGCCCTCTGTCGAACACTTTCACCGCTTCCGATAAAGTTAAGCTTTGGCGAAGCCTGGGCAATCAGGGCAGTGAAAATGGTGATGTGGCTGCTTTGTCGCATGTCCTTGGACAAATCGAAACTGAACGAGCAGAAATAGAAGAACAACAGAAAGTAGATGATCGTCTTCGAATTGTCATTTCCTGTTCTGACGGGTACCCAGATAACCCACCTGCGGTTCAAAACCTTGCCGGACAACTTGGCCAGCTGAATGCCGTTGTTGTCGGACTTGGATTAACTGAAACAGCTGCCGCAGTTCCTGCAATTTTCGCCACCGAAACAAGCCGAGGCGAGGTAGTTAAAGATATTAACCATTTACCGGCGGTTGTCGCTAAAAATGTTATTTTAGAAGCAACACGCCTTTTTCCCGAAAAAAGTAAAAAGTCTGTTGATCGAATAGTTGCCTCAATTCTTGATAAGTTTAATTTAATAAATTAAGATGAGTATATGGAAAATAAAGAACAATCAAAATTTATTCCGGATCCGGAACGAGAAAAAATTCTAGAAGAACAACCGAGACGCGAAAAATTGATTCGCCGTTATGTTGAAGGGCGTGTAATAGCTCTTGCTCCGGATTTCGATGCTGAAGATCTCACCGATGAATTTTCCGGGTTTTCTACAGTAGAAAAAACAAATCTGCTCTACGAAAAGCTTATGGCTCGCTACAATGTTTTGCAGCAAATGCGCGAGGCGGAGAAACAAAATCCCGACGTTGGGCCCGCACCAATCAATCCTCGTTTATTGGCTGAAATTAAAACATTATGGGACGACGCTTCGGTTGCCGACCAATTTTGCAGACGTTTTTCCGATGCCAGGGTGGACGCAAAACTTTATCGATTATCTGAGCTCGGGAGCCAATATCAAGGCATCATAGCCAAGATAGAAGATAAGCGACAGAGATATGATAATTTATCGCGAACGGTTTTGTCGGGCGATGAGCGCGAGGATGATGAATCGTCTACAAGAAGCGAACTCCGCGGAGCAGCTCGAGGTTTAATTAGACTCGAGAGACAACTGGATGAAGTCGTTAATTTAGACGGGATACCCGAAATTCCTGAAAATACTGATGTATCCGCAATGGTTCAATATGAAGCACTAAAAAAATATCGCAGAGAGGCAGACGAAGGCTTTAGCTGGCTACCGTGTTTTGAAGAGCTAGAAAAGGATATCAAAAAACGATTGGAGAATAGTCGCTGGCCTGTCTTAATCGGAGAAGCTGGAACTGGAAAGTCGCAATTGGCAGAGTCGGCAACAATTGCTTTAACCGGAAAACCTTCAACTAAACTTGCTTGCCTTAATTCGACAGGGGAAAAAGATATTCTCGGCACGCTGGAGCTGGACGAGCAAGGAAGTTATATGGCTTATGGTGCGGCAATGTCAGCCATCTCCGGATTTACCGATTCGCACCACAAAATTCCAAATCCCGACGGTCCTTTTGTCCGATTGGATGAATTTTTACGTCTGTCCAGTCGTCCTTTTGGGATATTTAAGGAGTTAAAACAATTGAAGCCAGGCAAACAATATAAAGGCGAAATGGTTCCGCCAAATTTTCGGTTAATCGGCGCAACTAACCCGGCAGAAGGGGCACGATATCCCGATTGCAACCCAATAGATCCTGCACTTGCTAGGGAGTTTGACTTTATTGAAGTCGATTACCCTCCGATGTCTGTAGATGATCCTCAATTGTACGAATTTCTGATAGCTATGGCACTGAAAAAAAATGGCAATATCAGCATGGATAAAGGAGAAATTGCTCCTGCATATGAAACAGAGGAAATAACCCCACAAACTCTCGGCGTTTTTTTGGAGGAGAATTATGGTTTGAGCGTAGAAGATCCACGCTTAGTTACCGGCAAAGATAAAATTGTTCAGGATCCGACAGATGCAAGACACGGAACGATGTGGCGGCTAGCATTTGCGATTCGAGCGGTTCAGGATGCTTTCTCTAATCATTATAAAACAGACAGTAAATCGGACGATCTGTTACATTTTTCAAGAAATAATGGCAATCAAATTCAAATTGGTTCTGGCGGCCCCGAGACCTTGACTCTGGCTTCGTCGACTATAACGCTCGATGATGCTCGCCATTGGGTCGAAGATTATCTACATCGCTTTGAAAAAACTGATGAGACTTACCATGTAGAATCGTTTGATAAATGGATTTCGATTGCTCTTGAAAGATACACTGCGGGTCAGATGGATTCTGGAGATAAGGAAAAACTCGAAGCAATTTTTGAACATTTTCACCTGCTTAAGCCCGGACAAAGAAGAGAAAACGGCGAGCCGTTGACTCCACGAGAAATCGGTTATCTTTCGCCCCGAGTTCCAAGACCTCTCCATTTAAAACATCCGCAGCCGGAGTCGGAAGAGGCTGAAGCTGAAGAATCCAAGCCAGAGCCACAACCTGAAGCAGAGCTTTACAGCGCAACTGAATTGACTCTCGAAGATGGCTCAAAAGTTTTGGTCAATACAGAAAATATTTCATTTATAAGCAAAGATAACCAAACTATCCAACTCTACCCCGGCAGTGTTTTTAACTTATCGGCAGATCGCGTTCGGTTTAAAGGTATTGTCGACAGTTCTGACCCAAGACCTGGATATCACGGCAAGCCAGTCATAGAGACAGACATTACCTTGGGCGGTGGCCTTCATCGTATCGTCGAACTTGGCGAAATTGCTGAAAACGGTGAGGATTTCTGGAGCTTGGAAAAACTAACTACCGAAGAAATAGAAAAACAACTGGGAGAATGGAAAACCGTTTACGAGAAGCTAGATCTCGCAGGATTTACCCTTCCGACAAGAGAAGAGCTGATGGCCTACCTATCCGATAATCCTGAATTTATCGAGTTGTTGAAGACAAAAGAGCAACAAGGATTTACCAAAATGGTCATCGCGCCTCTGGAGCTAAAGCCAATAATCGATAAGCTCGATGCCCAGACCAAAAACCAAGGAGGATCAGAACGTTATTTGTCGGATACATGGACAGCAATGCTCGCTAATGAATCGGAAATTAGATATTCCGCTACAATTTCAACAGATGCAAATGGAAAAGATGTTGCGGCCGGTGGCGAGACTATGGATCAGATGAAGGCTAGTCCATGGGAACACGGAATTTTGAATGATTGCTTGGTGTCTTTTGTCAAAGAAAGACAGAATCTTCTAAAAAGCGGTGATGCGGACGAAACTGATTCGACTGGACGCAAAGAAATTAAAGGTGGGTTAACCCCACGGGCTTATCTCGAGACTTATTTTTCTGACAAGGATTCAAACTACCACGGCGAGGATGCAATGCTGCCGCAGGAATGGCTGGCTCTTTTCGCGGATGATTTATATCAAAAATATGTCAAAGATAACAGACAGATGCCGGCAGGTACTTCGGTTACGGATCTGCTTGATACTCAGACGGCTACCTGGTTCACCTCGACTCATCTTCCGGGGCGCGAGCGTCTGCCCTATGCCATTTGGGGTTCGGGCGATCGGTACCTGTACTTCAACGGCAACAGGCCGGTCGATACCAGCGCCTATCTGGCTCCGCGTCCCTCGGTGAGAAAATCCCTTTAACTTTAATCTTTGAAATTTTCTTTTTCTTTAATTTTATTCTTGGGGATTTCAAAGGGGCTTTGCCCCTTTGAAGCTTGAAAAAAATTTTCGCGGCGAAAAGTCACCCGTTTCGAGGCGGGCTGCCGTTCTTCGGAAAGCATAAAATTGCGGTCTGAACTTTTAAAGCTTTTAAGAGCTATTCAGCGCAAAGCAATCCGACAAAACACATTCTTCTCACGTTGAGTCCTGTTTATCTGTTTTGAAACAGATGTAAAAAGCAAACCAATGCAATCTTTGGGAATGCGTTCTTGAAGATATTTCGGAAGAGCGGGATCATAAGGGGCGCGAGAATCTGCCCTATGCCAATTGGAATTCGGACGATCGGAACCTGAACTTCAACGACAACAGGCCGGACGATACCAACGACAATCTGGCTCCGCGTCCCTCGGTGAGGGGCATTAGATATTGCGTAAGGATTTTGACCAGCCGCCTAACATGCGGCCAACCTCTGCAAGTTTAGCTTGGACTTGAAAGATTTTTGTTTCGTTAGCGAGTTTAAGTTCCAAAAGCAGGCGAAATTTTAAGGTTGAGATTTCCAAATGACCGCTGGCGGAAATGAGAAACGATGACTTAAGCGGCTTAGGCGCGTTCTTAGCCATAATGAGCTCTTTAAGTAGATCAAGAATACTTTGTTCTAAACTGGCGCCCAGTCCGTAACGCCATTGTTTCTCAAGATGACCAGTAATTTCAACTGTCATTTTGTAAATTTCGTAAGTTAAATTAATGATCGGCAGTGATGAATTATCCATTTGATACCAGTTTACCAAAGATATGGAATTCCTGGTATGCTTTTGAGAAAGGTAAAAACCGAACTCCGGAGCTTGAAGAATTCACTTTTAATTTGGAGAGCAATTTATCGAAGTTGCAAAAAGAAATTAAAAACGGGACCTACAAGCATGGCGAGTATCGAATATTCACTGTTTTTGAAAATAAAAAAAGAGAAATCTGCGTGGCTACAATCAGAGACCGAGTTGTTCACCGCCTCCTATACGACTATCTGGTGAATATTTATGATAAGACCTTCATTTTTGACGCATGGTCGTGTCGAAAAAACAAAGGTCTGCTCGATTGTATTTTACGAGCACAAGAATTTCTGCACAAAAGTCCCAAATCGTTTGTTTGGCGAGCGGATATCAAGAAATTTTTCGATAATGTAGATCGCGATATTCTTTATAATGTTTTGAAGCGGAGAATAGACGATAAAAATGCTCTTTCCCTCCTTTCAGAGGTGATCAGGCTGGCCGTAGGCCAGCTCTCTCTCTCTCTCTCTCTCTCTCTCTCTCGATTGGCCCGGCCCGAAGGGCCTGCCAATCGGTAATTTGACCAGCCAGATATTGGCGAATGTTTATTTAAACGAATTCGATTTTTACGTTAAGCATGTTTTGAAAATCAAAAATTATTTGAGATATGGGGATGATTTTATCTTTGTCGAATCTGATCTCAAAACCTTGAAGGCAAAACGAGAGTTGGCAATCAAGTTTTTAAAGGATTTACTGAAACTGGAAATAAATCCCAAAAACAATACAGTTGTCAGGACTCAAAAAGGCATTCACTTTCTGGGCGTCGAAATTTATCCTAATGGCCGCAGACTATCGGAGCGCAACTGGCAGAAAACACTGGACAAATTAAACAAAGAAAATTACTCAAGTTATTGGGGAATTGTTCAACAGCATTGCGATTTGAAAAAACAGAAATATCTAGAATGGGAAATTAATAAGTTGATTTAACGTACACAAAATAATCATGAATTGCTGAAATGATATAATTAAGCAGGAATAGTGAGAGTTGGTATTTTTCGAAGTTTTCTTTGAAAACATTGTTGCGCATTAAACCCGCCTCGTGCGGTCAAAAACAACGGTGGCTTACGGGTGTATCAAGAGCCGCATTGCGGGAGCGATTAAAGGCAAACAAGCGACGAAATCTCGTTTCCTTTAAAAGCTTGCTATTCCGACAAAAAGCTTTCGATCATGGAAGCTTTTTGTGTTTAGTTCGTACACGCATTAATTTGATTAAGCAAGAAATTAAGGCCTTGGTTCCAAGAAAAATTATCCTCAAGCCGGCATGAAGCCAATTATTTTTCGAATTTTCAATCAAGTTTCGGCATAACCGCTCGTATTGAAACTTATATCCCTCGGCTAATGGCTTGTTGAGCCCAAGATAAGACATAATTTGTTTTGCGCAGTCTTCGTCCGCTATTCTCCTCATCATCTCTTTGCTTTGTCTCTGTGACAAAATGTTCAAACTTCCTTCCCAAAGAATTTCTCGATCAATGATGGCAGTTTTCGCATGAATGTACCCTGGCAGGTGGGTGACGCAAACACCAAGTTCTTCATAATCTCTCAAGGCGCATTTTATTTCCGTTCTCATCGGATAATCGTGCTCTTCAAGAGGGCGAGTGAAAATAAAAATACAGATATTCCTTTTTCGAAGCTTTTTTAAGGTATCGCTAAAGAATTCGGATCAGAATTTGGTCACGAACGGACTGTAAATAATTATTTCCTTTTTTGCGTTCAGCATATCTTCGACAAAAGCTTTGTAAAAAGTTTTCTCGTTAAAAAGATCGAGTTTTTGCAATTCATGATATTTCTTTGCATCAAATTCATTTTGCAAATTTTCCAAGTGCCTTTTGTATGACGGTGATTGGACTGGCATGACGCCTCCTTATTGATTATATTTTTAGTTACTTATGGATATTTCGATAGATTTTTGTTAGTATATGGACATCATGAGCGATAATAATGAAACAACTCGGAAAAGATTGGGTGATAAAGTCAGAAAGGCTAGAGAAAAAGCTCGACTTACCCAGGCAGAGGTGGCTGAAAAAGCAGACCTCAATGCTAGCTATTACGCTCAGATCGAACGCGGTGAAGTTAATCTTTCGATTGATAAGCTTCAAAGTATTGCAAAAGTGCTAAAGATTAAGTCTTTAGATATTGTTTAGAGCATTCGGGACGGTCGTTCTCTTCGAGAGCCTGCCTTAATTGGTCAAGCCAGGCTAAAAGGTGTTCGAAGGGAAGTGCATCCAGTCCGCCAAACTTGAATCGAAAAAGAGCCCGCGAGGCTCTTTTTAGTTACTTGACACTACCTCTTAGTGTCTGTTACGTTCATGAAGCCGAAAGGTGTACAATACAACGCTCTTGAAAGGAG
>Ga0247841_10007038_pt1 | contig 16939 bp, 6 predicted proteins | sample LaCruzMarch2015__2_FD_192410 | JGI IMG/M metagenome (GOLD analysis project Ga0247841, IMG submission 192410) | Freshwater microbial communities from meromictic Lake La Cruz, Castile-La Mancha, Spain - LaCruzMarch2015_18m | ecosystem: Environmental > Aquatic > Freshwater > Lake | place: Spain... | reverse complement strand
CTGTCGTCTATAATGATGTCTAAACCGGCGTCAATGTCAATTAAGGCATCGCCTATGCCTACCCTTGCTTCTACGGTAGAAGGATCGATGTCTACGGTAAGGCCGGCGTTGAGTTTTACAGTTGTTGAACCGGTGCCGGTAACTTGGGCGGTGATTTTCTCATTGGTAATGGTGATGTTGCCGTTAGTGGCTGTTAAGTTGATTTCTGCTGTGCCATTACCGTTAATATAGGCTTTGATAGTATCGGATGAGGGTATGCTGGTATGGGAAATTGTGATATTGGTTGTTGCGGTTAAAGAAATCTTGGCGGTGCCAGCCGGAGGACCAGTTGCCATAAGTGAACTCTCAGAAACTGTAATATTACCCGGATTGGCTGTAAGTGTTATATAAGCTCCGTCGCCTGAATTTACAAAGGCATTAGAAGTGGCATTAATAAGGCTATTATTTAAAATCCTGATATTATTTCCGATAATGGCTACGCTTGCTTTACCTGCGCCTGTATTTGCATCGAGAGTAGAATTATCAACTTCAACATCTCCAGAAGTAGATGTAACGTTAATATCTGCATTGCCGCTTAAGGTAGATGCTGTTAACAAACTTCTGACTGTGGGTGATACAAGAGCGTTACTTAAAATTTTAATAAGCCCGGGAGCAGATAAAGTTATCAAAGCATCGCCTGATGCAGTTACTTCGGCGGTTAATGTGCTAGCGCTAATGGTAATGGTTGCCCCGTTTATGCTGATTGTTGCGTCGCCGGTAGCGGTCTGGGCGGTTATAGTGCTATCTTCAATGCTGATATCTCCGCCTGAGGTTATCATAATAGTAGCGTCGCCGGTAGTTGTCTGGGCGGTAATTGTCGTAGGGTCAATCGAGACACCGGTAGAGCCGTATAAGGTAATATCGGAGTCTCCGCTAGCGGTAACGAGCGCTTCAACTATTCCGTTAGTAATGGTTAAATTTCCGCCATTGGCTTCTATGGTTATAGTTGAAGAGCCATTTCCTCCAACAGTAGCTCTAATGTAATTTGCAGTAGGATAAACGGTATTATTAATTATTATAGAATTAGCTTCTGATGTAATGAAAACCAAGGCATCGCCATTCGTGCCGACTGAAGATAAAATCTTTGTATCTGTAATGGTTACCAGCTGATTTCCCCTTAGCGTAACCGTAGCGTCGCCTGCTGCGCTGACTGTGGCACTAATTACGCTGTTGCTGACAGTTAAAGCAGTATTATCTGCGTCAATATTGACAGTAGCTGTCCCTCTAACTACTGACGCCAGGATCTCAGTCGAACTTACGGAAACATTATGATCGGCATATATCGTGACACTGGCGGTATTGTTCAAGGTTATGCCTGATACCACTGCGCGGATAATACCGTTAGTAATCGTTACGTCTCCGCCATTAGCCCTTATGGTTATAGTGGCGGTGCCGTTACCGGTGACAGTAGCTAAAATAGATTTCGCTCCAGGAGCATCGTTTGTAATACTTACAGAGCCGCCGGCAGTGATAGTAATTTCGGCGCTGGCGATATTATTGCCTGTGGCGCTAATGTTGCTGTTAGCTATAGTGATATTACCGATAGTCGCTGCAATATTGATAGTTACAGTACTGATATTACTGACAGATGCGTTAATGTTTGAATTATTGATGATATCCACATTCTGACCGGCAGTAATATTAATATTTACACTCGAGACATTATTAGCACCGGCAATGATATTGCTATTGTTTATATCTATACTTCCATTGTCCGCGTTAATATCGATGGTTACCGTACTGGCATCATTGGCGTTTGCCATTATATTTGAAGCCCCGGTAATACTGACGTTTTGGTTGGCTGTTATGGCGATATTTATAGTGGAAAGGCTATTACCCGTAGCGCTAACGGTGCTGTTGGTTATAATGACATCAGCGCTAGTTGCCGTTATATTAATAGTAAGACTGTCAAAATAATTGGCTGTTGCGGTTATATTTGAGCCGTTAGTTATATTAACACCTTTAGCGGTAATATTGATTGTGGCAGTCGCCGAGATAATAATTCCGCTATTCACCACAGCGCCTATATCGCTATTATTTATAACTATAGTGCCATTAGGCGCGGATATAGAAATAGTTACCGCGGAAACATAGCTAGCCGTAGCGTTAACGCTACTATCAATTATGCTTATATTGCCGTTATTCGCGGTAATAGCAATATTTACCGTGTCAAGATTATTTGCCGTTGCCGTTATATTTGAACCGTTGGTTATATCAACATCATTGCCAGCGGTAATATTAATACGGGCCGTGCCTGTGCTATAGGTTCCGCCAGTGACTGTTGAAGTAATATTAGAACCAGAAATATTAACATCCTGACCAGCGGCAAGGGCGGTGATATTCACTGTAGCCGTGCCGTTACCAGTCACAAGCGAACCAACATTACTGCCGGTTATGCTAATACTACCGTTGGTTGCGGTAAGAGTAACCGTTGCCGCATTGCCTACGACAGAAGCCGATATAATAGAAGAACCTATAATAATATCAGTATTAGCAGTTATGATAACGGTAGCCGAATTACTTCCGGAAGAACTATTAACCCTGGCCTCTATATTGCCATTGGTAATTGTGGCGCTGCCGCCGTTTGCATTTATAGTTACAGAAGCTGTGCCTCTGCCGGATACAGTAGCTTTAATTGACTTTGTGCTGCCAGCAGGATTTGTTATGCTGACCGAAGTACCTGCGTTCATAGTAACCGTGGCGGTGCTGTTATTATTACCGTTTGCAGTCACTTCAGCCGTTATCTGGCTATCAGATATGCTGATACTGCCAGCAGTGGCAGTAAGGGTAATTTGAGCTGTGCCTTTCTTTACAGAAGCCAAAATGGTAGTAGGATCAATGCTGATTGCCTGGCTAGCGCGAAGGTCCACCGTAGAATTATTGGAGCCTGTGCCGTTAACCTTTGCTTCAATAGTACCATTATTAATGGTTAAGTTGCCGCCGTTAGCGTTAATAGTAATGTTGGAAGTGCCATTACCAGCGATTAATGCCTTTATTGTGCTGCCTGAGATTTGTATATAGGTAGCTGCATTCATGGTGACTCTGGAGTTCGAAGTACCGCTGGTTCCCTGATTGTCAGATTGGATGGTGCTTGAGGTAATCTGGATATAACTTCCTGCGGAGAGGGTGATTTGAGCAATGCCGTTGGTTGTTCCCGGAGGACCGGTAGCCATAATGCTGCTGGAATCAATATTAATATAGCCTGAAGTTGTATTGAGATTTACATAAGCTCCGCCTAAAGTCGAAGAAGTAAATTTAGAAATAGCATTAATTGTGCTGTTATTTGAAACCTTGATATTGGTATTGGCGTTAATCGCTACCCTTGCTTCTCCACCCGTGGCATTCGCGGTAATATCGGTATCGTTTATTTCCACGCCTGCGGCTGTAGAAGCAATATTAATGGTCGCTGCGCCGTTAGAATTTATCGCTTCCAAGGTGCTACCAGACAGAAGGATACTGCTAACGGCACCTAAATCAATCAAGGCCGAACCAGCATCAACCGCCCTAATGGTGCTATTAGTAATACTAATTTCATCGCCGGCAGATAAAACTATATGGGCATCCCCTGCTCCCACCACTTCCGCAATCAAACTTGCGCTATTAATGATTATGTCTGCGGCGGTCAGGTTAATATGCGCATTACCGTTAGTCTCGACAAGAGCTTTTACCAAAACACCGGCACCAATTTCGATATTGCCAGTAGCAGTAAGTTCAACCGTAGCATCGCCCGTGCCTAATTGATGGGCATAAACATCATAAGGAAGAACAATAGTTGTATCTTTGACTAGATATAAGTTTCCGCCATTATTAACTAAAATTCTAATTATCGCTGGATCAGATGCACCGCTACCTTCGGCAAGGATATGATAGACATAAGTATTACCGCCGGTGATGATATCCACTGTACTGCCTAAAGCCTGAATGTCCCAAAGATTTACGCTGTCTTTTTCGTTTATACCTACATCACCATGTGACGCCTTGGCAATATAGATATTAGCTACATCGGTGTCAATGCGGTTGCTGACTGAACCTATATCATTATACGCTTCCATATACAGATTGGGAGCGGTAAGATTTATTGCGTCGCCATTAGTATCAACTATAGAGCCGGCAGTAGTCTTAAGTTTTATGTCTCTTCCGGCATTAATCACACCCAAGGAGATATTATTTACGGCGTTGATTATAACATCATACACAGCGGTAATAGTGGAATTAGAAACCACCACTTGCCCGCCGGCATCAATATATACGTTATCGGCGTCAATATCGCTTGAGCCGTTCATAATCATATCCAGGCCGGTATCAATATCCACGTCATTATCAGCGTGAATACTGCTTGAGCCATTCATAACCATGTTGTCTCTGATATCAATAACCACATCGCTGCCGGAAATATAGGAGCTATCATACATCTCCATATTATCAACATTGGCATCAGCAACATCTGGGTCGCCGACAGTCACGGTAACCGCTCCGCCGGTAATGTGGGAAGTGTTGTACATTCTTAAAAGGTCATCAACCGCGACACTCACTGATGTGGCGCCATAGATGCTTGCGTTATCATAGAGATTAACAGTCTCCTGGCCTTTATTATCGCCGACATCTATGGAAACGGTGTCACCGGTAATAGATGAATTATTACGCATAGTCAAGCCATCCATAACACGTATGACTGCTGCTGTGGTGGCTTGAATAAGAGCATTGCCGCTTAAGTACATACCATCAAACTCAGAACTAGTGGTGTCGCCGACATTAATATTGATTGAGCCGCCTAAAACTTTAGCGTCACCTGACATGGTCAGGTTATCTTGGCAAGTTTCATTGATGATGCCGCTAGTTGATATTGTCCCTGCGTTGTGGATAATATCGCCTGCGGCAACTAAATTTATGGTGCCTGCGATTAAGCTAGAGATATTAGCGTTAACGGCAATATCTCCTGTTGCGCCGCCATTAGCGGTAAGAGTAATATCCTTGTTACCTATGATAGCGGCATTGACAGTGATAGGCGAAGCTGTGCTTATATCAATGTTGCCGGTTCCGAAGTTCTTTACTGAATAGCCCCAAGCGGCCAAATTGTTTAACTCTAAGCCGCCGGTATTCCTTATGATAATGTCTCCGGCAGCATTGCTATAACGTACGCGGGCACTTAACTGGCCGACTATTGTATCAAGATTTATTCCGTCAGCGGCGTCTAAAATCGCAGTATTGGCTTGAAGATATCCACCCGGGTTGCTGACGATATTACCTGGGGCGCCAAGTAAGGTTCTGTATGTTCGTAAGATTGCGTCGCCGCAAGTCAAAATATTAAGATTAAGATCGCCGATTTCAATAAGGTGGATTAATCCGTCAACATTACCTTCTACTGAACCAGTCTGGGTTTCGATGCCATTACCAGCAGTACCAAAATTCCCGGCTACATCCAAAATTAACTGCCCGACTATAATATCCAGTGAATCAGAAAATACGGTATTTTGTCTATACACATTACCGCCGGTTACCAGCTTAATTGCCCTGCCAGCTTGATTAAGACCATTTACGGTAATGTCTCCAGCTCCAGTAGAACCGATAATAATTAAACCTGTAGTATGAATCCTGTTAAGTTCGGCGTTAGAAAGCTCAAAATAGCCAAAAGCGCTCTCCAAGGCTATGGTCTGATTACCGCTCGGCTTAAGAGTTACCTGAGCGCTGCCAGCCTGAATCTGACCGGAAATATCAATTTGCCCACTGCTGATTTCAACTATTCCGTATATCAAGTGAACCAAATCACGGGTATCTACTACAGCAAGGCTATGTAATAAATAGCCGCCTAATACCGGTACGGTACCTATAACGTCGGTTTGGTCCATATCAGCGTGCGCGGTAAAGCTGCCGCCGCCGGTATATACGCTGCCGTTCATGCCGTGAACAATATGCCTAGGAGCAGAGAAGAAAACTGCGAAACCGTTACTATTAATGAGGGCGTTAATGAAAAGGTCTGGATCGTTGATGACGATTAAGCTAATCGCGCCGTGAGTAATAATGGCGCCGTCAATATATAAATCGCCGCAATTAGTCAGAGCGAAGCTTCCGTTGCCGTTGAAACCGTTAAAGTGCAACTCGCCTACATGATAAAGATTGACATCACCGCCAGCAGTGATACTCAACCCGGTTGACCTTAATTCTATAGGAGCAGGGGCGATTGTGCCTATACCGCCTACTGCGTTCAAAACTATATTTAATGCGCTGATATCATAATTGCCATCATCTAGGCCATCCTCTATATCTCCACCTGCGATAATAGTTACTGTGCCGGCTAAAGGAATAGCGCTACCGGTAAATGAGCCGTCTGTAGAAATATTGTGCACAAAGATATCGCCTGTAGACCTGATCATAATATCAGTGCCTACGGTTGTGGCTTTGGTGACATTTAAGCTGGCTGAATCATTTGCTATATATATAATACCTGTATTGGTATTGACTGCTTCGAGATTTGTAACTTGGGTTTCTATTGGGTTGGCGAGTGTACCGATTCCGTTTGCTGCCTGCATAACGAGGGTAGTTGCGGTAATGTTGTTGATGGCAACCGGAGGACCGGTAGCGTCGTTTCCGTCAAGAATTGAACCGGTATAAGCAAATAAATTAGCATTGATTGCGCTAATGGTTTTAATGGTTAAATCAGCAGCACCAGGGCCGCTTACAGTAATGGTGACATTGCCGTTAGCGGAAGCGTTATTGACTAACAATGAGCCGCCGCCGGTCTGATTAAATAAGATATTACCGGTGCCGGTAGTAGCGTCCATTGTAGTGGCCGCGGCATTAAAGTTATCTATTCCTATATCGCCATTAGTAGTATTCGCGGATATGCTTGTAGCTATAGTCTCTAAGGTGTTAGCTGCTCCTATGCCGCTTAGCGCGGTAAGGATAATGTTGGTAGCGGTAATATTAGTAGTATCGCCATTATCATCAACAATAGAACCTGTGTTAGCGTTTAAGGTTACTTTATATGCGGAAATTGAACCTACGGTCAGGTCGGAATTTACGGTAATGGTAACTTCTCCAAGAGGAGCGTTATTTACTATTGAATCAACGATTAAATCGCCGTAATTTGTGATATTAATGTTCCCGGAGTGAGTATTTAAAGCTTCTACAATCTTGCGAACTTTGGTATTAATCAGGTTAATACCTTCGGCAGCCTCAAGCCTAAGCTCCTCTACACCTGAACCGATTACTCCACCGGTCTGATTGATTGCGCCATGCCCATCTGCGGCTATACCTAAATAATCACTATCTAAATCAGCTTCAAACTGAATGTCATCTGTAGCGGTAATTATCCCTGCGGTCTGCTGAATATCATTAAAGGCCAATATTCCTACGCTATTAGCTGCTACGTTATTAGCAATATTTACATTTGTGCCAATCAAGACTAATTCAGCAGTCCCTCCGTTAATCGCCCCACCAGCGCCAGCATTAACATTAAAATTACCGTTAGTAGCGATTAATACTATCTCCTCGCTTGCGCTTAAACCCGTAATCTGGTTAGTGTTAATATCGCCGTTTGTCTCATTGACGTGAATCTCTGTTCCTGCTACAAGCGATAAACTACCGGTTCCTAAATCTATATCTACGGAACCAGAACCTATATCGCTTGACGCGCCTGTACCAATACGACCTAATAACGCGCTCAAAGATATGTTATTAGCAGTAATCTTAGTATAGGTATGCGTAGCGGGCGTCTCTCCTACGCCGTCATCTAAAATTGAGCCGGCATCCGCGGTTATGTTTACGCTATTAAGAGCAGTAATACTGCCTACAATGATGTTACCCATGATGGCACGGAGGGCAACCTTACCTGCATTAACTGTACCAGCGCCTTTATCCCCTGCTAAAACATCTGTGGCAGTAATTGTGCCGGTGGTTGCTTCAATACCGATACGGCCATCAAAAGTATCCACATCTAATAAGTTAATACCGTTACTTTCAATTATAAAAATCTCGCCAGTGCCGGTGACATGGGCAACTAAGGTATTAATATTAGTATCCAAATCTATGCCGCTGACCGCAGTAGCAGTCAACTGATCGGCAATGATATCTGCTGAACCATCATCGTTTTCAGTGATGTTGCCGGCAGAATCAATAGTAATACTGCCTCCTGCTGCGCTGGCATAACCAATAGCAATATCACCCGAACCGGTAGTGCGTAAGGAAATCTGGGGAGTTACGCCACCAGCCACTACGCTAGCGACTGTCAAATTGCTGGCGCAGATAATCGCGATATTACCATTGCGGGTTGTAGCTGAAATAATCAAATCCTGCGCTGTACCGCTCTGGGAAATATAAATTCCGCCTGAACCCGCATTAGGATTCATTTCAGCGGAAATAAGATTGATATTTTCGGTTAAGATAGGGTGGTCAGAAGTACCTGTGCTGCTACCGGCTTTCAGGTCAAGCGCTGCCATATATCCAACATATACGTCTCCAAAGAACGTGTGATAATATGGGTTATTTCTTATCAGATAATCGCCGGAATTGATAATTGCGCCTATACCATCATGCCAACCATTAGCATTGGAGCTTGAGTGGTCAGCGTAAATTCTTAAAATAGCCCAAGTTAAATTGATAGTTCCGCTTATGGTAAGATCGCCTTCTGTCCAGAAAGTAACTGTAGTGAAGTTAAATGTAGCAGGGCCAACAGTAGCTTGATGCGGGTCGATTATTGCAGTGCCGTTGGCAAATCCCGGAGGTGCCCGGCCGTTCAAAATACCATAAAATCCCAATTGATCAAAAGCACCTATATAAGTATTTCCACCATTGCCGGAAACGCTCCCAGCAGAATAATCTATTGTACCCCTAATTAAGGTATTACCATTAGTGCTATTAATATTGATGCGTCCACCGTTGCCCACTGTTCCCAATGCCCGGGCTTCTGTGCTGCTGCCTTCATCTAAAATAGTTGAATCTACGGAAACTATATCTATTTCGCCTGCGTTTCCGCCTTCAGCGGCATTGGCGCTTATTTTACCTAAATGTAATACGGTAGTAGCATTGATATAAACCTTGCCGCCATTAGGTAACCCTGCGGCACCATCAGTGATAATTTTGCCTGTGGCGGTATTAATAAACCCTGCGCCTTCTACTGTGACATTTACTGTACCAGCAATCAGGGAACCGCTGTTTACTACTGGTGCTCCGGAAGCAACTAACTCAATTACGCCATTGTGATTCTCTACGTTTGCTGCCTGAATAACACCGCTGTTGTTTATGGCGTAATCAAAAACCTTGTTTAAGACTTTAGCTGTTAAAATTACCTTGCCGCCATTTGCGGTAATGTTTCCGGTATTCTTGATGGCGGTGTCAATCTTCTGATGATCAGGCCCAAGCACTATGTCTTTTACCGCTTCATCAATGACTACGGAAATATCTGCGTTGTCATCAAGAGCTAAGGTCATCGCTTCACCGCTGGCCAAAACTACTGTGCCCAGGCTGGCTTCCACAGTGATGTTGCCGTAGTTCTGTATTGCCGGTGAAAGCAAGAAAACGTAACCGCCGTTTCTTATCGTGATGTTTCCGCGGTTAATGATGAAAGAATTTACGCCGTCTTTATAGAATTTATAATTGCCGCTTAAGAAATCGGCATTGTTGATGTTGAGTGTGGAAGCTACAAAATTCGCGGCTTGGATGTTGGCATTTGCTCCGAAAGTAATACCGCTGGTGTTGACAAAAATAACGCTGTAATTTGACCAGAAGTTGCCGCCCCAGTAAGAAGAGTTGCCGCTGGTGTCGCGCAGTAATGCCTCAGGGTTAGTGCCGCTTCCGGTGTAAACTACCCTTAAGCTGTCGCCATCAGGGATGTTTAAACCTGCCGCGAAGTCCATGATAAGCTTTAATTGGTCGCTTTCAATGACCCTTTCAGCGGCATATAAATAAAATGGACAGCTGAATAGAGTCAATACTATTGCTGTCCACACTGCCAAAACTTTCTTACTCTTTGATAACATTACCAAAACTTTCCAGCTGATACTCAAGCTTATTTATTTTGTAGGACTTTCGTTTCTGTCAAAAAGTAACATTGGGTGAAGTATGCCATATGAAACCGACTTTGTCAAGTATTTTTTAAAGTTTTTTTTATTAAAAATCTTTGGTGACTGACATCCAGGTGCGGACGTGCTTTGCATCCGTCGGTGTGGTGTCCAAAGGCCAGGCAGTCTCCACTCTTACGGAAAGGCTCTTGGGGATGTTAAAACGCATGCCACAACCTACTGACCTTAAGGTTTTATTATTATTTTCGCCTACTCCGGGCCTTTTTAAATGCACATTGCCCCAGTCATAAAAAGTAACAATTTTTAAGGCATCGTACAATTTTGTTTTTGTAAAAGGAACGATTACATCTTTGGGTATCAGGTAAACCGGATTAGATAATTCAAAAGTCATGGTGTAACCTTTATCCCCTACTACTTCCGCGGGAGGATAACCGCGTACATTGGTAATGCCGCCCAGCTGAAATTGTTCAGCCGCGGACAAAATATAAGGGCTCATCTGGATCTGATTTTTCCAAAGCAGTGTTGATGAGAAAGGTAACCTCTGCAATCTTAATAAGTTTATGTTGTTCTTGATAAACTTTCCGCCAGCGCCATCACGGCTGGCATTCACATCTTTTTTATGCATTGACCCCAAAAATTCCGGGATGCCGTAATCAAATTCATAAGTGAATAAGGTGCGGCCATAGCTATCGCTCATATCCGTATCAAACCCCACCTTGGCAACGCTGATTTTATCATGGCTGGAAACTGCCTGGAATTGATAGTTGGTGATGTTTTTGTAATCAAAACCTAAATTAAGGTTCATGTCAAAATTATCGGTATCCACTAAAGACTGGTTGGCGAATATGCCGTAAAGCTGGCTCTTACCGCGGGCATCAGAATCATGAAACTCCTGGCCTAACTTGACCTTGCTTAATGCCGCGTAAGCACCTATATTCAAATCATTATTTACAGGGAAAAGATAACGCAGGTTCTTCAAGTAATACCTGCTGGCCTGTGCCTGTTGATACTGAAAAACCAGCCTGTCATCAAAACCCAGAAGATTATTGTGGGTCAACCTGACAGAATATCTCTGTTTATCAATGTAGCGGGAACCGAAATTATCCCAGTCAAAACCTACATGTATAGGTAAGTTATCTTTTACTTCTATGGCTAAATCAGTGGTGCCCGGCTCTTTGCCCGGAGCAAGCACGGTTTTGCAGAACCTATCCGGTTGTTCATTTATTTTAATCAAATCCTGCTTGAGGATATTATAATTAAACGGAACACCCTTCTTCAAGGTGATCTTTTCGCGTAATAACTTGGTCTTAAAATAGCGGTTGCCGGTAAAATTCACCTCTCCCATCGCCCCTTCCAGGATACGGATTTCTACGCTGCCTGCAGCTATCTTCTGCGGAGGCAGGTAAGCCCGCGAAGTAATAAAACCCTTCTGGCGGTAAAGGTCGGTAATCATATCCGCTGCCTTCTGCAGGTCCTTTATGGTAACATCCTTATTCTCTAAAGGCGCGGTAATGGCCTGGATATCTTTTTCAGGTATCAGGGTGGCACCGGTAACTTCTATTTTCTTTAAGTTTATTTTTTGGTCGGATTCAATTTGCGGCTGGGGAGGAGTTAACTCCGGAGGAGCCTCGGGAATTTTCTTTTTTTGTTCTATTTTTTGGCGTAATTGCTCATCTTTTCTCTGCATCTCCTGCGTTCTTGCTTCACCGCTTGCCTCCTGGCTTGCCGGGACCTGGGAAAAAGCCGAAGAATTGAAAGAAAAAGACAGATAAATACTGACTAATAATACGGATATTCGCTTTATAATGCGCATAATCACCTCTCTTATTTAACTACTCTAACAAAAAGCCCCTACTTGTCAAGCAAAATTTCATGAAATATGGCAAAATGCTACTTTGCTTCGGCCTTAAGAATTAACTGCTGGCCCTTTACCTCATAAGATATTTCCGGGGCTTGCCCTGAATCCTTTTTTAGCGCGTTTTCTAATGAATCTACGATAAGCCGGATATCATATTTAGAGAGCCACCTCTTCTCATAAGGCGAAATTAATTCCTTAAACCGTTTTTCGCTCAAATTAATTCCGATTAAAATAATCTCTTTAATAAAGTTTTTCTCCGGCCCCTCTACCCTCTTCCTCAATGACTCATTTTCATTTATTAATTCCTGGCTTCTCTCTACCTGGCTCAAAGAGGTCTGGACCTGGGCAAAAGAAACCGCGCTTATTCCTGTTAAAAAAACTAATAAAAAGATTTTTTTAATCATTTTATTTCTTCCTGTAAGCGTCTAAATACGAATCGCAATAAATGTTTTTGTTTAAGATTAATTCCGCGGTAATCAGCGCGTCCATCAGGTCTTTGTCCTGGGGGTCAAGGATTGCCGCGTCCAGGCCATAAGCTATTGCCATAGTAAGAAATGTGCGGTTAACCAGGCCGCGGACACTGGTGCCTTGCGAAACATTGCTCAGGCCGACAATGGTTTTAGGCGAAGGGTCAGAAATTATCTTAAACTCGTGTATTGATTCCAGAATATCCTTCATTTGTGCCTGGGCAACATTGACCGGCATAACTATGGGGTCCAGATAAAGGTCTTCAATGGGAAATCCGGCATCAGCGCAAGTGGATACGATTGTGGCGGCTAATTCCATACGCTGGTCTTTGTTCTGGGGAATGCCTTTTGTGCTTATGGTCAGGCCGATAAGCTTGGTGTTGTATTTCTTTGCCAAAGGCAGTAATTTCTCCAATTTCTCCGGGTCGGCAGTAGTGGAATTGATAATCGCCTTGCTCTTGGCAACTTTAAGCCCGGCCTCAATGACCGATGGCCTGCTGGAATCCAGGGAAAGCGGTTTATCAGTTACTTCCTGAATCACCTCCACCAACCAAGGCATATCAGAAACAGGCTGTTTAGAGGCAGGGCCGCAGTTCACATCCAGGGCGTCCGCGCCGCCTTCAATCTGGGCCAAAGCGCACTTCTGGATGGCGGTTTTGTCCTTCTCCTTTATCGCCTTACCTATATATGCGTACATTCCGTTTATCAGCTCACCGATTACAAGCACTCCTTACCTCCGGAATAAATCTTCAATATATTTATTTACTTTCTCAACTGCCTTGGGGTGGCGCATCACCAGCAAATCCCCGCCTGCCTGGATTAAAGCGGTTGCGGTAAGCGCTTCCCAGACAATCCCGCGCTCCGGCTGAGCATCATCCTTGGCTTCCTTTGCCCTCCAGGCTTCATAACCCACAAAACAGATAAAAGGATTGGCCACTGTCTTATCCCCTGACAAACCGGCTAAGCGCGCCCTCTCCATAATTGAATAAGCATATTCCAGGCCATAACCTAAAGCCCCGATTGTGGGATTTACCACAATCCGTTCTAAACTCAAACCCATATCCGAAATCAGAATATTCAACTGCTTGGCGATATTGATATCTATGGGCGATTCTGCGATTATATTATGGCCGTCAGCCAAAACACTGACCACCAGGGTCTTATAATTATCCTGCACCACGCTGCCAATCAGGCAGCGCTCTCCGCGGCTTGCCTCAGAACAAGCAGGCAATACCAGGTTATCCTTGGCATCATCCCCACAGCCCACAATGATTAAAGGAACGCTTACTTTTTTTAACAGCTGTTTGACCAACTCGGCTTCCTGCTGGGGAGTCTTATTGCCAAAATCAGGATGCGCTCCCTGTAACTTCAGGCATAAAATCTGGGCATTGAATTCTTTTACGCATTTTTCCGCCCAGGCAAGCGGGTCAGCTGAAACATCATCAATCTCAAAAGCTATGCAGGGTTTGTTCGGCAAAGCACCTTCCTCAAATAAAAATGGGAGCGCTGCCTGGCCGCCGATTTTGACCACATTACCGCGGGTGCCTCCGTCTTCTTTAGTCGCGCCGATAGTTACCGTAGAAACCTGCCCCGACCATTTTTCCAGCATTAACTGCGTTGCCATATTTTCTCTCCTATTCCACGAAGGGTGCTTAAACTGACTGCGTCTTCTTTTAAATCCATCAATGATTTACCGCTTAGTTCGGCTTTTTCCACTTCTTTGTCAAGCGGGACAAACCCGAGGTAATCCAATTTGAAATCTTTTATTTTTTCGCTAGCGATATCTTTGTTGGAGCAATTTATAACCAGCAGTTCTTTTTTAGTTTTTATTTCAAGTTCCCTAGCTAAAGTGATAATCCTTCCGGCTGCCCTTAAACCCGCTGTGGTGGCATCTGAAACAACCAATAAGGCGTCGCAGCTGCGTGTAGTGCGCCGGGAAAGATGCTCCAAGCCGGCTTCATTATCAATGATTATATAGGTATAATCTTTTATCAACCGGGACATCACATTTCTTAAAACATTGTTCACGTAGCAATAACATCCCGGGCCTTCAGGCCTGCCCATAGTTAAAAGGTCAAAACCATCACCTTCTGAAATCGCGGTCTGAACCTGGTATTCAATGAACCTGTCTTTACTCATACCGGCAGGGACTTTATCCGGGTGAGCGCAGATATCGTCTAAAATCTTACCGATAGTCGTCTTTAATTCTACGCCCAGCGCCTCAGCAAGGTTACTGTTAGGATCGGCATCCACGGCTAATACTGAGCCGAGTTTCTGCTCTTTGATTATCCTGACAATCAGCGCGGCAAGAGTAGTTTTCCCTGTGCCTCCCTTACCTGCCATAGCGATCACATAACCCATCTCAAGCCTTTACCGAGGGAAATTTAGTCAAATCCGTATGCGGAAAAAATAACGCTGCCATATATTCATCCATATAACCGGCGTCAACCGATAATTCAAAATAAGTTATTTTTTTGGCAATCTCATCAGCCTTTTTCATCGCTTCGCAGGATAAGAGCATCTGCCGCGCGCCTGCCAAAGCGCTGTTGCCGATAAAAGCGAATTTCTCCCTCTTTAAATCAGGGAGCAGGCCGATTTTTATGGCGCTGTCTATATCAACCGATGTGCCAAAGCCTCCGGCAATAAATATTTTCTTAATGACGGAAAAATCCAGGCCCATATGCTTGACTAAAATCGCGGTAGCGGAATAAATCGCTGCCTTTGCCCGCTTTAAGTTTTCAATGTCAGCTTCGGTAATAGTTATATCAGATGCGGATTCGCTTTCATCGCTGAAAGCGACTACAAATTCTTTTCCGCTCTCGCCGTCGCGCACGCGTTTATCGTTATCTATTTTAATCTTTCCGCTTTTATCAATTACACCGGCGGATAACATCTGGGCGATGAGGTCAATGTAACCTGAACCGCAGATTCCCCGCGGCTTGGCATCGCCGATAGTATTATAAGTCACCTTGAAATCTTTAGGGCTGATTTTTACTTTCTGGATCGCCCCCTTGCTTGCGCGCATTCCACAGCTAACCCCGCTTCCCTCAAACGCCGGGCCTGCCGAAGCAGCGCAGGCAACCAAATAATCTTTATTCCCCAGCGCGATTTCGCCGTTTGTCCCGATATCAATAAGGATGTTTAAATCCTTTTCTTTATACAGGCCGCAGGAAAGTATTCCCGAAGTAGTATCACCCCCGACATAACTTGAGACACCGGGGACACAAGACAACAGCCCGCGCGGGTTAATATTAATGCCTGCCTCTGCCGCACGGATAGTCGGGACAAAATTAGCCGTAGGGACATAAGGCTCTCTTCTGATGTAAGTCGGGTCAACACTCAATAAAAGATGGGCCATAGTGGTATTTCCGGTGCATAAAGCGCAGGTCACGTCATTAAGGTCAATATTATGCTCACTTATCAACTCTTTGGTCATTTCATTCATAGTATCAACCACGGCATTGTGCAATTTTTCCAGGCCGTCCTGCTCGTGGGCATAGATTATGCGGGTAATCACATCGCTGCCAAAACTGGCTTGTTTGTTATAGACCGCTTTTGTGCCGAGGACTTTTTTATCAATTAAATCCACAAGCTGGCCGGAAATCGTGGTGGTGCCGATATCAAAACACATCCCGAAATTCCTTGAGGAAGTATCTCCAGGCTCAATCAAAACAATCTCGGTAGTTTCATTCCTCTTACCCAGGGTCACGGTGACTTTCCAATCCGCATCTCTTAATAATTCACCAAGCTGTTTGATGTTGGTCAAACTTATCTGGGTAACCGCGTAATCTTTATGCAGGCGGCCCAGCTGGCGGTACAATCTCTCTAAATCGCTGATATTATCTTCTAAACTGGGAAAGGGTAATTCAAGATATTCCTTGGTGGCTAAAGGCGAGTGAGTAAAGGTCCCTTCTTTTAAGAAAGGCACTGACGGCTCTATCTCTTCGGATTTTGTATAAAGGCCTTTAAGGTGCAGCTCTAATTCCTGAGGGCCCAATTTCTCCAAATCCAGGCGGGACTGAGGCAATACTTCAATTTCGGCGTCGCTATGGATAGTGGTCAGACAGGCAAGGTAAATATGCTGCCTTTTTTCTTCCAAGCTTATCGCGCCGTTAGGCTGGGTGATTACAGTGCCTTTTCTGACAATCACCTTGCACCTGCCGCAAACGCCGTCGCCGCCGCAAACTGAATTTATGTAGACCCCGCAGGACAAAGCCGCGGAAAGAATAGCCGTATCCTTCTGGACTTCTATCGTCTTATTATCCGGATAAAATTGGACCTTGAATTTTTCCATCCTTTATAAATTCTTTAAAAACGTTGGGATTCCGGCGGCTTCTTTGGGCCCGACTACTACCTGCCATCCGGACTGTTCCTCTAAATCCCCGCTCATCACCGCCACATAACCCGGGATAATCAGGCGGTTATGCGAAACCGTATCTTTCACCCCTAATTTGTTTATGGTATCGGTTATTTTTTCAGGAGTAAACTTCTCCGCTGCCCACGCCGTCAATACCGACATCCCCTCGGTATCTACGCTGGCAATATAAGAAGGCACTTTG